>Ga0209700_100414_pt1 | contig 78023 bp, 23 predicted proteins | sample SiratroredBW_FD_187528 | JGI IMG/M metagenome (GOLD analysis project Ga0209700, IMG submission 187528) | Root nodule microbial communities of legume samples collected from California, USA - Siratro red BW (SPAdes) (version 2) | ecosystem: Host-associated > Plants > Roots > Nodule | place: USA... | reverse complement strand
CAATAAGGATAACCATTCACAAAATTTTCATATTTTTATTATCTTTAAATTAAATTAAATATTTAGATACTTTAATATTTTTTATCTCACAACTAATTTTAAATTTATCCTCACCATTTTTAATTAAATTTTTTAAAACATTATTTATATAGTCAAAATTTGATTTTTAAAAAATTAACTTCTTGTATACTACAATAAATATTTATAATATTTTTTTATTAAATTTTACGTTTTATAAAATAAAAAAAGTCATACATAAATTAAAAATTTTATACTTTAAAATAAAACAAAATATAAAACTTAAAAAAAAAAATCCTCTCAGAATTCAGTTCCAGGAAATAGAATTCTGATTGGATATAAATTTCAAAATTGTAAAATTTGAATTGAGAATTCTGCTTCCCAAGAGGAGAATTCTGGTCATAGTAAATGGTGTTAATTTGGTAAATAAAGTTCAATAGGTGTTATTTGGGAAATTATTTTTTAAAATAGTATTATTTTAGTAAAAAATTCCCATAATTTCTTGTCTCATTTCATGATATAGAAAAAGCTAATATGTTTCTATCATAATATCTCAGGATCACTTCATAATTATATTTTGAAATATGTAATTCAATATATTTTTAATTAAAAAAGTATTTAAAATATATTTAAATTATACCATTAAGAAAAATTATAATTTGAATGACATAATTTAAAATTATATAATTTATTTTTAAATTACACAATTTAAAATATTATTTTGAATTATCTTTAAATTGCATAATATTGCATTTTAGATTATACACTTCAATATTGTCATAAATTATATAATCTAAAACTATATTTTAAATCATAATACATTGAATGTATTATAATAATATCATGTTGGTCATTTTTATAACATGGAGATAAAAAAAAAAAATATATATATATATATATATATATATATATATATATATATATATATATGAAAATGGAAGAAGAAAAACCCTAATTTTATTTCAAGTGAGCGTCTAGAAAGTGGATCCAAATGGCCGGGCTAAACGACACGAGCTGATCCGTTTTGGTAATGAAATGGGTTTAGGGTTTCGGGGAAGAGTTGGGTTGAGTTGAGAAAGAGAATGGTGGTCGTCGGCGGCGGCGGAGGAGGAGGAGGTGGCGGCGGAAGCAGCACCACCCCTGTGGCGCCTAAATCTCTTGTATTAATTAATGCTAATTTCCTTCTCCGTCTTCCTTCTTCCCCCACAATGCTAATCGGAAATCATTATTCTTTCTGCAGGTCTTCTTACACCAATGGTGGCTCGTCAACAAACGCAACGGTTTAGCCGTTGGCGGGGTTGCTTCCAGCGAGTAAGTTTTTTTTTTTTTTTCTTTTCTTTTCTTAATTCAACTTTTTCATTGCTGGAAATGGAGTAATTGCAATTCGTACGCGCAGGAGAGGCAGAGAAAGAGTGTTTTTGTCCACCGTCATTGCAGAGAGAGAAGAAGCCAATGTCCTACATACTCAAGATGGCATCACTGTTATTTTCCGTGGTTTCATCAACACCTCTCGTTCATCTCAAAACGGCGTCTCCTTAGAGGTATTCAACAACCTAACATCAAAATGGAATTCAATATATCTCTATTAATTGAACATCCTAATCTTATTGATGGGTATAAAATTTAAATTCTATCTCTTTTTTACCAGGTTTGTCAACACTTCCTGATTGGATTTCCGTACGATTGGAACAAGTATTCACCTCGTAGTTTTGGTGACTCAACTACTTCTTCAATTGGTATCAAATGTAACAATAGTGAAAAAGGAATCCCAGTTGAAACCCAAGCCAGTGTTGAAAGCCAAACCAATGGTCCATCCTTGATCGGTATGTATGATTGTGCAGGCCCTTCTGGAAAAAACATTGATAAAACTCCAACTTCGGCCTATAAAAGGAAAACTATTAGACAAAAGATAGGTGTGGATGCCAACTATTCATTTAGTAGGATGGTAACGAGAAGCATTTCCAAAAAAAATAGTCACACAATGCCGAAAGAAGACGAGAAAGCTCCAACAGCCAATATTGTTTCTCCTATAGCCAATCCTATTACTCCTGTTAGGAGATCTGCCAGGCTATATAATTGTAAAAAATGATCTCTCATACTGAATTAGTGGTGGATAGTGAAACTTGTGAACATAGTTTGCTATGTATTCTTGATGTCAAGGTATCGATGTATTATATTTCATTCCATTTTCATTCAATGTCTCACTCTTTACTACACCTGTTTATATCTCTTAACTTTCACATACACACTCTCTACTCTCTAAGCTATATACTACTCTACTGAGTAAATCACGTTAACGTCATTCACTGTTTGTGTTTAAGTTAATTGTCTTCCCTCCGCCAAAAGCTCTCCTTCTCTTTTCTTCTGTACATGTGTAATGCTTCTATCTAACTCTTGTTTACTAAATGTTGTCCTGATCCCTGCGATTCCTGTCATTACCTTAACCATGTCAGCTGAACTTCTATTTGATAGTTTTGATCGGGGAACACTGAGTCAATTCTGTAAAAAGGACATGAGGCAAACCTACTTGCACACAGTTCACATGGACTGCATTATCTACAAATATTTTTAATTTTATTTTTATTTTTATTTTTGATGTTAACAGCTACTATTTTTCAAAGTATAATTTACAGTTCACTATTTGATCGTGTACTTGTTACTATTCAACACTTGTTTCACAGCTGAAATTTGGGGTGCAAGAGTAAACAATTACTTGTAAGTGAATTATTGGACTCTTAAACATCATATTCTATTTGAAATTATTATCGGGCCAAAAAAGTATACAATTTTTTGTGGTGTTAATTAATTCTAATGGTATGCATATTTTTTGTCTAATATTTTAAGGCATTTTTGATAGCAGCTAGGGTTGCTTTTCTAATTGCAAGATATTTTGCTCGTGAGCGTATTGTATGACTAGTGGAAGGAAATAAGACGTTTCTTGCTATTGACAAAGCAAGTGGAGAAAATGGCTTCAGGGTCGTGACCCTGCTTCGATTGAGTCCTCTGCTGCCATTTTCTTCGGGGAATTATTTATATGGATTGACATCTGTTAAGTTTGTTCGATATGTATTCGGAAGGTATGATGCATATTACTGATCAATACCAATGTTATACTGATTTCCAGTGCCTTGAAATAATTTGTAGGAAAAGCTTCGTGCTCTAGGGGCATTGGAAGAGCTTATTTGAGCTCGTCTATTATTCTTAAGAGTTTGGATTTAGGGTCTAACTAATTGTACTTTACAAAGCCTACTTGCATATTATATAAGCACTTAACTAGGTGTTTGGTTAAGCTTATGGATGTGACTTATGATCTTATAAGCTCTGTTAGTTTATATGAATAAGCTTCACGGCAAGTTTATTAAATTAAGCTACACGTACTCATGCATTGTGTTCTTATTAGTTTAGTGCTTAATTAAATTATTTACCGGAATGCAACCTTTATATGTTGTCTTGAGTTCTTGTGTAATCTATGCTAAATGGGTAAAAAAGAAGATAAAAGAACAAATTTATTTTATGCTCGATTGCGCTTGTATATCCTAAAAAGTAGGTAGTTTCGGTAAACTTCATTTTTTTTCCTCTGGCTAAACATGATCAAAATAATTATAAAATGGTAATTGTATGATTACATCAACAACAACATAGTTTTATTCCACTGAGTAAGGTCTTCAAAACATGAATTACATAGTTCCACTCTGATAGTTTTACCTTATTGACAACAGTGTTTGTGCTACAATAGTGTAAAACCCTTGAAAGGATAATTGATCTCGAAATTTTGACATGGAATATCTGTAGCTTCATGTCGAATCTACATTAAATGTAATTGTTTATCAATGATTGTTAATGTCTTGTTTTTATGAACTGGTGAAAATACTGAGAGCATTGAACTTGTAATCAGGTACCTATTTAAAACTTCGTTCTGATTATTCCAACTAGGGGCAGCTTCATGAAATACCCTTGTTTTGAATTCATGAATGTGGATGCTGTCATAAATTGTCATTGGTTAGTTGAAGTGAATCAAAATTGTAATGAAATGTAGTTAAGATGAAACTCGTTGTGTACCTATTTGGAACTGTCTCAGTATGATTATCCAAACTCTATTTAGACATCTAATGTTATCCTGAAATTCTGTCTTAAAACTGATTATTGTTATGCAGTTGGTTGACGATGCTTCCAGGAACATGTACTTATGTTATTTTCAGTGATTTTTAGAAGAGCAATAATTATGAGTTTGAACTTGGTTTTTCTCCCTATTCTTTGTAGTCTTGGTTATTCAATCATTATTAGATTTTTTCTGGCTCTTCATTAGCTTAATGTTCGTGTTTTCTTCTATCCTTGTGTTTGTTTCGTGGGAGGGGTACGAGACGGTGATAAAGAAATGGATGATTCTTAAAGACTTACTGATGTACTCTTGTTTCTTATGAAAAATATTACTGCAATTTTTTATTAGCAAATTTCATAAAAACTTACAGCATAGCCAGTTTTGGATACCTTTGGCAGAAACAAAGGAAAACTGAAAAGGTTAGGGCATTTTGGAGGACGTTGGGGCACTTTCTTTTAATTTGGGATATTTGTGAGTGTCAATCAATGTTTGTGAGAGCTATCTCTTAGGTAGTGTGTAGTATTAAGAATATGTTAACATTCCTTGGAAAGTTAATTTGTGAATTAATGAGAATAAATTTTCTTTCAGAAGTGAAAGTAAAACTTTATTTTGATAGTTGATCATAAAGTTACTAAATTTTAAAAGGTTTAACATAGCTTGGAAGGGTTTCTTGATGTGTTTAGGTTGGGTTATGGGTAGATAAGGAGTTTTAGGTTGGTTTGGTATGTCTTAGCAAGAATCTTGTGGAATCTTGGTTGATTGTTGGAGATAGCCTCTGACTAAAGTAGCAAAACACTGTACCGCCAAAAAATGAGAAAGAGCCTCAGGGAAAAGAGAGAAAATCCTACTTTCTAAATATAAATATCTAGGGGCATTTTAGATAATTCACTTGATTGATATGGTGCAGTCACACAGTGGTATAGTGCAGGAAGCAAATATACTTGCTGAGGTATTACGCGGTGATCCACACCAAAATGAATGGGCATATATTTGATCTTTTGTAATATTTAATATTTGATCTCAAACAAACACGAAAGTTTTCTCTCTCATTGTCTCAGCAATAGTGTCTAAACTTGGCAGTTTAGACAAAGAGTATTGATTTAGTTTTAGTGAAGATGAAAAGAAGTCAAGAGTAACTCCTTATTATATTGAAATGAAGACAAATTCAATAATGGAATTGAAAAAAACTATAAGACTCCAAAATTAGTGGGTTAGAGTCTAATTAAATTGAATTTGACTTACAATAACATTAAAATAAGATTTTAGTATAAATAAATCAAGAAATAAAAAAAATAAAGATAAAGTACAATTACCACTTTTTAAGTTTTTTTTACATTACTTATTTATTTATTTATGGATTTTTGCACTTTAAATTTGCTAGTTTTGTGAATTCATTAAATACATACTTCTAAGATGTAAAAAGAATTGCATCTTTTTTTCTCGAAACAAACTATAATTTTATTATTCATATTCATAAGTTTATATGATTGGTGTAATTTGCATTTTTTCTACAAAACATTACATACATTTTAAAATATTTTCTATAAAAGGTGTACAATGAGTTTGTCACAGAATTCGATATGAGTAATCGTAAATTAATAATAAATAATATTTTAAATGCAACTTAGATAATTATATGATTAAGACTTAACATTTATAAAAAATTTATATTAATTTTTTAAAATAGGGTTTTGAATTTTATATATATATATATAAAATAACCAAGCAAAATTTTAGTTAGAGTCTCAGTATTATAAAAGTGATACAGAACCATGACAACAACAAAAATTAAATTAAGATATCAGTTAATAATTCACGTGAGTTGAAGAACCTCTAATAATACTAAGTTGTTTAGGTAGATGTTATAAATAATTATTTTCAATTTTAAGAAACTATAATTACAAAATTCTTATTAAAATATTGTGTTTATTATTTATTTAAACAATCACGATGAGAGATGCTACTCCATTATGACAAACTAGACAAGTGGATTTGGCCAACATTGGCACGCAGAACAATGGAAACCACCCCAGAGGTTGTTTCATCATCTAATTGTCTTCATGTATCAGAGTACTCTGAATCTAACCCCACTCAACATTCTGCTATGGAACTTGGGATTCAGAATTTTGGGTACTTCTTAATGTCTTAAGACGATCATTTTTCACTCCTTTTCTTCATCTGCTGTATTTGAGAATTTGGTTCAGTTGGAATTTCATTTCCCTTTTTTGGGTTACGGGTAAAGAGAAAAAAATGCTATCTTGTTTGTGCCGTGTTGTTTGAGACAGGTGCACCCATTACAGAAGGAGATGCAAGATCAGAGCGCCGTGTTGTGATGAGGCTTTTCATTGTAGGCATTGCCATAATGAAGCCAAGGTATAATTTTATGTTTGCCAATTTTTCATGGTTTTAGAGTTGTGTTAGTGTTGGCAGAAAAGTCATATATATATATATATATATATATATATATGTTTCTTATCCGTTTTAATGTAAACAGAACTCTGAGGAGGTTGATGTTGTGGATCGTCATGATGTTCCACGCCATGAAATTAAGAAGGTTTGCATGTGATTGCTCACTTCTTGATTTTGAATTGGGGGCGGTTATTTTGTATGATTCTTTATAGTACTTGTTATTCTGATTGCTAGAGAACTGTCATTTTCATGTTTAGTAGGATTTCAATTTCATTGAAGTTCTCTTATACTTTTGGATTATTGAGCAAACTAAAGTTCTAATATTTATCTGGTTCTTATCTTGTTTTACTCACAATGTAATATTTGATTCTGTTCACTCCCTTAATCCATTATTTTGTTGATTTTTAGGTTATATGCTCTTTGTGTGACACAGAGCAAGATGTGAGTCCTAAAAATCTGAATTATAATAATCATTAGAAAGATGTGTATACTCATAAATATGCCTGCAACTACTGATCTGTTGGTTGTTTTTCATGCTCTCAGGTTCAACAGTACTGCATAAACTGTGGAGTATGCATGGGCAAGTACTTTTGTGATATATGCAAATTCTTTGATGATGATGTAAGTTCTCTCCACTGTAATAGAATTTATGTCACGGTTGTTTCTTTCAATTATTGGTAGTCTTGATTGTGCAAATTGAGTTAAAAATTTCTTCAATCTTGCAGACTTCAAAGAAGCAATACCACTGTGATGAATGTGGCATTTGCAGGTAAAGTTCTTCACTTTTGCTAACTGCTAATCAGCTACATTTCATAGGGTATTGCTCAACAGAATTTTGAGTAATCATCTGCTCTATGCAATAACTTTTACAGAACTGGGGGCAAGGATAACTTTTTCCACTGCAAGACATGTGGTGAGTACATTGCTCCAAATGCAATTGTTTAGTTTTTCTCATACCTTTTCTCCTTCAGTGTTTACTAAAGATCTACCAAATTATGTTTTAGGATGTTGCTACTCCAAGGTAATGGAAAAGGGGCACCGTTGTGTAGAAGGAGCAATGCATCACAATTGCCCTGTCTGCTTTGAGGTAGAACAAACCACTAGTTCTATAATTGGCTGAAATATTTAGAAAAAATGCCGGATTCTCATTTAGTTTACTCCATTTTCCCCCATGCAGTATCTGTTTGATACAGTAAGAGAAATCAGTGTCTTGCCTTGCGCGCATACTATACATTTAGAATGTGTCAAAGAGATGGAAAAACATCATAGGTAAGGGACTTATTTACATCTATCTACATGTTACAAATGAATGACTTAAATGGTGTACACATTCATGAATTTCATCATGCAATATTCTGCCATGAGCCTGTGTTGATATACACCATGAGACAATCTTCATTATTTAGCCAGTGTTATTAATTCTCATTATTTGAAAACGGATATAGGTACTCATGTCCTGTGTGCTCAAAATCCATCTGTGATATGTCAAGTTTGTGGAAGAAGCTTGACAAAGTGGTATGTAGATGTCATTTTCTTTCTATCAGTGGTGGAGCTTTGCTTTCTATTAAATATATTTTTTTAAGGAGCATATGATTGCATCAATATATTCAGTTTTATAACATTCTTGAATTAAAACTTTTGCTCAGGTTGCCTTAACTCCAATGCCTGAAACCATAAAAAACAAGATGGTAAGTAACAAGCTCAAATTCTGAAGGTTTAGAGCCAGGAATTAAGAGTAGCTTAGCTTGTGAGATATGTCTAACTATGTATTTGTATGCAACCAGGTGTGGATACTTTGCAATGATTGTGGAGTGAAATCTCATGTACACTTCCATATCGTGGCACATAAGTGCTTAAGTTGCAATTCATACAATACAAGACAGATACAGGGAGCACCTGCTACACCAAGCTCGTCTAGAGTGACCGAAATGGTGATATGAAAATTAAAGGTCTCTTGGAATGGAAACATTTCTTGTTGAGCAGAGTTACTCAGTTATTAATGACACACTAAAATCAAATTCTAGTGGAAACATAGACAATTGAGGATAAACTTGGTTTAGGCTGTGTTGTATTATGGTATTAGTGCCATTAAAGCCTAAGAAACAATTAGACAATCTTAAAATTATGCAAAGATTCGAAGATCCCAAAGTCGAAAAGATAAAGTTAAGAAAATCGTATTGCAAGTTCCCAAAGGCTTATGATGGAAATGGAAAATCATTACATAGTTCAGGAAAATCATAATCATAATTGAATTTTTATTCATTTTTTTGTGAATTAAAGATTAACAACGTTTAGAAATCAAATGAGAATATAGACATGTGATGATTTTAAATTATGCAACATATATATATATATATATATATTGTGAACATGGGTGAAAGTGAAAAGACTGCACCCAACTTGTTTTCTTTTTAGTTGGGTTTCGCACAGTGCTCTGCTTCGGCTTTTGGGTCTATTCTGATCTGACTTGGAGTGATTATTTCTACAGTGACTTTCTGAACCTCCATAATTTTAACATATTTTTATTTTAGTTTTGAAAAACGACAAAAATAATTTTTATTATGATAATTGAGATTTTTTTTTTCACTTTATGGATTATATAAACCACAATATAATTAAAAAATAAAAATAAATACATTGTGGATTGTTATTGTAGTGTTGTTTTGTGGATAGTACTTGTTTCATCACTAAATTTTTGTAATATTTTTCTAATTATGGAGGTATGTAGGCAACTGCTTTTTGCACATCCACACTTGCTTCCTGCACCTTCCCATTATAGTACAATGACAAGAATAATATTTTCAAAACACTTTTTCAAAATACTATACAGAATGTATTAAAAGTATTTTAAATTACACATTTAGATATACTCCTACAAAAAAATTCTGGCAACATTTAGCAACCAGGAGATCATTACATGACTGCTCCTCCAAGTATTTCTTTGTCGGACACCCTCAAATTTTTGGAATTTTTCTGAAATATTCTTAAAATAATAATGTGAAAACCTAAATACTCTAAATCCTAAATCTCTCGTATTACCTTCTCCGCTCACCTTTACTCATTTTAATCTCCTGCAACGCTACCTCCAAACAATTCCAGCATTTCGTCTTGTGTTTCTATTGCCAATTTCATTCTGTCATCCATCAATAGAGTATTTGAGATACGTATGATGTATTGAATGATTTATAGAGTATTTGAGAGAATTTCATATGAGTTGTTTTTCATATAAAATAAGTTGTGGAACGGAATGTTTTGGAACTATTTTCCGAATACGGAAGACAGTTTCAGAGCATCTCGTTTTACAACTAATTTTATACAAAAAAAATCAGTTGTGGAATGAGGTCTTTCAAAACTGTCATGGATCCGGAGTACAATTTTAGAACAGAATGTTCTGCAACTCATACCCAACTACCTCCATTCACATAATTTCATAAAGGGTAGATTTGGAATATTTTCAAATTTTGGAGGTGTATGAAGAAAACTTGAAGATGCAGGAAGAAACAGTCTCATTACATTGGGCCAAGTGAGACACCCAAGGTCCATGAAAGTGAGCTAAGAAGATGCCAAGCTGAATGAGGGAGTATTATGCTTAATCACCAATGTTTTCTTCTTTCAATTCTTAGATTCCATTTTCTATTATGAGCCTTTGCTCATTTTCTATCACAAACTTTCAGGATGCACATAGTTAGGAAAACAACAAAGTGGGTTGCCGTGTAGTAGAGGACATTAATGAAATTGAGTATTTTCTCTCTTGCAAATTCATTTTCTCTTCCCTCAATCATACAACTTGTTCCTTGCTCGAAAAGGATGATAACATGTGTCTTCTTGGAGAATAAGGATCACTGGATACCTCTTGGAGAATAAGGGACCCTTCTATCAAGATGTGGACTTCGAGGTTAGACTGAGTTAAAAATGTTTAAAGCAAAATATTAGGTCAAAATTGTTTAAATTGTAAATTTAATGCACGAAGTCAAATTAAACATATTTTAATAAAGAGTCTTTTTCATATATATAAGGTTGAGCTAGAGATACTTATAATATAAATTTGAATTAGAGATAAGTTAAAGTTCAGCTAACATATCCAATGTGTGATCTCGAATTACAAATGTTCGTTTAGTTACTTATACTCAATATATAGAGTGAAGCTAAAGATACTCTAAGACATGAACTTGAGTTAGAAATATTTAATAATTAAAAAAAAAAAACTAATTGATATAAGTCAATGATGACAGAATGAATGGTATTTCAATCCTGCATTTTTTTTTTCTTTTAAACAAGAAAAAAAATACAAACATAAGTATAGTTAAACCCAAACCCATCCTCTCTACCCTCTTATCATCCCTACTTCATGTATCTCTATCAGTGAAACATTATTTGATAGACAAAAATTCTTTTTTTAAATAATTTACTCATCATCTTATTTAATATCAGATGAATATATAATCATCTTATTCAATATGAGATAAATATATGCAATTATTAATATCATTTTATTCTCTCTAGTCTTTTATCATATATCAACTTAAATATTATACTTAAAAAAATATTTAATCTTTGTTTCGCTAGGTGATTACTCCTTTTAATTTGTATTACTCCAATTTCTTTGGTACTCATTAACACTAAAAGTGAGTCAAAACCCTTGTTGCTAAATTTTACTAAATTTGCATAGAAAAAATAAATAAAGCATATGATTACAGTTATATAATAATTCAAATAATATCTGAACTTTTATAAAGAAAATAAATCATCGTACAACAAACCAGGGAGGCATTGCAAAATATTATATTATATAGTGTTAAAGTGAAAAAAAAAAAAAAAAAAAAAAACCATTGAGACTGCTTCATGCCTTTAACTTCTTCTCTTTGTGTAGCAGCAAAATAATTGTTGGTTTCGTCCACCACCCATCTTCTACAATATCGTCACAGTCCTTTCTCCTCTCTGTCATTCGTCTTTTCGCCCTTTTCAATATATAGGCAGTACTCGTTTCAATCAAAGAGACAGTTCATGAATGTGTGTCATGCTTCATTTCATTTCTTCAATTTTTGAGTGTGACACCTCATCTAAAGAATATTTAAATATATAAAAAATATTTACTGATTGTGCTTTTCATAATATCTTTCATGTGAAAGAATATGTTCAAATCTTAAAAAGCACAACAAAGAACAACCAAAGAGAAAGAACAGTGTCAATAGACTATTGGTCCACACCGACATCGACCATTTTGTGAACAAATTGGGAGTCTTTTAAAGAAAATGAAATGATTTCAATCATTAAACAATGGGTGGTTGATTTAAATAGTACTTATTTGAATTTCCTCAAACCAAGTGTCATAGGTCTAGTGCCATCATTTGGATATTCTCAGCTCCATTTAAAAAAATACACTTTTTGTTTGGATGATTTGAGAAAAATAAATTAGTTCTTAAGGGACTAAAGCTACATGCTGAAAGGTTCATTAATATCATAATTTCTTTGTTACCAAAAATCCAAAAACACTCTAGAGAGTATGATAACAAGAGAGAAAGAAAAGAGGTGAGATTGCAAAACAAAACATTACTCAATAGGCATAGTGGCCTACCTGTCTTGTGCCTTGAGTAAAGCCAAAGATATATGTGAATTGCTTAGGTAATGATTTTATGGGTCAAAATCTCTATAGCCAAACAAAAGCAAGAAAGGACTAAGCCTGATTTACCTTTCCAGACAAAAGGCTTTTGGACATAACCTTGTCTTTCTCAAGTTTGAAGCAAAAGACACAAGAGTGTATGTAGTCTTACACGTCAATCTATTCATCTAGCACATACATTTTTGGAACAAATTTGTCTACCATAAGATTCTTATTGTCGTTTCAATTGATGCTTTCTGTAAGGTCAATAAATCGAGTAGTGTGCCAATATGGAACCAACAATATATAAAATGTCAAATTGTCTATGTAGACATTTTGGTTTCCAAGAAAGAAAAGCCAGCTTTTTAAAATTCATGACTTAAGCACCCCTTTTAAAAGGGTTCATAAAATAAGCTTTTTACCAACTTTTTGAATTAAATCTGGTCATAAGATATGTTACAGTTTGATGTTAAGTATAACGCATCCAATGTCAAAATCAAGGTCACATTCTTGACAATTGACATCAGGTCCAATGCCAAGAGAAGGGTTTGAAAACGACCTGCACTAATTTTTTTTTCTGCATCTGTTGCCCTTGAAGGTGAAAGCTAGGTAGTATGCAGTAATCAATAATGTGAAGCAAGGAAAAGCAAGGGTGCAAAAGGGAAGTATCAGGAAGTAACAGCAGAATGTGCAATCACTTCATATCAGAATAGCAGTCCTCTCTATCCAGCACAATATATATTGAAGGTAATGGACCACTGGGACCACACCTGCTCTAGTAGCTGCTCCATTTGCATTGAGTCAATTGTCAAAATAATTTTAATTTGTAAGCTTAGGAAAATGTCACGTGGACCCACCAAGATATATATACAATCATGTTGAATTCAAACTAAAGCTGAAAAACCAGCAGTTTTTCTGTTGTCTAGGTTCTGAAACTTGAATCTTTCAACAACTGCTAGATGTTGTGTCTGAAAATGGCTTGGATTGGATTATAACCCGAGCTCCTGAAGCAAGCCTGTTGGGTAAAAACCAATTGTTTCAGTTAATGTTGCTGAAAAGTGTAAGAACATAATGATAGTTTTAGAAGCCTTAGGAAACAAGATGGAGTCAACACTTAACTTTCTTCAATTTTGATCACTTCCTCCTCTTCCTTAAATGAATCTATCCTCTTTGATTGTTTTTTCCCCGACAGAGGTTCTGTGATTCTTTTGCTGCTACCATTAGATGTCACTGAGGATATGCCAGAGCCATCAATTCTATCTGATGAGTGGCGTGGTCCATCAGAAACAGGGGATCTCATGGATTCACTTCGGGGATGCTTGGACAATGAAGCCTTAATTGATCGTGGAATGCATTTTGAATGTCCTGAGGATGATGATTCCTCTTTGTCTTCTTGTGGTTTCTGTTCTTTAAATGTCCTGCACATTTGTGAGTTGATTTTGTAAAACATTGGCCACAATGTGACAATTAACATGTCTCTATCAGATGCTAATCAAAACTCTAAAATCATGAATCCAATAAACCAACCATATTTGTATGATGCCAACTGCCAAGTCATTTTTAGTGGCATGTTATGGAGATAAATACACAAAGGACACTATTTCATAACATAGAAAGAGAACAAGTAGTAACGAAGTACACAAATATGATAAATGGATCTCTCTATTATTCCACAGATTCTCAATCTAGCTTTTTTCTAGTCAGTGTTTTAATATTTCAATGATTCCAGATTTCATATTACACACAAACATCGCAAAGCAGCAACTAAAGACTTTTTGTTTGGACCGTTGAAGCCTCATTTCCATGAGACATCTCATACAATCAGAAATAGAGAAATAAACATGCATGTGAAAGTACTTGTATTGTTTGAAATCTATTAGCTTCAAACACCAATAAACAAAAACGTATGAAAATCTAGATTTTGCAACCATTTTATTAAACGAATGAAGTGATCAGGGGTACATAAGATGATCAATTGTTTTTTTAATAGAGAGATGAAATCATGCATTTAATGCAAGAGAGAGAATTTAACGCAACAGGAAAAGGATTTCAGATTTGAGAGAAACTCAATTAGCCTTGTATGACCACATTCAAGCATTATCACCTTTGGACCACTGCATAAGTTGTCTGGCTTTTCAGTCTAATATGACAATAATCTAAAAGAATTACAACATTTCAATTATTACTCCTATCCTATTATATTACCACATCAAGGATCAGACGCAAAGCAACACTTATACTATTTCCTCAGGCTTGAACAAGTATTAGTAAGTGACTAGTCTTTTCTAGCATAATTAAGAAAACACCAGCAAGTGCTAATTACAGTGTTGCTAGGGAAATTTTAAAAGCAAAAGTTACCTCTCATCACTGTAGGAAGAAGAGCGTTTCAGAACATTAAGTCCATTTCCTTCCTTCAGCTTAGTCTCAACTAAGCTTCCACTAAAATATTCTTTGTCATCCAATCTGAGGCTCATCAACTTTGGATTCTCAGCTAAGCAATCTAACTCACCCAACACGAAAGAAGTTGAGAACAGTGGGGAAGGAAACTTTGAGCTGGAAAATCTAGGCTTATAGGAAGGAATAAGTCCAAAGCTGTGGTTTTTCACTGATATTGAGCCACACGAGATCAGTTGCATCAGCAAATTTGAAGCCTTCAGCCTCGTGTTGGTTGGCTCCCGCATGCTCTCCTCCTCCAGAATCCTAAAGCTGTTCACTTTACTAGCATCAGCTCTAATCAGAGATTCCAAAGTTTCAGCCTTCCCCACAAAAGACGAGGAACTTGAAGTTGAGGGAGAAACGGTATCCCTACAGATTTGTGGAGTACCCTTCACTTGTGGATCTTCAACTTGGCATATTTCATGACATTCAGATTCCAATGATCCATCCTCCGTTGATACACCCCTTGTACAAGTTTTCTGACCTCTGGATCTGCTCACATTTTCTTCAGTCTGAGTTGAAGCATCAGCCAATCCATCAGTTTTATAAATTTTGTATTCTGTCAATGCCAGGCTTAGAGCATCACCCTTTTCAGCCCTAGCCTCTGGAGACACATCAGAGGAACCAGATTGTTGTTCTTGGGAAAGCTCATCATCTTGGGAGATTCTTGTCTCTTTCCCGTTCATGCTAGAAGAGGATGAGGCTTCATCATGGCTCCTAGAAGAAGCTGGTCCCGGCAACAGCTTCACGCTTTGTATTTGAACATTGTTGACGGGACTGAAGCGATCTGCGAAGTAAAATCCATTGACTAAGGTTGCAGGAGGTCTATATGATTTAGGACCTAACAATTTTTTACCAGTGGAAGATATTTACCTGAATTTGATTCATCAAAGAGCTCAGAACCTTTGAGAACATATTCATTTCCATGAGCTGGCAGAATTATATCATCTTCACATAGATCATGCCAAACAAATCCATGCTTGTAGCTCCTGAATTACAAGAAGAACATATACCAGTGGTGAAAAAATAACCTAAAGTTAAACAACATTGGTTGTTTACCTTGAATTGCAAATTTCATACAGCCTTGACTTCTCTAAAACGCAGAGGCACCAAACCAGTCAAGTATTAATTTACTTTTTCTTTTCCTTCTCTCTATTTTTTCTCTTTTCCTTAACGTAAAAATAGAACATATGAACAGAGAAAATGCAACAACTTGCTCACCTCTTGCAAGACCATGAGTACAAGGAAGCCATACCTCTACCTCTCAACACATTGAGTCTATCAATCACATCTGCACACAAGACAGCCGTCAAAATCCACAACCCACAAAGTAAAACAACAAAGACAACACCCCACCCCAACAAGGAAAAACAAAACTTTGTCTTCCATTGCTCATTCTACCTCTCAAGTATAGCCCATCCGGTGAAGAAAGTGGGACCTCCATGAAATGAGGGTGCTCCAGCTGCCGGTTTCGACAGAGATAGTAAATCACCGGTACCTTCAGACTCTGGTGGTATTTTGGGGACTTCTCGGTCCACACTTTGGCCCTCTCCGGACTCACTTGCCGGTTGTACTTCTTCAGCCTCGTTTCCATTCCCACATGCAGAACAACCCCACCGCTAAAAATTGAACCTTTCTCCTGCCCTCACCTCTTAAACCCTCTCAAAGAGAACCCCATTTCTCCATTTGCTTCATTCCGCGCAAATTCGTTACTGGGTCGGCGTGGAGATTCTCAGACTTTCCACCGCCATCACTGATACTTCAATAAATCAGATCTAACAAGCTGGTAAGACGAACATGCGTACTGAAAACAGGAACGTTTAACAACGTAGATGCAAAAACTAAATAAGGCAAGAAAAAAAAAATATACCTTGAAAATAAAAAAGGGAACTGAATAAGAAGTTGATGAGAGAAAGAGAGAGTAGGAATGAAGACCCAAAATTGAAGCGTTGGGAAAGAGTGAAAGTGGGAGTATGGAAGGGGATGAAACAGAGACAAGAGTGGGTCAAGGAACTGAGTTTGAGTAAGTAGCTTCGTCCTTATATTATGGTGATGTTTTTGGCCGATTTGATGGACGTTTGTTGATGTGGTAGAGAAGTTCAGATTTTTGTGTTTGTGTTTGTGCTGTGTTGTGTTCGGTTGTCTGACTTTGTTGTTCTTTTTCCACCTTTTATAATACTATTCCTCGTCTTCTGTCCCTTTTCAAACTACCATATTTGCCCTTCAAATCATGCGCGGTAAAATTCAAAGAGTATATATCAGAACCTCAAAATTTCTTATTTACTGAAACAATATTTATCAGTGAAGACCATAGATTGGATCATGGATTTATGTCAAGCAGTTACAACTTAATTTTGGGAGCTGTAAAGTGTAAAAGTAAGCCAATAATTTTCTGTCACCCAATAATTGTCATAAATATACCCTAGTCGTACAAAAACTTTATTTATTTATTTATTTTCTGGTAAACTGTTTGCAAATCTGTGTTTATGGAAATGTCTGATATTATATAACGTAACAAGTTGCATGGAAATAATATTAGTGAATGAGATGTTTATGTTAGTAATTTGCATATAACATATATAACAGTTGTTTCGATTATCATTATATGATATCTAAGTTTCTTATATTGGTATTTAAATAAGATTGAAATTGAGTAGTGTGTATCTAGGTAATATAAATTACAAGTAGTGTATGAAATAGTTAAGTATTATTATTTTAAATTTGAATAAGTTAATTACTTAAAGCAATTACTTTGGAAGAAAGGATTTGGCCAAAACCTAGAAAAGCAGCTTTACTTTTAAAATTTAATGATCTTGGAAGTGAATGTTTAGAAAGGAAGAAACAAATATGATTAGGAAGTATGGCGTAGATATGTGTGAAGAGAGTTATATATCATTACAGTATATAAACAATCATTTGAATGTCATAACATGATTTGTCCTACTGTCTTCTCCCTTTCAAAAGGAGTGGTTTTCTTATGGAATAATAGAGATACTAGGCCAGCTCATACTTGCTATTAGGAATGTACAGTAATGGGAATTACATACTCCCAGTTTTAAATAGCATCAAATATCCTGTCACCACATGCAAGTCAAATAAATAGTGGGTGTGTATCAACCATGAGGTGTGTAGGTGAGAATTGTAACACACTCTGTGAGAGAATTGTAAGAGAAAAAATGATAAGGAATGCTGGACAACTATCTCGATATTTTTTATACTTCAGCAGTGGTATTTTGGTTTTTTCTCAAGAAGAATTTTTGACAAAAAGTTCAAAATATCTAAGACATTCATCCTTGATGGTGATTTGGTGTGATATAAATATTGATGTTTTAAGGATATCTCTTAATAGCTTTACTGTGTTGAATGTTTTACCTTCTCTTGTTTCAGTGTGTTTATGAAGTTGTCTTAATTTAATTTTTATAAGAATATTTTTTTTATGTAAAGCTGATAGAACGTTTTGACATTTTTTTCATCCTGCTTCAATTTTGTTTCGAAAATTTTAAAATGTGTAAATTTCTTTTAATTACCATCGTAGATAAATCGTACTATAGTGGAACGATATCATAACGAATAAATTGTGTTCAAGTGACACGATTTTAGTATAATTTATTTAACTGAAATTGTGTTAATGTGATACGATTTTAATTAAGTTTTTAAATCGTACCGACGTGACACGATTTCACTGACTCCTAAATAAAATTGTGTCACAGTGACACGATTTCTTAGTTATGATATCGTTTCGACGTAGCACAATTTATCTACAGTGGTAGTTAAAAAAAATTACTCAATATGAGAATTTTGAAATAAAATTGCATCAGAATGAAAAAAAATGTCAGGTTTGATGTTAGAATATATAAGAATAATGTGAGTGGTTTTTGTGAATTTAAGACTTCTCGTGCTGAGAAAAAAAAACTAAACTCTAATGGTACTACTATGAAATACAAGGTTGTGATGGAATAACAAGAACATGAAGAAATTTTGAGAAATTGTTTTGCATGTGTCTTACCAAAGTATTTGATAGTTGATAATGAAAATTTTGTTTTACAAATTTGATTTTGGTTAAGAAGGATGTTTTGTTTTTATTTTTCCATGACATGAATAATAACGATATGTTTTTTTTTTATTTGCTTATAAGAGGTATTTTAGCTAAGAGGTTAAAAAAAAAACCTTCACTTTTTGTCCCTGGTGTAATTTGTTTCCCTCACCTACTTCGTCGCAGGTTTTAACTTCCCCTAGTTAATGATGCCAAACGAAATCGAAGTCACCCCTGAAGTGTCAGCTTTAGAAACCAACATTGACTCTTAAATATATATTCATCTGTTCAGTTGAGATCCCTTAATTAGGTTTTTTATTTGTTTTGAAGCCCAACAAAATCACTTCTCTGTCTACATTATCCACATAAACATGGTTGTTAAACAGTCTCATTATGAATAAAAGATGGAATTATGTATATTGTTTCAATCACTTTCAAATGCAAAACAAAAATTACACTGTATATTTATTATAAAATTGTTGACCTTCATGTCAACTGCATAAATTAGACAACACATTACCTAATCAAATGAAAATAAATGTGGTACCTGATTTCCCACTAGTGATTTTGCTGCTTCACCTAGCTGTCATCTTCAAAAGGTAGGTTCACTCTGATGTACCTATACGCTATCAGTAACAAATGAGAAAGAGTGTTATTTGTTCACTCACACAGATTTCTTTGTTTAACAATTTCCTCCGTCACAAATGATCAATCACTCATTCACTTATTATGTCCTCGTGCAGACTATAAGACGTAATTATCAGCCATAATAAGCAAACCCTAGTGGCCAATTAACTAGATAATCAAGTGTTCCACATTTAAAGATATGTATGAATGAGTATCTAAATTTTTTTGGATCCTTTATGATGATGACATAGAAAGACACATAAACCATCCAGAAGACATGGTGATGTACATTAGTGTATACTTAGTTAATGATATTCAACCAGTGTCACCAACATATTATTATTATTTTATTAAGTATTAAAGTTTGAGTTTAAATTTCATATTCAATAAAAATAAAAAAATTAAACAATATAAAAGTTAAACAATATATAAGAAAAAAAATCTATAAATTTAATATTTTAAAATTTTAGACTGAAGATAGTGTCAATTTTTTTATCGTAAATTAGACTTTTGTCTCATTTTTATTTGATATTTTTATATTTTCTTCTTCATATCTTTTAAGCAATATATTTATCATCAACAAAAACAATTCTCCAGAACTAATAAATAGATGCTAGTTGATCTTATTGTTAATAATTTTTTGCATATTCTGTTCCATTTTCTGGTTTAGGGCAAAATAAGATCTATGAAATTAACACAAGAACTCTTGATACCTGATAACATTTTACCATTCAGTTTAAAATTATGTTATCACAATCACACACTGATATGGAAAAAAAGGGTTGAAGTAAAGTGGTGGAAGTAAAACTTGGTGAAGGTACACTCAACCAAACACGATAAATTAATCTGCTTTCATGCAGACATGTGTATGATACGTCTTTGATCCTTATTAATGGCTAACTACAAGCTTGTCTAGTGTTTATGATGAATTGAAATGAGGTAAGGTTATATAATGAAATTCTCATCTCAATGCAGGCGCACAAGTCAATTCAAACAATTATTCCCTTCTGTACCCTACTTTTTCATTGGACAAGAAATTGGCCACACACAACTGCTTCATTTATCAGGTTTATCAGAAAAATCTTAGTATTTATTTTCAGCATTGAGTGAGACTCGTTATATCCTAGCACATGTGTATAAAATGAAAAAAAAAATGGACTAATTTTCTGCTGAATATTGACACAGATTAATGGAGATGTAAATTATATAATTTAGCTTCTTTGTGTGCAATTATGCATCCAAGTGTTTTGTAGTTATTGTGTCTAAATGAAGTTTAGGTGTTGGAACAAAATACACAGGTGTACTGATAAATAAACACATAACTTTTTTTCATGATTTAATATCTAAGATACTTTCAAACGTTAAACACGAACAATATTCATACTCCAAAGTAACATTATTTCAATATTTAATATTCAAAATAGTTTCATTGTCATGATGTATGTGTAAATTAAAATGGTTTTTCAAACATCACATTAAAAAATAAAATTCAAGATCCTGAAATAGTTTATTCTTAAAAATAATAGATGAAATCATAATATTTGAAAGAAGTTTATGTATTTATAAGAATTTAAAAGATTTCATACAAAAGAAATCATATATTTATCTTTTATCGTGAAATATATTTTTATCATTTATTTTATCCTACAAAAGTATGTAAACCGAATTATATTTTTTTGAGACAATCGGTATTAATATTATGGGAATTAAAAATCTTGAATATTTAAATATAAATCTAAATTTCATTAGTAAAAATGAAAAAGTACAAGTCTAAGTCACAAAAAATTATTTAATATTTAAGTATCCTATCATTATTAAAAATAATAAGTAATTGATGATTATATGTCTAGAAAAATCTGAAATAGTTAAAAAATAATAAATGTTTCTAAAATAAGGTAGTGTTTTGATTATAAATTTAAAAACTTTATTTTCATTCTCTTTATTTGTAAAAGATATGTGTAATTGCTAATTTTTGTAATTAGATATTTAAGTTCAAATAAATTAATGGGTGAGAACATTATGAAATAAAGAAGTAAGGTGAAGTTAGAAGGCCATCAAGCCCTTTTAGAACCCTCTCGTCTTCTGTCGACATATATCTTACAGTTAGTAGCTCAGAGTAAAAAAAAAAAACACGCATGTGAAGAAAATAAAGGAAAGCATGACCAAGTACAATAAATATATTCTCAATTTGATTAATGAGAAAATATTTTTTGATTATTTTATTTAAAATTAAAATTATAACTTTTTCTCTCATGTAAATTGAAATTGTCAACCAATACAAGATCATTAGGTTAGATTTCCTTTTTCTTAAAATCATTTGAATTACATATGGGTTTTAGTTAAGTTAGTACTTTTTTTTTAACCATATTAACCAAAGAGTTAGAATTTTAAATATATTTTTAAATATTTTTGAAAAAAGAAAAAGATCTTTTTTTGTCTTATCTTCGTTTATAGGATAATGACAACTCATTTTAATATTTTTTTATAATATTATTAAGAGACGTGACTTACTCTATTAAATTATATATTTTTTTTTCTTTACTTCTTTTTTTATTATTTTATTATTGTGTTTTGTTTCACATGTTTTATATATATATATATATATCACTATAAGAAAAAGTTAAATCATCGATAAAATTTTATTGACAAAATTTTATCTATCAGTAAAATATTATTATTGACAAATTTCTAATTCGTCAATAAATTTATATACAATTAATTTAACAACAGATTTTAAGTATTCGATAGATTTATCTCGTCGATAACTTTTGTTATTTGTAATATATATATATATATATATATATATATATTCTTATATATAAACTTTTATACTTGCATAATTTGTATATTCAACTTGTTTACGGATAAACTTTATACTTATATAATTTTTATTTTATTTTCTTTGTATTATTATGTCCATATTTTTCTTTTATAAAAACGTTTAATTATTTAACTTCATCAATTAATTTTATGTTAATGGTGAATAATTTTGAAATTAAGTTGTTTTTCTCTATTCATAAAAGTAAAAGTAAATTTAAATTTCATATTAAACCCTAAACATTAAATTATAATTAGAAACTCGTCTCTAGTTATCATACTAAAGTTATAATTCATAAATTGTATTAGGAATAAATTGATTGAGTTTAAGCTTGACTTCGTGTGTGTTTTAAAAATCCGTTGCTAATTAAGTTTTCATATATAATACTGTAACTAATTCTATTGCTAATTTTTTAGTTCTTAGATTGACTTGTATATTTTCATTGCAAATTGTGTTTTCAATTGTTATTTCTGATGATAGTTCATGGCTAATAGTGTTCACAGATTTTTAGAAAAGTTTTGATCAATGAATAATATTATCTTTTATTGTAATGTGTAATGTCTGATAATATTATTTATTATTACATTTATCTTCAATTTAATTTATTTTTTGTTTGTTTGAGTTCTATCTTCACGTGGTTTCTTTGAAGTTTTTATTTCGTTCTATACTAGTTGTTCAAATGATTTGTTGTAAGAAATATAGTTTCTAATAACAAAATATAGTATCTAATAACAAAATTTTAGTTAATGTACATTTGATGTTGTTTGGAGTTTGAATTTATTAATACACTTGGAACATACGAATTAATTATCCAAATTAGAAACAAATAGAAACTTGAAAAAAAAAAAAACTGAAGACGTGAGCTATACAAGTAGAAACAAAGTCAAGAAATTTTATTTCAAAAACAATCAAATACTAATTCAATTTTTTTAAACTTAGGTAGAATATTGGTTATTGAATGCAAATTGATTATAATATTGTGTTGTGTTAATCTTTTTACATTAAATGACGTTGAATTTAAAAATATTTGGTTTGTTTAATAACTTCTATAGTAAATCTAAATACATTGTTATTTTTATTATTTTTTTAAAGTATTTTTTATTGTCTCATTTTTTTTATTTTAACTACTACTTATTTCTTTTATACCTTATTTGTTTGCTTTCAAAATTTTATCCTTATTAAATTTGTATAGTTTGTTTATTAGTGTATACTGACTTGCTACTCTGTCACGCTTAAATTAAAAATCAAGACGCAAATGTAACTTTTAACCATAGCAAATCACACTCACTCCCCACAACAAACCTTCTTCACCAAAACTGAAGAGATTACCACAATCAGTGTTCAAACTTTTCAAAAAGTAATTGTTTTCTTTTTTTTCATGGTGTAAAATAAAAAAAAAAATTTCATTATAAGGAAATCGTATCAAATTTATATAATTTTAATATAAAAATTAATAAAATTATACTATTATGATATGATTTAAAAAATTAAACTAAAATTATATCATATTAATATAATTTTGATATAATAAATTAAACTGAAATTGTATTATGATATAATAATTTTAATTAATGCTAATTAAATAAAATAATACTATAATAATATAATTTTTTAATAAAATCATATTAATTTGGCACAATTTATTTACAGTAAAAATTAAAAAAAATTATCCATTATAAAAATTGTTGGGAGAATTTGAGGGGAAAATACCGAAGAGATCTCACAAGAATGAAACTAGAGCCAACATATAAGGAAATGACACTACTTTCAACCCAAAACCTTAAGGCATTAGGTTTGCGAATCTTCTTTCTTATATGTTGTTCAACTTTCTCATTCTTACCCAATGTGGGACTTTAACTCGTACTTGAATATCTAACAAAAATTTTATAAAAAATTTACACTAAAATTAAAAAAACCTCAAAAGTACCACACCAGGAATGAAACACCTTGAGCACCGCTGTCAATGAGCCAGGACCCGACCTTTGTAAACAAACAATTTCTTTAATTGCTGGAGTGCAAAGTAATGGATGGGTGCATAAAACAATTGACTTATATTCATTTCAACACTCTTCTGATGAAATGATGGCCTCGTTCTTTTTGCATGCTTATCTTGTTATGTTTTCATTATTTCAATAAACCTATTTAACAAAATATAATTGATAATGAAAACTAGTTAGTTTTTGTTGTCTCATAACCTTCAAAAATTAATACATGTAACAAGAAAAACACAGCCAAAGTGGTACTTTATTTTAAAAAAACTATTTTACGAAATTTTAGACTTCTAAAAAAAAAATGCATAAATTATCCATCACCAACATAAGTAGCAATAAATTTTTTAAACCATTTATACATATTTATAAGAGCAATCAATATTAAGTTACAAGTAAAAATAATAATAAATGTTTTAATTGTAGTTATTGCATAAAATTTAATAATAAACGTTTAAATAAAGATACGAATAATTTATAGTAAATATCTGGTTAAGGATAGATTATTTTGAATATTTGAATACTTCAGTTTTATTTTTTTAATTTTAAAATATAATTAGAAATCAATAAAAATATAAAATATTATTCTAGTTATCGAAATGAGTTTGTATAGAGTGTAGGTGGAAGCAAGAGAATCCCAAGCGTCATTCTTCCCGCCATTTCTATAGCTCTGTTGACCTCCCGCTTCTCTAATAAACTCACTCACTTACCCACTCTCTGTTTGGCTTTTCAAATTCGTTATTTGGTTCATTCATTGATGCTTGCATTGCATCTTCGATCCTCTTTTCCTTTTTCCTTCTGTCTCTCCCAAAGTGTTAGGGTTTCCTCTCTCTTCTCTTTCCCTCTGTCTATCTCCCCCGCCCCTCTCCGGGCCATGTCGAAGCCACCTTCCGCCTTCGACGCTCTCATGTCCGGCGCCCGTGCCGCCGCCAAGAAGAATTCCCAATCCAAACCCCAAACACCCAAACCTCCATCATCACCTAAGAAAAGGAAATCGTCACACTCCACTTCCTCACAAAACCCTAGCAACAAATCTCCCAAACTGCCTTCTCCGCCCACAACCTTTGAACCGGAGGAAGCCGTCAAACCAGAAGAAGCTATTAAACCGGAAGAAGGCGTTAAGCAGGAACAGCGGAAGGTCCGCCAACTGTCTTCTTCGAACGGGAAGACCGTGGAGCTGAAGAAGCAGGTTCCGCTGCTGAAGCAGAAACCCTCGAGTTTTGATCCCGCGTCGGTGATTGCGTGGGAGAAGGGACAGCCCGTTCCCTTTCTCTTTCTCGCCTTGACATTCGATATGATTTCTGAGGAAACTGGACGAATCGTCATCACTGACATTGTTTGCAATATGCTGCGGACTGTGATGCTCGCCACGCCCGAGGATCTTGTTCCCATCGTTTACCTCTCCGCGAACCGGATTGCGCCTGCTCATGAAGGGTTGGAATTGGGAATCGGCGAGTCGATCATTTCCAAGGCGCTCGCGGAGGCCTACGGAAGGAACGAGGCGTGGATTAAGACTCAGTATCAGGTGACTGAATTTAGTTGAGTCTTTTTGTTTTTCTATTGCGTTCATGTTGTTTAGTTGAATTTGACCGAAGAAGATGTTTGTTAAGAATCGGTTTCAGGTGATTAATTCTTTTTGTTTTTTATTGCACTCTTGTTGTTGAGATGAATTTTACTGAAGATGTTAGTTAAAAATCGGTATCAGGTGCTCGAATATTTTGGTTTTTCTTGCATTCTTCATATTGAGATGAATTTGACTGAAGTTGTATCAGGTGGCTGAGTCTTTTGGTATTTCTTCCATTGTCGTTGCTGAGATGACTTTGACTTAAGGAAATTTTATTATTGGCAGAAAAAAGGGGATCTGGGCTTGGTTGCTAAAGAGAGCAGGTCGTCTCAACCTATGATGTGGAAGCCGCAAGCATTGACAGTTAGGAAGGTTTTCGATACTTTCCGCCTTATTGCTAAGGTATGTTATCCTTGATTTTATTTATAGGCAACAGCAATCTCCCTTATAGGCATATTTCTTGTCACTGTTATGTTTAAGTCCAAAAAGTAAATGGGGTTAGTGCAGGGTTTAAAATAGGAGGGTTATGGAATGGAATTTGACAAAACGCTAGCAATTTTATTGAAATTTACTTTCTAAAGAGTAGTGTCTCGTTCTTTGTTGAGAGTTGCATCTATAAGTTCTACCCATGTATGGATTAATTTTGAAATTATTATTACAACGTTGAGTGATTGAGGAAACTAAGCACAACATGACCATGGGCCCTTGCTTTGGGATAAATAGGTTTAGTGCATTCTCATGTGGTATAACAGCATGAATGGTAAAAAAAAAAGAGAGAGAATTTGAAAAAGTAAATTCCTAGTAAACTGATATTGAAGACTTGGAGTGTGTTATTGGTGCCTTTATCACATATCGTGCATATAACACAACAGTCATTTTCAGCTCCTTTTTTTATTCTCAATTATGGTTAGAAGTTTTTTGGAGTTTAATGTGCTGTACCAGAATAATGTGCCTGGGAAGGAGGTCCATTTCTGTATCTTTTGCTGAAGCCATGGCTTACTAAAAGCTGTCATATGTTTATTTTATATTTAAATTTCCTGCCATCTGTTTGGTGGGCATGTTAGTATGGCTGCGTGTATGTACTGTAAGAGAAAAAAGAAGGAATTTGTTGTTGGGATTTGAACACTTTTTTGGGTAGAATTGAATGTTGCTAAATTATGCTGTTACTTTTTCTTTATTTCTAAATGTGTACAGGAATCTGGAAAAGACAGTCAAGAGAAAAAAAAGAATCATATCAAGGCACTTCTTGTTGCTGCAACTGAGTGTGAACCTCAATATCTAATTCGTTTGCTTCAGGTTGAAATTTTAATTCTTTATTGAAATGTTCTGGTTGGCTTACTTCTCCATGTTAATTGCATCTTGGTCTTGTTTTCTAGGCAAAGTTGCGCATTGGTTATGCAGAGCAAACTCTATTGGCTGCATTGGGCCTAGCTGCAGTATACACTGAAGAACACTCTAAACCGCCTCCTGAAATTCAGTCTCCTTTAGACAAGGTATGCTAATGTGATTGAACTGGGAAATATGGTATAAGAGTGAATTGGTTTACATGGCTTAGTCTTGTAGTTCAGGTTGAATAGCAATACGTGCTTTGGGTTTTAAACATTTGAAGTGCTCCAGAACTAAATTTTGGGGGGTGCGGTGCTGCTGCTGTAGTTGGTATAAGTGATTTCTGGTGAAGATACCATCCACCTTTTCCCTATTCTGCATTTTAGGAAACATTAGGCAGAAATCATTATATTTCCTATCCTATATCATATATATATATGTATGTATATCATATATTTATATATTTATTTCTGGTTTCATTTTGCATCAGGCCTCGGAGATTGTTAAACAAGTCTATTCTGTTCTTCCTGACTATGACAAAATAATATCTGCACTGCTTTCGGAGGGTCTATGGATGCTTCCAAAGAATTGTAATTTTACTCCTGGTGTTCCAATTAGACCTATGCTGTCAAAGGCAGCAAAAAGTGTAACTGAAATTCTAAACAAATTCCAGAATGTGGAGTTTACCTGTGAATACAAATATGATGGAGAGCGTGCCCAGGTGATACTTCATGGTCAAATCTTCCATCAGAAACATAGCTCTTATGATACTAAGTATGTACAATAACATTATCTGCATTGAAACAGATACATTACCTGGAGAATGGTTCAGTTGAGATTTACAGTAGACAAGCCGAACGAAACACTGAGAAGTTTCCTGATGTTGCTGCTGCAGTTTCAAGGTGAAAAAAAAAAAAGCTTTATTAGGACCAATATATTTGAGGTCTGGTTCGGGCTTTTTGGGTCCTTAACAACATGAAGTTACATTTAGTAAAACAAACACTTGTAATGACCATTTTCTGTCAGTGAACAGGTTAAAGAAAACAAGTGTATCTTCATTTATTCTTGATTGTGAAATTGTTGCATATGACCGTGCAGCACAGAAGCTTCTTCCTTTCCAGGTAATCTTAATGCAGTTTTTCCTTTTGGATGTCAGTACGTTATCAGAAACCTTTTTATACTGGCAGTTGATCAAAATTAAGTCCTTTGGTATGTTATGCTTGTGTTGTCTTACCTAACTTGGTGACACAAGTTTTCCGTTTTGGATATTTTTGTGCTAGGATTTGATATTAGACATGTGACTCGAAAGAAGAAAAAAATGTTATTTTTGCTGATACATAGAAAGTTCTCTGTTATTGAAGAGTTAGGACATGTATCAGAGGTAGCTATGTGCTCATCTATAGCCCTTATAATGGAAGATTGCATTTACATTTATGACCTGCCTTTGTATATGACATTTTATCAAGCACTTCACATTTAAATTCTCTTTGACTCTTTCAAGAACATTTCTTTTTCTGACAGACGCTTACTACTCGAGCTCGCAAGAAAGTAGAAATTGAAGATATAAAGGTTAATGTTTGCGTATTTGCTTTTGATTTGTTGTATCTAAATGGCCGAGAACTTCTTCAGGAAAACCTGAGAGTCCGTAGAGAGGTACCAACTTTTATCTTTGCTCTACCAACAATTTCATGTTTCTTTTTTCTATATTAAGTAGCTTAGTCCTTGATAGAGAAGGCTGAAAGTTGTAAACCTAAAAGCTGATCCAGTTTGTGAGATACAATTTTTAGTTTGGTAGTGTTAGGACATAAGCACAAGAGGAGAGTCCAACCTAAAAATACTAGTCCATTAGGTAGAAGACTTCCTTGTAAGTATCATATTAAGTAGTTCACCCTACTCAATATGGACTGACATCTATACTCATCACTGATCTGGTGGTAGTCCTTTTCTCCTTGAGACGACTTCATTCATCAATCAGTATTTTGTTTCCACGTTAATCCAACCTATAGATAATTCATTCTATAGTCCAACTTAATAAAACACCAATTGTTAGGACTTAGCTCAAGAGGAGAGCTCAACCCAAAAAACCTGTGAGGATTCTACATGAATTGCCTAACAACTTCGACAAATATAGGTCTTGTAATTATTGAAGTAGTGAGTTTTAGCCTAACTTAATCTCACAAAATTGGCTTAGTAAGATGAGGTTTGCTTCCCTTTATATACTTTAAATTGGTCTTCAGAGGATGTGAGATCTCCAACACACTCTCCCATGTCGAGAACATTGAGCATGACAATCAAGGGGGTCTAACCGTGAGTGATATGATAGGCCCAACAAACATGACCTAGGATAGACTCTTAATGGTTTTGATACAATATCAAAGTAGTGAGTTTAAGAATAACTTCACCTCATAAAACTTGATTAGTAAAGTGAAATTTATTTTAAGTTGATCTTATATTTAGCTAATGTGGGATCTCTAACAATAATATTGACATAAGAGTTTTCCCACCATCCTCCTATATCATTCTGGATTTGAAAAAGTTTCATCGTAGTACCCCATCAAGTTTTGATTTGGATCCATGGAAACATCAATAGCCTTACAATTTGCCAACCCTGTCTTCTCCAAAATGTTGAAAGCATATTTTCTTTGTGAAATAACAATTCCTTTGATTAAGCCACTTCGATACCGAGAAAATATTTTTGATAACTAATATCTTTAGTTTGAAAATGGTTGAAAAGTGCAATTTAGTTAAGAGATCCTGTTTCTATAGTTTTGCATAATAACTATATCATCAACATAGATCATTAGATAGGCACACTTCCCAGGAGAAGTATGGCTGTAAAAAACTAAATGATCTATCCCACTTCGTTTCAGTCCAAACACCTGCATAGTATTTCTGAATTTACTAAATCATGCTCGTGGTGACTACTTTAGACCATAAAAGAGTAACACAGTTTACACACTAAATAGACTCTCCCTAAGCAACAAATCCAATAGGTTGTTCCATATAAATTCCTCCTCAATATTTTAATGTGAAGTTGGTGATGTGGCTAGTGACAAGTAACAACCATTGCAAGAAAAAAGCCTAGCAGGTATTCAAGTTTATAAATTTGTATATGTCATTTGGCCACCAATGAAGCTTTAAGGTGATCAACTTCACACTAGGTTCAACTTTAACAATATAGACCCATCTATAACCACAATCTTCTTCCCAGAGGGAATAGGAACAAACTTCTATGTGTCATTGCTTGCAAGAACGTTCACTTCATTAATCATGGCATGTCGCCATCCTAGATGATCTAGTGTTTCATTTAATAGTTTTAGGAACAATGGTGGGAGACAAAGAAACAACAAAAGAGTACATGTGAGCATGATAAATTGAAAAATTATGAACAGGATAGGAATTAAGCGTGGAACAATTACCTTTCCTAAGTGCAACTGGTCAATTTGAAATGAATCATGTGAAAGAGTTGAAGGGCCAGAAAAATTATCAAAGCCACTTGAGTTAACTGTTGCCCCGTGAACATTAATCTTCCCCGGACTGAGAAATACAAGTTGTTGAAACACTTGGTCCCAGAGAAGGCCTTGATGGTTGATTTTTTCAAATTTAAGTCTCAAATACTCTCAGTACTCATTTGAAAACTTGGTGTCAAGAAAAGTGACCAAAAGATGTTGATAAGACGAACGACAGTGGTCTGGTGTGATTCCGACATGGTGATGCATGGACACATGTGCCTGATGAAGGACTGATCGAGATTGAAGCGAGGCAGCATGTCACCAAGCTTTTGGTCATGTCACCACTAGGTTTGCATGGTGCTTCTTGAGGCATACCAAACCTGACTTTACTACACAAAATGGTTTTAGATGGTGACCTGAGACAAAAGGACTCTCATACTGCCTTGAATTTGGATGCAATAAAATTCAGTGAGTTACTGTCGCAGCTGATTATATTTTACACACATATATGAAGGAGAGAAGAGTTACAAGGAAAAGGTATATCCTATAGCACTCAACCCTTAGACTAGATACACACGCCTAAAATACAGCTTTATGAAAACTGTACAATACAAATAACACAATCATAATTTTAACAATACTTAAGCATTGAGACTCTTCCACCTAATGGACTAGGTTTTTAGGTTAGGTTCTCTTGCGTAAGTCCTAACAGTTGGGGAAACCAATTCATTTCTTTAATAGCGTTGATTGAATGCTATTTATTAATTGAATTTATTCCATGAACCATGGGCTTCTTTACAAATAAGGACTACTTAGTGATGGGTATCTGTTTTCTCTCTGCAGCATCTTTATGCCTCTTTTGAGGAAGAATCTGGATTTCTTCAGTTTGCAACAGCATTAAATTCAAATGATGTTGATGAGATACAGAAATTTCTTGACCAAGCTGTTGGTGCTAGGTACACTGTTTCTTCTAGTTAGTTTCGAGATTAAAATAATACATAATTTCAGCACAATGTATGATACTCTTCGACTCATGTTAATGACATTTACTAATAGTATTTGATAGGCATTGAAAAATATTAGACTAATTAGTGTGTTTCTTTTTCCATCCAATGGACTTTAATGATATGTTAGACAAGGATATATGTGGATTTGCTTTATTTACTGATCAGGAGCAACTGGCAAAACAAACTAAATCTTGATTGTTTATTGTCTGACATTCTCAGATGTTCCAAACTTAGTTTTCTTGCTATAATTTGAATGAGAATTTTTTTCATTGATATTTGGCGTGTCTCTTGATTCTTAGTTGTGAGGGATTAATTATTAAAACGTTAAATGACGATGCTACATATGAACCTGCCAAGCGATCACTCAACTGGTTAAAACTGAAGAAAGACTATATGGACAAGTAAGAATGTGTGTTCTGACATTCATATTTCTTAATTCTTTATCATGAATTTCTGTTTACTCATCGGCTCTAGTTTGCAGTTTAGGGGACTCTGTAGATTTGGTACCTATTGCTGCTTTCCACGGACGTGGAAAACGTACAGGTGATCATGAAATGTACCCTTTAATGTGATGTTGCTTATGTTACTGGTCGTTTTTAAATTCGTGTATGAAGATTTAGACACACTGCTATTGTGAACCGTTAGCTTAGAGCAGTTTGAAATGAAATAGTGACATGTCTTGTAGGAGTTTATGGTGCCTTCCTCCTTGCTTGCTATGACAACAATAATGAAGAATTTCAAAGTATTTGCAAGATTGGTTAGTATTGTAATTTTGTATAGTCACTGCCGATTTCATTCGTTAAGATTCTTTCTCTTAATCTTCTTGCTATGGTGGGCAGGAACGGGATTCGCTGAAGCTGACCTTGTACAACGTTCTTCCAGTCTTGGTTCTAAAGTGATTTCCAAGCCAAAGGTCCCAGTCTCTTCTTTCACTCTTATCCTTTTCTAGTCGTGCTTGATATTTTTGAAATTAATTTCGCCATGCTCTTTGATTTCAGCCATACTATAGATTTGGTGAAACGATCAATCCTGATGTCTGGTTTGAAGCAAGCGAGGTGAGAGTTATCCTGACTTTTCTGGGCGATTGCATTATTTTCTTTTCCAATTGTGCCTCAGCCTACCATCATAGAGTTATCTTATCTCTTACTAGTTTTTACTGTATCCTTGTTTTGAATTTCCTTTCAATGGAATATATGGAAGAAATTTCATACTGCTGGGAATACTGTCATGGTCTGATGCCACTCGATCGTGGCTGAATGATCTCCCAATGTGGTCGAGTAGGGTTTAGTGCTGTCCATCAACCTTGTTCTTGGCATTACTTTCTAGATTAATGAGCGTCCTTGGAAAAGCTTTACTAATTGCTGTGGGGAGGATAATGGGTGCATAGTTAACTAACGTGATCATGTTCTGTTTGTATGTATAATTCCTGGGACAGTGTAGTAAGCTTGTGATACTTAATGTTTAACCCCTATTATATTATGATTCAATTTTTAAATAAGCGGTGAAAGCTCGTGTGTTGCATTTGGTAGAGAAGAACGAAACAGGTTCGATGAAAATAAAATAGAAAAGTGGAAATATATAAGAAATAAAATAAAAAGTTGAAGATGTTTGGTTGATGAGAAATGAAAAAAGAAATAGAAAGACGAGTATAAATAAGTGAAAAATGATAGTTCATTTTTTTCAAAATGTTTTCACTTACTAACAATCTACACAATTTCATCTTCTTTGGTTCTCTAAAACAATCATGCCATTGAAGTTCAAATGATTTTACCAAATCCTTCTTTTTAATTATAATATATTTTTATCCAATAAAATTGTATTATGCTCATTGTAGAATTTTTCTTTTATGTATTTAGTTATATGGTAACTTTTTTCATTCAGGTGTGGGAAGTGAGAGCGGCAGACCTGACCATTAGCCCTGTCCACCGTGCGGCAGCGGGCATTGTAGATCCGAACAAGGTAATAGAATGAATTGATGTGCAACATCGTTTAATTGTTAATAATAGCTGTATTTAACTTTTTTGGTGGCATTTCTACATTTTTCTTTGAAGGGCATATCTCTTCGATTTCCACGACTAGTTCGAGTCCGGCATGACAAAGCTCCTGAACAGGCCACATCATCTGAGCAGGTAAAGTGCAATCTATAGAAGATTGAAAAAATAGTAATGGGAACTCAAATTGATTATTTTTGGTCATGTTCTCGCATGTTTGCAGATTGCTGAGTTGTATAAAGCTCAAAAACACAATCAAACGAACAAACAAGATGACGAAGATGAAGAAGATTATTGAGGGGAAATTTTTCGTCTTTTTCTTGCTGAAATGTAAAATCTCAGTTTTATGGCTGATGATCGCATGAGAGTACATGCGAATTTTCGCCTAAGCTTAGGTCAGAGGGCATGACTGCTATTTAGCATCATTTGGAAATTCGATGTACAACGTAGGAGAAGCTCATGGAGGGTCCCAAAAGTACACATTTGCGCTGAATCCATGTTAATTCCTCTGTACAATTCTGTTTTGTTCTTGTAACTTGATGCTGTAGTTAAGGCTGTTAGCATTGACGAAACCGTTCTGAATACTAGTCCATTTGTCAAATGATTTAGCATGCCACATGTCTTCCGTTTTCAATTGTAAAACTGTTGTATTGAAGTTTCTTTTTAACTGTATAGGAAGCTGTTTTGAAAAATCTAATTCTATTTGCATGGACCTGACTCAGAAGATAAGATTGAATATTATTAGAGAAAAGGACGAAGGAGATATGTAAGTGAGGTATGCCTAATGTTTAGAATAAGTGTTCATCAAGTCCTCCGTATTCTGTAGAATAAAGCCCATAACTCTTTCCACCTCGATCCCAATAAGGTTCTGCCATTGGTCTAAACTATTTTTCGTTTCTTACATTTCTTTCATATTTTTACCCTCCTTGTGGAGAGATTGCGGCATTTGGTTTTGAACTTGAATTTTCTTTCTGATTTGCAGACTGGAAATGATTAATATGTTTGAAATTTCATTTGTTAATACTTGTTGGCCCGAAGTATGACTATGGGCCTGGGCTTTGTTTGGTTAAAACTATATGAGATATTAACCTTGTGGAAGGAGTTGTTTTAATTTGGCTTATTCGGCCTAATGTTGACCACAGCTTCAACGTCTCTTGTCTTGTAAGGCAGGAGTCGCGTCATTTGCGCAGCCTGTGTTCACCGTTCGGAAGAGGCTTAGCGTGTTTCCTAGGACTTCCTTCTTGCCGTCACCGGCAAGGATGCATTGATGTAATGTTTAATTAATTACACAGCTAGCAGATGAAAGTAACGTCGATTCTATTTTAATTTTTCGATTAAGAAACCAACCTCCTATAGCTGGCGTTAACCTCGCAATAGAAGAGAGGTATACAGCAATAATCCGTGGTCAAAATGCCAGAAAATATTAGGTTCTTGAATAGGAACAGTGACAGGTGCTGGATAAAGTTTACATTTGGAAAGTGCGTGCACCACGCAGTGTTTTTGGCCCAAGTTTTGCAGCCTCTGCATTCTACCTGTCTGCTTTGAAGAAGACCGTCCATGTGCTTTCCCTTGACCTCACCTTGACACTGTTATAGAACATGGCTACACTTAGTATGAAATGTGACGCTGACATCCTTCTATTGGATCGTTACATCTTCGAACTTGGTCCCAATTATTCATAGTTTGATAACTAGAAGGATTTTCTAAAATAATCGCACTAGAACAGATGGCATACGTTGAATTAGGAGGATAAGCTGTAAACGTTACAATATAGATTGGAAACAACTCTTTGTTATTAAAAAATTTATATACCATAATTTGGCATGCATCATTTGTTGGTAGAGTGGATGATTTTCCCTTTGGTTGCCATGCTTACATAGAGATGCATTGGTCAAAATGAACTGCCCTTTTGCCTCTTTGACAGGAATAAATTTGGAATGATAAACTGATTTAGATTGATTGAATGGGAGAAGATACACGAATACATTTACATATAACATAACCAAAGGAGGCTTTGCTTTAGTTTAGTGAATTAGTGTTAGAAAAAGGGAAGAAATAGGATTAGAAGTGAATAATGATAACTTGTCCAAAAAAGCTTAATATAATCATACACCACACCAGTAATACATCCTGATTCTGATTTGTGGGTCCACCAAACCCTACACGCAGAGCTCATGGCCGTCCCCCTTGGTGGTTGGCCACACCACCTCCCAACCCCAACGACTACACAACCAATCACCCGCCCCTTTAATTGTTGATGTGATCTTACACAGCAACCCTCTCTCTCTCTCTCTCTCTCTCCCCCACACTCACACACTCATCACTTCCTGCACTACATTATCCTAGTTACATTACAATTTCAGTCACCCTTTCACCTCACAAAACAAAAGGAGAATGTGAAAAGGGCAAAAATGCCAGCCAAGGACAAACCCAAAATCAAACATTTTTTTCCTCCCACCGAGTTAAACACAAACCACTGTACATATGCTAGATCAGTCGAATCGAACACCTAACCTTTAAATCATATTATAAATTAAAAACTAAAAAGGATAAATAAAACTGACTCGGTAACAGTAACAGTTGCAGTAGTAGTCAGTGGAGTACAATCCTTTGGAACTTGGTCTGCGTGGGAGAATCAGAGCCCTCACAGAAAACCCTTTTCCTACTGACTCTCCCGCAGTTGGAGGTGAAGGAGTCCTGCTGGAGGAATTGTGCTTGTCCCTGTCCCTGTGCCTGCGGGGAAGGAATGGTGACAGGTGGAATCTCGAAGGACTCAAGAGCCGGTGGAGGGTGTCTCCATTGAGGGAGTGGTCCCGCCAGGAGCAGAGTCTGAAGCAGAGGACCAGCTTTCATCACTGCCTGCAAAAGCTTACCCTTTTCTGGCAACGGTTTATCTGCTGATATAAGCTCAATCATTGACTCCGGCAACTGTGCCTGCGCACCACCCAAATGCTCCATCACCGGAGAGGAAACAATACTTTCTTCACAATCCGACGATGACAGCCCATTGTTGGACTCAATCCCTCTCCTCGGCTCATCCTCAATGCTGGAAATCCCAGACGCAGGGGCCGTGTTCTGCTTTTGCTGCTGGAAAACCATTTTCTCCAACACCAGTCTCTGCCATTTCTCTTGCGCCTCGTCCCTTTCTCTTATCACCTTGTTCAGCAGCTCCTTCAGGGTGAGAAGCTGATCGTCCCTCTTTCGCAGCTCCTCTTGCACACTCGCTCTCGTTTGTTCCAGCTCTAGAGTGGTGCACATCAGCGATTGCTTCAGCTCCTCCATTGACTGTGTCATCACAGTTATGCATTACACTTTTTTCCTACTTGAAGAAACCCAAAAAGAAAAAGATGAAGGCTTTACCTTTCCATGGCAGTAGTAAGCCCAACTGAGAAGAGGGCTGCGTTGGTTGTCCATGTCTGAGAATTGAAGTTGTTGGAAGAGAGAAAGTGAAAGGGGAATGAACAAGAGTTAGGGGGCTTGGGAGAATGGTTGAAGGTGTTTTATAAGAAGGAGTCCAAGTTACTGTGTTGGGTTGGAAAAAACAACACAAAAAGCCAAAACCTTAACTGTTCCCAAATCCTACGCTCTCTCTCTCTCTCTCTCCTCTTCTCCATCTTATCATAATATCTCTTTTACTTCCCTTATATATGTCATGTCTCACTATTGCACGTTACATGTTCATGTTTCTTATCATTCTTATTTTTTAGATTTAAACTACTCTTTTTGTCCTCTATTATCATGCTTTTTTTAAATTTTCTTAAAAGTTCTTAATTTTATTTACTTTTTAAAATGGGTCAATGTAAATTTTTTACTATAGTCATGGTAAATACATACTACACACTCCATGAATAATGTTTAGTTGCTTAACAGACATACAACTTTTTCACTGTTGTCAATCCTTATTATAACGGTAAATAAGTAAGGTCTTCTTCAAAATAAATATAATTGCAATCATTATTATTAGACAAAAAGAGAGACGTGTGATTATCAAGAATGAATTCTTCACCCTAATTAATTAGGGTACGGAGGGAATAGGAATAGTGAAGGCATTATTATTTTTATCCGATAACCATCTATCTTTCGTTTAACGGAACTTCTGAATAAAGAAATGTTGACACTCTCAATATTTATGATCCAAAATTGATTATATAAAATCTTAAATTCAATTTAACACTATGTAATGAATGCATAACTTTTTTCATAGTTTATTTACTATTTATATCCCACTTTTGTCTCTCTCGTAATTATAATAACGTTATACAAATTTGTTATATAAATAAAAATTCCTCTTCAGTTCTATTGCTTGCCTTTTCCAGCATCTTGCATGCTGTTGATAAGAAAATGTAAGAAAGTGACCAAATAAAACAGTGATAACCTTTCAACTATAAAGTAACAATAATAATAACAAAAATGAAGAGGTGGAAGTGACATACCTTAAAAGGGCCAATTATAATAAAACGTCTTCCTTTGTTTTCTAAATATAATGTAACTTGAAAATTAATTAATGGGAGGAGCTATCAAGATTTTTTTTTTTATGTTAAAGGCATTGTTCTATGCTGTAATTGTATTTTAATATATATTATTACTATGAAGCTTCAGTGAATGCCAAAACATCTTGTTCAATGGTAAAACTAAAAGATAAAAACTCCTAACCGACACGAGATTAATTAGATTCACATGGAATAAGAACATAGTTATTTCCGAAGCTAAGAAAATCAAGAATGAACAATTAATGTCTTAATCGTTTCAAACTTTGCTGGCTTTTGACTGATACAAAGTTACTTTACGATAGTAATTTGAATGAATGCATGGGGAATGGTACGATCCTTACTATTATTCGTTACCACCATTAGAAGTAACTTAAACTCTCTCTTTCAACACATGCATCTCCATTTTTGGCTATGGGAACTCACCCTTCTCGTTTTCATTACACGTGGGCTGCTTCATGCAGTAAATCCAAACATGTATTTTGTTTTTTTCACCAAACAATTTCAATTAATTCCTTCCAGCAACATTAGTGTCTCACTTTGTTTTTGCTTCTTTGCTTAACTAAATTACAAGAGAATTTTAAGGCATGAAGACTTGTTTTGTTGGGTTCAAACAAGAGTTGTCTTATTTTAATTAGTTGAAATTATTTCAATTGCTATTTAGATGAATGAACCATAATTTGAAAAAAATATATATATGACCATTCATAGAATATATATATATAAAATGATATAATAATAATAAACATGAAAGCTTTCAAGAAATGGTAATTTCTTTGAAAATGTGTTTATATAAGTACTCACGGGGAGGAAAATAATAAATAGAGACAGGTAATTTTAATTTGTGTGTACGAATATATTTTATTTCATATTTGTATAATACGTTGAGAACAAAAAAAGATACTTAACTAGTTATCATTCTACGTCTCTATAAAATCTACTAAACTTAGTTATCTTTTAGCACACTTCATAATTGTCTTCTATAAAGAGTTTAAAATCAATGCAATTGAAAAAAATTCTTATGATATCTACTCCAAGAGGTGCTATTATTTTTTGCATATAACATATTTCCAATACCATAAGAGATATTCCACTATCGGAGTCTAGTTCACGATCTATGGCTTGCAACTAGTCACCAAAGTTTTCTCCTTCTCTATCCATCAACAAAGTAAACTTAAAAATCTAACTTCAACGCTTTCTACGAAGAATAAGATGAAAAATTAGAAAGTTTTTTTTGGCTATATATAATAATGTAGACATCATGTGTCAATAGCATGCATAAGCTTTTTTTTTTTCTTTTCCTTTTTCCTTGATGAAGTAATTGTACGTATTTGTTTTGGTTTACCATTTCAAAAGTTGAGAGTGTTAAAGATGTCTAATTTATATTGACAAATTAAAGTGGTTCTGTGCGAAAGTACCAGCACAAGTGCGTGTAGAAGATGACCAATCTTTACTTTTTTTAGAGCAGAATATTATCATGAAGTTCAATTTGGTAATCAAATTGAATATATAGAGAAATGGTTCTGGTATAAATTTTGTGCAAGAATTCAAATTAAGCCTAATTAACATAAACTACAGTTTTAATGGGGGAAGGGTGGGGTGTACGGTTCTTTTGATAGCATAGTCTCTTGCAAAAGAAAAAGGTGGAAGACATCACTTCATGATTCACTGCATTTCAAAACAATTGATAGTTTTTGTTTTAATTCAAAATAAGGATTATAAGTTATCAAGTTCAAGTATTATATTGGTCTTAGACTACCTTATTTTTTTTGTCGGCCTTAGATTACCTTCGTATTTATAAGAGTATTTATGATAAAGTTTGTGGATAGAATTTTTTTATTTTGTTTGGGATGCAAGATATTAGAAAAGTAATCATAGATCATATTTAGTATTGAATACTTAGTTTTCGAAACTAACTTAATTTTTTTTTAAATTACTACAAATTTGTTTTTACACGAATGTAAATGTTTAGTTGGATTAATTTGAAACTATCTTTCATATTAAGTGTTAAACTATCGATTTAAAATAGGTTTAATTTTCATCATTTGTGCAACAACATGTTAGCCATAAGTCGAATATAGACATATGAAAATATAGAATCAGATTTGTCGCATAAACTAAGATACATGAAAAAAATAATATTCAGTCTTAAAAGGTTTGTATATATTATGAGTTTGTCCACGTTATGACGATTAGACTGATCATACTAACTAATGATATAAAATTCTATAAACATGAACGATCGACACACTCTAAATATTTTATGACTCAAACTCGATTATAGGTCATCAATCAAATTATAATGATATAATTAAAAAAATTAAGAATAATTTGTGATTAATGAAATATTATCTGTTTCTTTATGTGTCCTATTTAAGAAATATATTGTATTGAATAATAGTTTCAAGATCGTTTTCATCTTTATCATTGCTTTTTAATTTAATAAATAAATATTAAAATAATAAAAAGTAAAGATGGAAAGAAACACACATTTTAAAGTTACTTCAACATGATCGTTTCTCATTTTTTTTTTCAATATAGTATACTCACATGTACTTTTGATACCAATAAATATTAAATTATTAAACTACTATTCTAATAAAAACTTTTTATATAGGTAATTTTAGAATTTTTATGTTAATTTGAACTCACGTTTGTAGAAAATAAATGAGTTTCAATATCACTTAATGATCAATATAGAGTGCGGATTAGACGTATAATGTCTTATATTTATATGGTTAACTTTATAATGAAGGTAGAATACAACGTTCATGCACAATGTTGAAAAGATATTTTTTTATATTCATTTTAGTTGTCAATGTAAAATGTTTTATTAAATTGATTCAATTTTAGGTATTTTTTTTTTATAAATGGCAAATTTTTATACAAATTGACAATGATTCCATGTTGGCAATATCTCAGGGTGCAACACCAGGATGATCTCAAACAAGAATGAGAACAGGGTCAAACATATAAAGGAATGACACCACTTTCAACTCAAAACTTTAATGCATTAGGTTTGTGGATCTTCTTTTTTATATGTTGTTCAACAGTCTCATTTTTATTTGAATACCTAACATTCTAAATATATATTCATGTCACCTAAATCAATTCTAAATTTCCACTAAAATAATAAATATTAAAATTTTAACCACACATTATAACTTAATCAATTAGAAAGTCAAAACATAACAACTAATAATGTTTATTACGTAAATAGTTTGCCACTTCTGACAAATTTCTTCAATTGTTAAAGTGGTTATAATAGTTCTTGTTATGGAGAAAATTTCAATATAATAAATATTAAGTTTATTTTATAGATATTAATATATGAGGTAATTCATAAGATTTACAATATATTACTATATATCTTATGTTAAGAATTTGTAATACCTAATACTCTCAGATATTGATTTTAGTTAAGTTAAATACTCATTCTTATAAACTACGTTTAATGTGTATATGGAAAAAATTAATTTTAGTCCATATACATACTATTTTAATTTACTTTAATTTATATACAATTCATTTTAATCTGTTTCAATCATCATAGATATTAGAATAGTATGTATAATAAGAATTAAAAAAAAATATAAGTAAAAATAATTTTATTCAACTATAAAGATTAGATGAATAGTTAAATAATAAATGTAAGCATGTGACCAATAATACATATATGCATATATTACATATATACAGATATCAATTACATGTAAAAGAAGTTGATAAACTTAGTTAAAAAACCAAGTCTCTCTAACTAAGTTTAAGTTGTTTCAGTACTAAAGTAGATGAATAGGAGTCCACTTTTATGGAGATTCAAACAAAATAGAAATTAAGTATATTTAAAAAAGTATTTGCTTTTGAAAAACACCCAATAAAAATTGAAATTGTTGAATGTTATAGTTTTTTAAAAAAATACATAGATATCTTATAATATATTATTAGATTTTTTATTATTTTAATTTCTATAAATTATAATACTAAAAATACATATTTACATTTAAATATGCTTTACGAAGTATTAATAATTTAACTATTTTATTAAGTTAAAGACAATGAAATTTTAAATTTGACTATACAAATGTAACACTTGATCTTACAAGTGGAAAATTACGACTTTAAATATGCTTGATGAGGTCAATAAATACAGGCTAATAATTTTATTATATTTTTTTGGTAAATAACATTTGTAATATAAGTCATAACTTATTTAACACTGCATCGGTGAATAATAGTCTATTTTGTTTTCCTCTTCAGATGTTCTCATCATTAGAACCTTCCACTCATGTACTTTTTTCTCTATCGGATGCTACCATTTTCTGAAAGACCCTAATCAGTGATGAATGAATCCAAAATCTCTTAACTGTATGAGAATTACGTTAATATTAACATATTATATATAAATATTACTATCTAGAAAGCGTGTTCATGAGAAGAGATTTTCTAGGTACTTTTAATTACTGTAATTGATTAATCATGTCATTTTCTTATATTTTTTAAAAAGAAGAAGAAACATTGTTGTTTTTTTCTCCTCAGCATGTCATTTTTGACGAACTAAAAGAAAGAAAAAAATGTAATTAAAAAACATGCCACGGCATTCGACTTTGACTTTAGAAATGCATGTGCTTAGCATACTACCTAAGAATAGATCCCTATGGAATACCAATTTTCCATTAAAACAAATATATGAACACATTTAGTTTTATATTTATATATTTTTATCCTTTGATCAATTTCTTTAAGTTTCCTTATATACATGATTCAGCAACATATAGATAGAACTTTTCTTAGACCTTTCAATCACCTTTTAACTCATCCAACATGCTAAAATATTATTTTGATATTAAAAGTATATACAATTATCATGTTAGTTTTTAAAAATAAAAAATAAAAAAAGTCTTCAGTTCACTAACATTTTAAATAAATAGTTTAATAAAAGTATAATTATAATATGTTGTGGTACATCTAATAATTTCACGTCCTTTAAGAGTGGAAATTAATATCACTTTAAAGTACATTTTTATTACTTTCATTTTTTAATTTCCAAGATATCTTTTGAAAAAAAAAATTATGATTAGAATTTTAATTGCAATAATTAATTTAAAAAATGTCATCTCAACATATTTAAGCTCCAAACATAATATTTATAACACACAAAATGAGAAATATTATCATGATGTAATCTTTTAAATCACTTAATTAACCGATGCTAGTAATTTAAAAATATTTCCCACTTTTAGACACTTTACCCTATCATCACATGTAGGGTGAGGAGACATAAGTTGTAGTGGTCACAAAAAGGAGCTGGTAACCAAACTTTGCCACCAACATTTGGCCAAAGAAAGGTGAGGGCCCTATTTGAAATAAAGGATTCTTCTATTTGACGAAATCAAGACCCAAAGGCTTTAGTTTGTGGAAATAAGAAAAGATATTTAGATGAGGTGACCTAGGGTAGCCTACAACTATATTAACAAATACCCTATAGGTTGTAGGACACATGTTTTGTTTAACCTTCAAGACAAGCCATTTTCCTAAGCCATTTCTATAATATATAGTATGATGACTAGTACTAATGGCCGTTAAACTTATAATTAGGGTTAATTAATTCCACTATGATGTGTTATCTATGTAGGATACCTAGTGATTACTATTTAATTAATTTACGGCAAAATTGTATGATTGTTTTCTACTTTCAAGATAGAGTTTGGTAAATCCAAATTAATATTACAAAGCTCAAACTCAAGTAGTTGATTGATTAGGGTGCCATGACCTTTATGTCCCATCTGGCTTTTATTTATAATCTTTGCAATTTGGATTCACCTTTCTCAAATTACATGCATGCTGAAGTGGGTCCAATGCTACGTAGGAGCATTGGGTTGCAAGAGCCACATACTTATAATAAGCTTTGAAAATAGTTAGTAGATGATTAGATTCTTTGAATTTGTTGTCAGGGTTTATTTTTATCAAGTAAACAAAAATTACTTTGTTATTATAATAGACAAATTCCTTGAGGTAATTTGTACATTAAAAAAGAATCGATATATCAATTTATAGGCCAAGAAATCTAAGTGTTTTTAGACTTAATGTTCTTAAGTAAACTCTTAAGCGTAAGTTTTGTAAGTAAAAATGTGATTAGAAGAAAAACTCCTATTAAAAGTTGTCAACTAAATTTGTTAACATAAACTAGTAATTGCCAAAGGTAAAACTGGTAGTATTTTATATTGATAATATAGTTAAAAAATATTATTGAAACCATGCAAACATTTTCAAAACTATATATATATATATGATTTTGATCTTTATTAGTGAACAGTGAGGCTACAAGAAGTGTTTGGGGGTATCATTTAATATAATATTTCTCTGTAAATGGAAGAAGTAAATGGCATTAATTTGTTGTCCACTTGTGGGGTTCAAGAATTTGAGGAACTTTTGGTCTTAGTGTTTTGTCCCCTACTCATCATATAAATTATACCCTCCATTAACTATTTATTTCCCATTAGTTTGGATTAACGAGAAAATATGGAATTAAGTGAGATATAAAGGAATGAATGACACTAAATTTTGTTAGATTGTTTTTTTTTATTTAAATAAAATTGAGTTTAAACTATATGAATGGAAAAAAAAAAGTACAAGGACACAATGTTATCTTTTTAACTTAAGTGGTTTGACTTTATTTATATTAATTAATATTAAGTGTGAAAAATAAGATTTAACTACTTTTTTTTTTTCATTTTATTGTAAAAAAATATTTTGTTCCATCTCATCATTTATTTCATTTCACTCCATGTCTGAACAAACCTTGAGATAACATTTAATAAACATATTGAAACAAAACACGTGACATATGAGATTAAACTTTATGTTTTTCTAATTTGAAATAAAATAGAACGTGATGTTAGATAATGGTACATTTTGGTTTTATTACCAAAGATAGAATAAATGAAATAAAATACAATGTTTCATTTTTCTTTTTTTACGCATATATTTGTTATGAAAAACATATAAAATAATATTAATAAAATGAGAGGGGGACAATACTTTCCTTATAAATCAAATGAAATGACTTGAGATTGTTGCAAACTTTATAAGTATTTGGGATTAAAAGAAACTTATATACGAAAGCAGAAGAAAAATTAATTTCGATAACTTAGCTTAATCGTGCATTGTCAAAAGTAAATCAAATAATATTACTTTTCTTGTTATTTGTGTAACTGTAAATAGTCAATTTTTTTAAAGACCACAGATATCTTCTTCTCATACTATTAATGCAGTTGTATAACTAAGAATTGAACTTAAGATTATGAATTAAAATAATATCAAATAATTTGTGTATTTAGTGATAGTCTATATATTTATTTCAGCGAGTAACCAGAGTTAATAATTATTTTATAAAAGAAAATATGAGATACTTCAAGTATTATACAATTTTCTTTCGTACATCAATTACATTTTATATTTATACTTTCATTGTTGATATTTTTTAATATATGATATTTATATTTTTGGTGTATAAGTATAGTATAATCATTCATTTCCTCAAAGATCTATTAAAACTAGACATGGTCCTACTTTTAAGATTATCAAATATCTCTTGCTTCAATTATACTTACCACTAAAATTAAGTATCCTATTGAATCTTTTATATCTTTCTTCTTCTTTTAAGTATGTTATTTTCTTTATGGATACTAACATTAAATGGATAATTTATAAAGTTGCTTTTAAGTATGATACTTAGAAAAAAATTATGAATAAGGAACTCACAATCCTTGAAAGAAACACACTTAGAGATTACCTTTTCACATGAAAATAAAACAGTCATTGGTCGCAAATGGTGTACAAAGTGAAGTATAACAATGATGAATTTATCGATTGATATAAAACTTGTCTTGTAGTCAAAGGATTATACATAATTAAAAAGATTATATTTTATTGATACTTTTTCTCTGGTAGCAAATTAACTACTATATGTTTACCTTTCTTTTACAAACATAAAAAGAAAGATCAAGTATGTTGATTATAAGTCTCTGTATGGTCTTATTAAACAAACTAGTTGTCAATGGTTTGACAAACTTTCTACTTTTCTATTTTCACATGGTTTTAAACAAGTTTTTGCAAATCACTCATTGTTCTTAAAGTTCACTAATTTTAGTTCCACATTTTTGCTACTATATGTGAATGACATTATGATAGAGAACCACTTCGAAAACTATATATAGGGTCTCTCATAGGAGTTGTGGCTAGAAGAATCGAGGAAGAAGAGGGGCTGCAAAAAGACCCTTTTCTTATGAAGGGTACATTATTAGAGTCTTGTATTTTCTAAAGTCCTGGAGAATAAATCTTTATATAGGAGTAGTTTTTCCTTTGTATTAAAAAATAGAAGCTTAGGTGGGCTAAGTTTTAGACTAAATTGGAGTCAATCACAACCTACATGATTATAAACACATAAAGAGAGCTTCAGAACTTATAAATATTTTGAAAATACAAGATTTGAACAATATAGGACTTGAAACATGTGTATGTACAGAAATTACAAGTGCAATTGCACTTGTACACTTTAAAAATATATCATATAAATCTGTAGATAAATTTAACATTACCTACAGATTTGTTTCCTATGAAAAAATTCATATAATCTACAGAAAAATTCATAGATAATTATATACGAATAAAAATTTGTAGATAAATTTGATATTACCTGCATATCTGTTACTTAAAAAAATCTATAAATAATTACTTACGAATGTGTCATATAAATAGCTTCTAATAAAGTTTTTATTTTATAAACAAATCATGCCCATTAAAATTAATCATCATATTGTCAGATAAAATCTTCATCATGGATTAATCAAACTTCTTCTTATATGCTCCAATTTATAGCAAGCTGGGATATTCTAACAAAAGCTTTACCACCTAACTTTTTAGGTGTTTTTTAAGCTAATAATGCTTAATATTTATTCAAAGCTTAAGGAACTCTTAGTGTTCTTATTGTGATATAAAGAGTTGTGCGTCTCTTATGTTGCGTCTTGCATATATTAGTATTGCATCTTGTATATGTTAGTTTTGCATCTGTTAAATATTATGCATGTTTACTCATACAATTTATTAGCAACTTTCATATTTTATTAATACTCTTAAGAAAATTAAAAAAAAATTATCAAGTACAAAAGGTACACTATTTAAATTTAATAAAAAAAATAAACGGATAACAATTTGACATCTTATTAAACATATAAATAATTAACATACATCACACGATAACAATGATTCTATATCTTTCAAAAATGAAAAAAATAAAAAGCAATAAAAATTTAAATTTGCCAAGATTTAATCCCCTCAAAATTTGTCACTAGATTCATCTCCATGGAATATTTGCTGTCCTTGTATGATTTAAGGATACACATGGTATAATAGAACTACTTTACAAACTCTTAATGGTAACAAAAGGAAGGAAAGAGGATACTTAATTAATGCGTTTAGTTGCCAAATAGTTATTATGCTAAGAATCAAAATGATCTCGAAGTTATTGTGTTGTCTCTTGCAAGATTTGATTTCACAATAAACGCGTTTCAAAAAAATTAAGGAATTTTTTTAAGACAAGGGTTAAAGAGAGTCATATCCTTAGTCTATATAAAGCTAAATTCTACACTTTTTTGACTCCTCCACTTTCACTCTTTTACACACACCTGAACATATTACACTTTATCTTCATTTCAAAATCAATTTTATATACATAATGGATATATATACTAATTATCTAGATTGTGGGGTATTGATCACGTCTCAAATTAAGTGATAATAACACACTAATGGATTCTCTAATGACATTGAAGTGACCTTAACCTTGTAGACATTTAGCCTCCAAACAAAACTTCATGCCACATACTATTATTATTTTCACATTTTTCACTACAAAGATTTTTGAAAGTCTATATCAAGATTAGTAATTATAGCACTAGCTTCTATTCATTCCAGTATTATTAATTCTCATTGGATATGCTTTAAACAAAATCACCTATGTTTTCACTATTATGAAAAAAATAAGTTTTCATAGACTATACTTTACATCCATTATACCAAAACTAATACAATAAAAAATAATGACAATTTTATAATTTTTCATGACTAGAGAATAATCTTACGCGTGATACTATTGTTATTACTTATTAGGTAAGTTTGTAGACATCACAGAAATAGAGTAGAATACCTAGTTTTATCGTGACAGAGTTCTATGCTATAACAATTAATAGTGTTTTGATGATAACATTTTTTTTTTAACTTAATAGCTTTAAGACAAGTGTCTATAAAAAAATAAAGAAGCAAATAATAAGAAGTTGGTGTCCACTTCAAAATCTTGAGCAAGATCAAGACCATAGGTTACTTTCAAGTACAAAAATCTCAGAATTAATTAATGCACCATTTGAATGTAACCAAGATCAGCTAGCAGACGGGCAATGAGATCAAAAAAATTGTGTTTACATATTGAATTATTGTACTCCAAGATCAAATCAAATTGGTTAACTAGGGTTTGTAGAAAGAAACAAGAGCTAGTTTACAGAAGCCTGAGATTACATGAAAGACAGAATATACCTTTGATTAAATGTAAACACATTATTGGATAACACATAGTACATATATAACACTTAGTCCAATGTTTGTGGGGTCCTAACGGCTAATACCTGTCGGAAGGAACCCTAGAGAATCATGGATGCCAACTTTGTTTAAAACGCGTGGGCTCCATTTACTCAAAACAATTAAGATTACAAAATAATCAAATTAATAGGGAAAATGGGTCACTTTATTTTTTTATTTAGAGTCTTTAGGTGGGTCGTCAATTCCATCACCAATCATATCATGTTCTGCTGATCTTTGGAATCCCAAGCAGTCATTAACACAAAAGTGGGGGCCCCAGTTAACCAAAGTTACTACTAAATTAATTCAGATGTTGGATAATTAAAATTGTGAAGATCCTAGAGTAGAAGGTATTGGCAAAATTATCACCTTGTTAATGGTAACCTCTCCTTCTAAGCAAACTCTACAAGGAATATGACTTCAACAAGACCATCTTTGATAAATACCATTCATGAGATTTTCGAAAAATTAAGGAAAAATTACAGAAAATATCTCAAATACAATGTAACATAAATCAGACTTAAAAAAAAAATTGACATTGTTTTAATTTAAAATCTTAAAAAAATTGACATTGTTTTAATTTAAAATCTTAAAAGTAGATTTACACATTTAATCTTTTATTTATTCTTATTTACACATTGTTTTTTATTTTTATTTAAAAAAAGAAAAAAAAAAGTGATGACAAAATTTGTGATGTTTTTTTGTGAAGAATAAATTTGATTTTGGGTCTCGAAGTGTACGAAAAACGACGGCCGTTGGTTTGTCGCATTGGGTCGGATGCAGACAACTTAGGTTGTTAGTTAGCGTTGTTTGATACTGCCCCGTGGCCCAATCTCATCAAGCTAATTAATTCACGTGTTTCATAATAAATAATTTTAAAATTGACATTAAAAAATAATTAATTGGATACTAATTAAAAAGCAAGATAGCATCATTTTATTTTACTAATTCAATTCAAAAATAACTGCTTAAAAGTATTGTTTATTGTATCATATAAATAAAAAATGAACTTAAGAATGATATTATGAAATAAGGTGGAATTAGTTATATTTGTTTCTTGTGACAATTTTATATACATTTATGATTCATGAGTATATTATATTTTGTAAATTGCAGGAATCGTCAGATCTGTTTTATTGGTTGGAATCTGTGGGGACGTTATGCAATCCTTGAATGTTCACGAGACAAAATCTGTTTATTTCTGATACAGTGATTAAAGAATAGTGTTCTCATTCTGAGAATTTTTTGCAAAGTGGGGGAAAAGAGGAACATGAAAATCCAGGTGAAATCTGAGTATAATAGATAAAGCAATCCATCATAAGGAGAGACAGGGAATAAGAGCCAAGAAATATGGGTATGATTTTGGTGTGTGAGTTGATTTGATTATAATAATAATAATATAAGAGAAGGCACATCATTGTCCGAACAAACACCAAAAGGAAAGGATTAGCAATGTTATTACGCATAAATATTGGGAGAAAAGCACCTAAGAGGATGCCCCACACGGTTTCTTGGTAAAGCCCTTGGTTTATTGAAGAACATGGATGATGCAATGCAACTCACACAAAGCAAAACACCAAAAAACTGTGCTATTGACTATTGAGTCTCAAAGCACATGCTTGCACAATTTCGATTCGCTCGCATATCACTTGTCAAGAAAAAGTTCACATGCCTTTAAGACCTTTAAAGTGCAAAATCATTTCTAGTTTCATTTTCTTTACTAATATTATCATCTTCTCTCTTCTTTTTCTCATTTTAAATTTGGACCCTGTGATAGAAAACTTGAGGGGCTTGGATCTGGATTTGCAATTGGAATTTCGACAGAGTTCACCAAATATTTTGGACCACTTATAACCAAAGGCCCACATATAATCCCAACAGCACATGGTCTCGCAACCCTTCGGACCAAAAGAGGATGATGTGATTCTAAGAAACAGACACTGAAACAATAAGGGAGGCTCTTTAAACAGGTGATTCAAACCAATTATACACTAAAACACTTTTTTTTTAAGTTATTTTCAATAAACTTACAACATAAAGCTTATACATTAAGTATAATTTATCTAAAACAAGTTTTAAATGGTATGATTGTAGATAAAGGAGAAAAGGGCAAAATATGGCTCATGATGATCAGTAAAGTTGTCCAACAAAGCTAAGGAAATAAACTTTCACAGATTATGGTCTCTCCTTTTACATAGCCAATCAAATTGCAATCAATATACTTTGTTGTTACAATAGATTTAATCCTTCCACCTTTGTCTTTTAAATACAATAGGGTTTTTTTTTGTGTGGTTTCTTTAGAAATATCATGCAAGAAAATCACGCCCCAGTTTAAGCTTGTGACTGGTACGAAAACGAAACATCCACCTAAGGTTCGTCCTAAGTGACTGTTATTATTAACTAACAAAAAAATAGTGATAGCCAAAGAACTTGGAACGTAGGATACAATGCAACATACACATACACTAATCAACATCGTCATAGGATACATATGTTAAATGATTAATTAAAGAAAGAAAGTTAAATATAATTCTATCGGTTATTTAGCTCAGTCTAATGTAATCTTCGCATCTTGACATTCACGGGAATCTCCTTGTAAGAATGAACCTTCTGAACTGCTCTTCGCAAGGGTCTTCCGAAAGAACACCTTGGAGCTTCATTCCTCAAATCAGAGCTTTCTCCTCTTTCAGTTTTTGAAGTTGGAGATCTCATCGTGTTAGATCCAGATTGAGTGACAAGGTATGCGTCCTCTAACTCAAACAAATTTTCTAGAGGTTCATGTTCATGGGTTTTGAACGTAGTAGAATGTCTCCTCAAACGTCTCCTGTGTACCAAAAAATGAGGAATTTATCATATTAACAAATTTTTATAAAATTATTGTTTGGTAATGCTAAGAATTTTTTCTTAGGTGCTTTAGCAAACATGCAACTCTTCATGCATTCCATAAATTCAACATAAATAAATTAAGGTGCTTTTGTTCAATGAGCTTAGGCATCCGAGGAGTCAATTTAAACCGTGCATTGTTCATCTTAAACTGAATAAACCTAAGAGACATTGGTAGATGTTGTTAAAAAGTGAACCAACCTATTGTCTTTAGTCTTGTCTTTGCCTGTATTCTTCGAAGCAGTTGAAGAACCAGTAGCTGCAGAGTTCCAAAACAAGCTTAAACATTATTGAGAAAGAAAAATGTAAGAAAAAATTTCTTGAAGGTGAGTTTTGGATTTTACATTTACTCCTTATGCGTCTTCTGTTCATACATTTCTGTTGTTCATCATTGCTGTCTTCAGTGGATGGCCGCCCTGCCTTTTCATCTCCTTCCTTGAGCCCATCGAAACATACAGCAATAACAGAATGAGGAATAACATTCAATATTCGCCAATGCTATCAATTTGGCAAACAAATAAGTGTAGAGGATTTTTCTCAGGCACCTGTAACTTTGATAAGAAGGTAGGATTCTTTTCGCACTCAATCTCCCCTTTATCCTGCAAAAATGGAAAGGTCCCAGCTCAATTACAATGATGATATGAGATTGAAAAAGAAAAAGAAAAAGGAAAGAAAGGAAAAGCATTGTTTTAGGCCTTATCCTACATATTGCATTCGAATGTTTATAGTTTAGACCACACACAGAATATCAAAATTTAACTCAAGCCTGTTAAAATGCTAGTAAGGCTTTTTTTTTTTTTTTTTTTTAATCTTTTTCACAAAATGAGAATTCTTGAAAATAACATATCGAGTATTGAAGACAGATGGCATAAAAAATCATGTCTAATGGATAACTTCAACATAGACACTTGAAGATGCACATGAGCAGCAATTTTCAGTTCATGATAAAACACCCATCGGAATACTGGAAGGATAATTGCTGTGAGAAAAATTTTTTTCTTTATATTTTCCATTTTTACAAAATTATAAGCACAAACACTTCACATAAATGCAAAATCTTTTCTATAAAGAGACGTTGCTCATGATCATTTATGCATTTTTGTTGGAGTGGCATTAATGCACAAACACTACACATAAATTAAGGGATGATGATCACAATTTAAAAAGTAACACCTGCAATTCATTTAAAAAAATGTAAGTCATAACCAAAAAATGGTTACCTATATTTTCATTATTCATTTTAAAATATTTTTTCTCATAACATGATACGAAATAACCATGGTTTTTATCTAAAAGCTCAAACATAAGACACTGCGTAAAGAATTTGAGTTTAATTCTACTTTAAACCAACAATGTATAAACGGTACATCAAAGTTTTCTACACTCTTTCCTCCAAAACCACAATAAATTATTATATTTGTAGACCATTACATGTTTGGGGTCTGGATGAATCTCTGACAAATAACCAAAATTTTCAGTTTATAAGAAAGATTCAATAACATGATGGTCTGGTATATCATGCAATAATTTCTCCAACCACGGTTTCTACGACAGAACATTCCACACACGAAGTAGGTAAGCACGTAAGCGAGTATATGTAGTAACAGAAAATCTAGCTCAAAGCATAACAAACCTGCACATTCATGTTCTTTCCTTTAATCAAAGCAGCTCTCCACAAAATTTCATGCTGCAGCGTTTTGATCTGAAACAACCATCATCCAATTCAAACGAAAAAGGAATCTTAAAATTCAATTTCAGTAGCACTCCACAAACAAATATATTTAAAGAACTAAACCAACTCACTCACTCACTCATTACTCACCCTTTCCCTCCCCATGTTAAGCTCCTGCAAAATTAACCACAAAGAGTTACAAATTACAATAACCTGCAATTAACCACTTCAATTAACAAAGCACTTGTTCTATCTCGAAACTTACTGCTAACATGTGACTATTGGACTGCGCGAGGTTCCAGTTTTGGAGTTGCAGCTTCTTAACATCGCCTCGCAGCCTCTGCAGCTCCGCGCCACTCACTTCAATAATTTTGCTGTTCAATTTTAATCAAACAAGTAAGTTAAATTAATAACATTATAGTTCAATGCTTTCAATTATGGATGCTAAAACTCGATAGTTTATTTACTTTCTTTCCGCGAGGAGTTGGATCAACGCCGTTCTTTCCTGCATAGAATTCAACCAAACAATTGAAAAAAAAAAAAGAATAATAATATGTGAGAAATAAAAAGAAAAAGAAAAGGAAGTAAATAAATGCACCTTGAGGAGTTGTTGAATGGAATTTTCATCAGAGGGAAAGGGGTGAAGTTGTTGGGAGTGAGCGTTGGCGTTGTTGGTGATGTCGGAAAGCTTCTTCCGCATTAAGCTTCCGATGGATTTCTTCGCCATTTTCTCCGCTGGCATGTTCATGCTTCTACTATCACCACCACCTATTTGATTAATTGCAAGTTGTTGTTCATTTGAACGGAGTGTGGAAAGTGAAGAAAGGGAAGGAGTGTGTTAGAAGAAAAAACAAAGCGAAAAGCGAAAAGGAACGAACCAGACACTTCACTTCCTTCCTAACGGCTTCTTTAACTGAAACTACCGTTACATCGTCCGAACCGAATTCAAAGCCTTCCGAACCTCCCTTTCAAAATTATCAAAAGTCACAGGCGGGTTATGCTATCGTCCCAACCTGTTTCAAATTTGATTTAAAATTTATCAATACTTTATAACTATATAACACTAATGCGCACTTTAATGCTTTAAAGCTGGTTACTTGTTAGATTTATAAATATAGTTTTTTTTTTAATGTTTAACTATTTCTTAAGCTTAAAATTATATAACTGTTTTTTTAATCCTTTAAATTTTTAAATAATTCCTTTAATTTCTAAAAGTACGTTATCAATTTTCTTTGTCAATTTTATTATATAACATATTTAGGATTTATTTAAAAAAATTAAATTTCTGAGAATTGAGACCTTGATAGCTAATTTAAAGTTTGTATGATTTTTTATGTTCAATAATTTATTTGTGCAGTTTTTAATACTAGCCCGTAGATCTGAAATAAGATCGATTGTAGTTAAAAATTACAATACATTTTAAATACTGATCAAGTTGATCAATTACATTTATTTCTTTGAGTCAAAAGTGCATATTATCATCTCTAATTATAGTAACTCCATTATTTAAAGAAAATAACAACTTTAATGTCACCTTAACATTGAAATAAATGATCTAAAAAATAAATTTGAAAGATGAAGGATAGTTAAAAACATTTTTGTGTTTTATCATGATAAAGAGGTGAAGTTTTCTTCGCAGTAGGATATTGCTTGATTACATATCACTCATTTACATATTATTTTATACGATTTATATTCGTTAACAAATTATTTTTTTTATAAATGATATATTGAATATTATACTTTTAATTGATTGAGAAAAAAAAATGAAGAGAAAGACTTACTAGAAAACAACCCCCTTCCCCCACAAACCTCAATTGGCATGAAATTAAAGGAGAGATCAAATCTTCTTGTGTTCTTGTTTTTATTTTATTTTTAAGTAAATCATTTTATAGCATTTTTGGAATAATAAATAATTATGTCAAAATATTGGAGTAATTTTTAATTAGTACTAAAATATTCTCCATATTTTTAATTCACTTTCACTCATATAAACAAGTAGAGAAAATTTAATGTTTATTTTTCTGTTTCTATTTATCCAAATAATATATTTCTCACTATTTTTATCCCTTTTTTTTTCCTATTTCACTTTTAATTTATGGTTATATAAATAAACATTCTTCTTTCATGCCCTCAAAATTTAATTCTAGTGATGCTTTTTTCATTGTTTGTTTTTAAGTAGTAGGAATTAAACATATGATTGAAAATTTAAAACACCTCCACATACTTTATTCTGCCCAACTAACTAAATTAGATCCTAGATTCTTTTGACTCATTGTCTTTGGTTTGAGAAAAAAACAAAAACGATGAGTAGAGAAAAATAATGGAATGGTGAGTAATTGTTTAAACTATTTAGTGCAAGAAAATGTATAAAAAAAATGATAAATAATACATGTACTGATAAATAAATAAAAAATCATTACAATTCAATCGCAATTTTTATAATTATTTGGAAGTCATACAAGCATACTTGTAATTAGTTAGCAGTGTCGAACAGAACTAATTTAATGATTTAATTATCAAACTCGAATATAATTCTAACTATTTAGTCTAATGGGAAGTTCAGAGTCATTTTTCATAGGGTGTTGATCTTGGAAATTCACTTTGAATTAGTAATAATAATATACACTATTTTTTTATTATTAATACAATATTCATAATTAGAATTTAAGTTGAAGAGGAAAATAAATATATTTTAAAAATTTATTCACATACTTGTATTGATTAAAATATACTAAAATGTAACACTAATTTTTAAATGAAAAGGTGATGGCATAATCTAAGCTCTCAAGGGGAAGTATAATTTACTTTAGAAATTAACCAAAAGTTGTTTCTTTGGCGACTGGCAAATCATCCTGAATTACTTGTATATGCAGTTTGCAGGTTCCGTACCTTCGCTATCTGGTTGCATTGACTTGACATAAAATAAGAGACAGTCACAAAAGAAACTTCAGAAAATAAGTTTCTCGTGGATTTTAATTTAAGATACTGTTGGACATTAACATAAGGGGGCACAAACACATGTCCTTACATGAAATTTTTCCATGAGAAAGGTTACATAGAGTGAAGCAATTTTGTACCTAGGATGAGCAACAAATCTCGTTTCATGCCAGTCAGCAGCAGCAACAACCCCACTTTTTGCTATTAAAGTGACATTAAAACATCTTAAGGAGATGAGTGCATTCTTGGAGTCTAAAGAATCTGATGTATAGTCAAAATCCGTTATATAATAGGGAGCCAAAGCAACCGCCATTCCCAAATCCTTCACCCTTTGAGATTTGGCAATCTCAGGCTATCCAAGAGTTATCTGATTGATGACAAACATGTCCATGAAGACGCACTCTTAACAAAAAGGTGGGTGTTTTCTATGTGTAGCAGTTTGCAAGGCAACATGGTATACATAGTCACTTTATGTATGCATAACCATTGGACCACATCACCCTCTAAGTCTTTTACTGGTCTGTGCATGATAATGATCATTCATTTAGATGAAGTTTATGAAAAATAAATCATTGTTCAGTTGACCGAGCAATATGATGAGTATTATCTTCTTTAACCTCTATGGTGTCCACAACTAAGGTTCTTAATAAGCAGAAGGGCAATTACAAAACCTACAAAGTCCAAACCCAGAAAATCCTTGCCAAAGGTTTACAAGAAGACTCTAGCCCCATTCAATAAATATTTTAATCTCATATAACTTTCTTTCTTTTCTCTGGTTGGGAATAGGTAGGATGCTAAAGGTACCTGAAACCAATTATTTATAGATGGAGAAGTGCAGAACATATGAAGCCCTATGCCGAACCTGTAAAACAATATTATTTCTGTACATGAAATCACTCTGCAACTGAATCAGTGTTAAAAATAAGAAAGCTGTTTCCTTCACCTTTGATGCATATGAACGTAGGTTGGTGGCTGAAATTAAGGTGGAACAATTTTGAAGGTAAAGACAGAACATCTCATAGATTACTGGATTGTCTTCCATTGATGAGTCCGATAGAACCCAATTCTCTGTCAAAACTAAGTGAATGTACATATTGTAGAAGTCACAACTTTTGTCTTTGAAATTAATTTTTGTAAGTGATCTGAGGATCTCTTCTCCACTGTTAACCTGAGCACAAAAATCAGTTTCAATTCCAAAAGTTTAAAAGCAAATACATCCATATTTCATACTACAGAAATTAATTTGGTTTGGTCGTGTTCATTGCTGACTTGTTTGACAATTTTCTCATTGCATTTTGTTCTTGGTGTCAAGTTAGCTTTGCACAATTTTCCCAGTGTTTCAGATCATAATACACCAAAATATTATAAAATGGCAATGGAACTCCAACTAATAAAGCAAAATGAAATATGTTATTGATGAATAACGAATAGATATACACACTCAAACAAGAAACACTATACTCTAAATTACATAAAAAATTTATTAATTGATATAGAAATATCAAAAGTCTGTTTTGAAAATTTAGTGGCAGTAACGATTCTGAATAAAGAAATATCAGTGGCCTGTTTGAAAATTTATGTGATGGAGAAATTCCAGATCAAGTATGATTTAAACGTTTTTTGATACCAAAACAAAGTTCTGACACCATTCACATATGAAAGGAGAGCTTAAATTTTCATCACTAGAAATTTTGATGCTGGATTTTCGCTTAAGATTCAATGAAGCAACAGCAGATTTCATGACTTTCCATCCTTATCCCATGAAGAGGATCCTCACTAAACTGCCTATATCCACAAAGCATACATAAACTAGATAAGAGAAAGACAAGTAGCATACTCCATCAAAACAAGAAAGCAGTGTTTGATAAGCAACGGCACTCCTAAGTTGCTTGCAACGAGAGGTAGCTTCTGAAATACATTCAATAGCCCGGATGCAATTCAAATCCTTTGAGACTCTACACATCCAAGAGAACCAGAATTAGAGAAAGACAGAATTAGACTATCTTTTATAAAAAAAAAAAAAATCCACGTTTTAAAATCTTTTACTTTTACTCTTAGGTACTTATTTTTTATTCATTTATTTAAACTAATAATTCATATTTGTTTATAATTTGATTTTTTTATTTTACTTAGATAATAGAAAACATTAATGCATTGGACACTTGCTACTCATGACATATTACATTGCAAGGCAGTAGCATGAAGTGTTTTCGGGACATCACATGGTCTTCTGTATGGTAATTAGCACCAGCTCAAGAGAATTTCCTTGGAAAAGCTAATGCCAATTGATCTTACAAAGATGGCAATAGGATACCAATATTATGGGCCACAACAAAATCCTATTTTAATTTTAATCATTCATTGACCCATCCAAAAAAATGCAGAAAGAGTGGAGGTACAAGATACAGCAAATTTTTAGGCTGCAATTTTAGTGCAGTCAGTGATTGACCAAGATGTAGATAGTAGACCGAGAAAATAAGATGAAAACAATGTAATGTTTATTGCAAATTGCAATCAGTCAATCTCTCACGATATCAATGATATACAGAACAGAGAGATCAAGAACAAAAGTAGGACATTTCCATTCTCCTTCACCCAGGTATTCGATAGGCCTGATTTCCTTCTCATGACTCACAAGTTGCAACTGGCTCTAAATAACACTACACATTTCGCATTTATTAATGAATAGTGAATACAAGTAGTCATTTTGTTTGCAACAAAATTTCGTTTTAGTCCACTTCTAATCCTCTTATGCTAATTAGCCTTCAAACCTTTCAATTGAGGATTCTGCTAAGACATCAAAAGTACTATTACTGATGAGAAAATGTTTGTATACTGTTACCGACAAATATTGGCAAGAGAAAATATATAAGCAAGAACCTGCAAGCAATGAATTTAGCTATGTTCTCACAACTTGAGCACCATTCCTGGTCTGTAAAGTAATTGACAGTCGCTTCCATGCAGTCCTTTAAAAGCACCAACAAACCCAGAAACTGGCGATCCAGGAATAGACAAATAATAATTTCAACTATCTCTTCAGCTTCTACAGTAGAGAAGATAGCCGTCTTACTCCTGCAATGAGAATCAGAACATATGAGTTGACACCATCATACTTTCAAACATTGTCACTTGAATCATCAAAAGGCTATCTAATTAAGGCTCCATAAACTCAAATGATGACTAACAAAATAATCAAATAACAGAAAAACAATTCAGGTGATCATTTAAGTAGACTCACCACTATTACTTGTTGCTTACCTTATCAGAGAACAAACAGTGACAAATCTGATCCAAGCTCTAATGTTTTGAGGTGGTCCTTCAATGTCAGAATCTAAAAAAGACAAACATATAGATTGTTCTTAGAAGATTGCAATCAATGTGGTAAGCTATTAGCAATCCTACTGAGACACTTCAGAGTTAAGAGAGTAACCTAAATTATTTGACTCCGAACTGGAGGAAAATTTAAAGAGAAACCCGTAAATGTCAAGAGCTCTTCTTAAATCTGCATATTCAGGAAACCAATCAATTTTGACTGGCACTAGATTGTCCTGGTAAAAGATTGTTATGAACTATAAGATATAGTATCAAAAGACCATATAGGAATTAAAATAAAAGTATAACTTTATTAATGGAGCAATGCCAAATTAAACATAACCAAGTTTACCTCCTTTTCAGAAGAGAGAATTGCACACCAAAAGTCCCTGGTAGAGTTGCAGAGCTCTTCTTTTGATGAATATAACACTGAAAGAACCAAGTAAAACAGATGGATGACGAAGATTGCTGGTATGTTCATATGTATTAAGAATATGTTTTCACTTACTTGTGTTAAAGGCCCAGATGGCTACTGATTTTTCTACATGATGACCACACAGAAAAACTAATTTTGAAAGCCAACCATTGACTAGTAACCCTTCAAGAAATATATCTCCTGAAAAAACATATAATATTAATTGGTATACCTATGACCACTGAAAAACAGGTATATCATTTTCCTGATAGCATGTAAGCGGTAATTTGAACTAAATATGGCTTGACTCGGTATTTTGCCATAAGAAAAACAGATGGTTCCTTGACATTATAAAATAACAAAAAACAGAAACATCATTGCTTTAGCAAATAAGACAATGCAACAACCTTTGTCCTCGGTCAATTCCACCACAGAATTTAGCTTGTTGTTCAGAAAGGAGTATAAAAGGTTACAGCATCTAAGATCAGGAAACTCCAAAGGAGGAAAAGCTTTCTGCAATACACAAAATGAAAATATTAAAACCTCAAGCATTCAGACAATGAAGAGATAAGATCAGCAAGCCATGTACAGAGAATGACTGAGAAATTTGTCTTAATATAATAACCTTATCTCCAAAAACTTTTACTCCCCAGGGTGGAATATCTTCTTCTTCACCAAAAGCTTTCAACTGAAAGAGAAACCCAAGTATTCAGTAACAGACAGTGCCAATTGCTAAGTACACAAGAACTCAGAGATAAGAACAGGTAAAAAGATTGTACCTGCTTGTGACATTTCTCAACTAGCGTAGTCAACTTAGCTTCCTTGCTATCTTCGTTATCATAAGAAGTTTTACCCTTTTTTGCCTTAGTCTTAACCTTTTTCCGCTTATCCCTCTCTAGAAGTTTGCTCTGTTCTCTGTAATGATCTTGAAGAAGATCATCCAACCCAATAATTTTCTTCCTAATTGGAATACAGATTTAAAGTACTCGTTATCATTCCCAGTTTGAACAAATAAAGGGAAACCCAGATAAAACAATACACGATTTATCATAAAAACTGCAAGAGGGAAACTATAAAACCCTAAACCAAGAAGAAAAACAAAATTGAAACTTCGAAGAGTTGGGGCAAAAAGTATAATTTTTTGTGAAAAAAGAGTACCTTTTAGTGTTAATTGCGGAGGATTTCAGAAGGTCATCTTCTACTTCAAAATCCAAAGGGTCGTTCATATCTATCACAGAGTTCCCAGTTAGAATTTGAAATTGGGAGTTTGAAAAATTGGAAGTTATGGAAGAGGCAACGTCACAAACTGTACCAAGTATTTTGATGGGTTTTCTTTCCTTCACTCACATTTGGGAGGGAAAATCTTCTTGTCCCATATTTTCGTGATATGGTGAGTTTAAAATTTGGTTTAATAATGAAAAAAAGTCATATATAAATTTTATTTCTTAATATGTGATCTATATTTTACTATTTGTTTATATAGAAAATGTAACATATTTTATGAATAATAAAAAAATATATTTGAGTTTTGATGAGAAACAAGAAAAATTATATAAAAAAAAATAACTTTGAATGGTATTTAGATGCCAAATGTTTTATGGTGTGGTTATAAATGAATATAAGAAGAACTATGTAACAGAAGCTAGCTGAATTGTTATATCTTATATTTAAGTGACTATCTATTAATATATTGATAATAATTTACTTACGATTGATATATGTTATATTGCAAGTGTATCCCCTATATAGGTACATGTCTCTCCCAAAAAAACTAAAAATAATTTAACCATCAATTAAAATAGATAATAAGAAGAAAAAATTGTATATATTTATATTTAAAGACATAAATCAAAAATTTATGATTTATTAAGTAAATATTTTATTAGATACTCAAAATAAAAATTTGTTATTTATAACTTAAAATTTACTTGACAAATTTGAAATTGATATAGTGAAAAAAATTGATAATTACATATAAACTTGTAATATTAAATATTGAAATAAAATTGTTGTTTACAAAAGTAAAACATTTATATTTTTGCTTTTCGTATTCATATTTCTTTTCACAATGGAATGTATATTTTGGTACTGAATATTTTCTTAAAATTATTACAACGTTTGATACTCAAAAATTTATACTAAATATGGAACTTCTAAATTTTTAATTAATCTATGATTTTGTATTGTTTTTGCTTTAATTTTCATTTTTAATTCACAATGTCATCATCTAAATAAGTTAAAAGAAAATAAAGTAAATAAACTCCAATGTAATTTCATACTCTAATTATATAAGGATCAAATAAATATAATATTACAATATATTGAATAAATATAAAAATTAAGATGATCAAATGTATGCATCCCTTTTACTTCTTCGCAAGACATAAATAAATCAAATAAAAAGAAGACTACCTTCAATTACAATATATTTTAATTAAACTAAAATAACAGTTAAATATATCATTAAAGTCAATTCGCGTTATCCAACATCAAAATAGTTTCATATTTAATTTTTTAGTTCAATAAAATGTCCCTATAAAATACTTTTTCCCAATAATGGTCTAAACGTTACAAAACATATGGTATTAAGAACAATGTTATTTTATTATCTCACAATAACATGTTTATATACCTAAAGGTCAAAAACTTAACAAGTTATGTGATTTGCAATATTTCAACAAACTCCAATAGCTAAGTTTTTTTTTTTTTAAGTTAATCCACAAATTTTTTTTCGACATCTTAATCAATCTAAGTGTAACAAATCTGTTAAAGCCATAAAATGGCTACAAATGCACTGATAGATAAATGGTCTGCAATATATATTTAATTAATTTGAGTTTCACGACACAAGTTAACATATATGACAACAATTAAAGAATTCATTAGTTTTGTACAAAGCAACCATTTAGTTTAAATAAAAGAACTCTCTGTATTAATGTGGGGTCACAAAATGTAAAAAATAAGACACGTTTAGATAATTGGTCTAGAAATTAAATCATAAGTATTTTAATGGTGTAATTTTAAAATGTAGAAAAATTATACTAGCCAGAAACACTGTGGCTACATACTATATTTATAATAATTGAAATGTCAAATTTGGGTAAAAACATGGGCTCATGTGTCCTCGCAGCCTTGCAACAGGTATTGTAAACGAACATGAGACAAACATTTTCTGAGTGTATCATTTGTATTTGTAATTTTTTTATTTTTTTTTATAGTTATTCATTTAGAGTGAAATATTTGGATCTCTATTTGTGTTTATTTTCTTTTGTTCTCACAACTGTGAAGTTCAGTTCCTAATTAAGATACTCCATCTTTAAGATACTCCATCTTTGTCTGTTTATGATATTTTTTAGTCATGATTAATGAAATTTCAGTGAAACTTGTGAATATTCGTGTAAAAATGGAGGATGAGAATTTTATAATAATTCACGGGTCAAAATAATAAGTTTGAGAATAAAGACAAAGTCAATCAAAGACTTATTTATGATTACTAGATGATGATTGGCTATTATCAATGAATGAAATAGAAATTTAACTTGGTGTGTTTGGATGAGAAGATACACAAAATCTATTATAATAAATATTGTAACAAAAGATGAACTGTTGAAGATTATATACTTTTGATTCAAATGACAGGTGATTGATGAGTAATGATTTGGAGGAGATGATCTTTAACTTTATAAAGAGATTTGTAAAGATTTCAATTCAACACTTTTAAAATTTCAAAATAATTCTTAAATAATAAATATATTTTTATATATATAATAATCAATTATACATTAAATTTTATATATTAATTTATATAATTAAAATATTTAATGATATAATTAATAATATATAAATATGATATAATAAAAATAAATATTATTATTTATAATAATATAAATTTAATATAATAATATTATGTAAATTTAGTATAAAAAATTAATAAATTTAATTTATTAATTATTTTTAACATTTAATAATATTTTATTAAAACAAATTTAAATAGAGTTAATTGTATTATTAAAATTAATTAAATTAAAATTTTATTATTTTTAAAGTTAAGAGTAACAATGTAATTATAAAATTTTATTTATTAAAATTAATTTATATCTATCACCATCTATCCATTAATCCAAACAATCTTATCATCCGTACACAATTCACTCAAATTTATTTAAATATAATCTCTCAAATAATTCACTCAAATTTATTTAAATATAATCTCTCAAATAATGGTTATGTGTTAACCAAATCTTAGATAATGGTTATGTTTTAACCAAATCTGTAAATAAGTGCACTGGTTGAGAATGGAAAATAGATTCACTAAAAATCATATTTCAAATTTATCTTTTGATTATTATATATGTAGTTAAATTTAACGTTACTTATAAATTATTTACCTATATAATTATATTATTTATGTATTATAAGTATTGAAAGATACGTAAATAATTACTAAGGATAAAAAACGCATAAATAATTATCTATAAAAAAAATATAAATAATTAGCTGTGAAATTTTCCATAAATAAAAGATAATAATTAATAATATTATTAATAATGTTAATATTATTAATAATTATAGTATTTTTATTAATATTAATACGTTAATAAATATTATTATTAATATTATTAATTATTCATTAATAATTATTATTATTATTATTCTTAATATTAGCATTAATATTGATATTATTAACATTATTCATATTATTAATATTATTCTTATTCTTATTAATATTATTAATATGATATAAATTATTATTAACGTTTTTTATTTTATTAATAATAATAATATTATTATTATTATTGGTATTAATATTATTATTAATAGTATTTGTATTAATAGACATTATATTATTCTTAATAATGATTAATAATAATAGTAATAATAAGTAAAATAATATGGGTCAGATTTTATATAATAGAGTGAGTGATTGTAAGTTTTACGTGTAATTATCTATCTTCTTTATTTACGGATTTTTTATTTATTAATATGTAGTTAGTTTTTATTATTTATGAATTTTGTCATTTGTCTACAAATTTCCTTTTTAAGTAAGTTGTAATATTTTCTTTTAAGAATTTGAGCCATTGTAAGACAATACACGGACTGTCATACTCCGTACCATAATAATATTATACTTTGTTTCATAATTGTTAGATTCTGATATATAGTTTTGCTATATTTAACTAACTTCATACGATTAATAAGAAATTGTAAATAAGAGAAATTCATCGAGAAATAAATTACAAAAGAAATTAGTTTAACATTGTCCATAAAGAAATTTTTGGTGACTATTATTCCAAAATCTTAGATTGAATTTTTGTAATATCAGAAATAAAAATGATTTAAAAGGGAATGTTGGATATAATGAGAAAGGAGATTATTTTTTTTTTTATGAATATTCGATTACTATTAGATATTGATACTTAGTTAATAATAATATATTTTTTTAATTTGTTGAAATGGTTGATCTGATTTTAGTGTAGAGATTTGTTAAACTAATTAAGTATATTCTAACGGCGATGAATAAAATAATATATATGTTATATTTAATTGAATTTAAAACAATATAATTATTCATTGTGAATAATTAAGAGGAATAATGATAACAAAATCGTAATTTTCTTATTAAAAAGAGGAGATGGAACAAAATAGAAAACATTGTAGAATTTTGTCAGAAAAATACATCACTAAGAAATTGAGAGGATAGATTTCAGAAAAAAAGAAAAAAAAAAGTAATGAGAAAGTATAAATGGAAGGAATTCACCAAGAAATAAATTATAAAAGAAATTAGTTTAATAATTGCAGATAAAGAAATTTTTGGTGAGTATTATTTTAAAATGCTATATTGAATTTTTGTAATATCTGAAAAAACATATATAATTTAAAAAATAAATTTTAGATACAAAGAGGAGGGGATAATTTTTTATGAATATTTGGTTATTTAGATATTGATACTTATTTTTTTTTTAAAAAACATACCATAAAAAGAGAAAAAAATAAAATAAACATTAGACTAGGCCAAATTCATGTAAAGAGATGCAAAATCACTTCTTAAAAACTAGTCTAAACAAAATTAAACATAAAGAGTCTATACCTATTATAAAAAAATAAATTTAAAATAATGGTATAGTAAATTATCGTATCAAGAGAACTCAAATATATTGTTTAGTCTTATAAAAATAAGTTTACGAGTACAATCATTACTCTTATTACAAATATTTGTAACTTTAAAATCAATATGTTTACAAGAGGATAAATACTTATTCCATCTTCCTGTAATAGATCAATAAATAAGTTGGGCCGAGGTAAAAACCTGACAAACCAGGATGAAATCACTCTCCAGTCATAAACGTCTATATCTGACATCTTTAGTGTGTTCAATTGCCAAGATAACACCCATAATAGAAGATTGAACTCCCAAAAGAGAAGAAAAATCATCAACAAACTCTTCCATATTTCATCTAAAGATACAGACACAGGCAGCAAGATCAGGTGAATTTCTGACAACATCACCTATGTTAACTTCAATCCAATTATCCAAAGAAAAATTCTTTTATCACTTGTATTAGATAAATTAGATGAGAAATTTCTTTTGTAATGAAAATTGATTGAATTTTATAGTATAAAGATTTCTTAAATTGATTGAATATATTGTGACATTGATAGATTAAATAATATATATGTTATATTTAATTGAGTGAAATAATTTTTTTATTTTATTGCATATAAAATTATATGCTATTTTGAATAAGACTATTAGATAACAAAATTGGAATGAAAAAAAATAATATAAAAAGGTTAATGGCTTGTAGTTTTGAGTGAAAATAGAAACGATTAGATTAAATCAGTGGAACAATTTAAATATTTTTTTTCATAACTTTATTTAAATTAGTTAAATTTATCAAATGTTTTATTTAATTATACAATGATTTGTTGTATAATACTGGTTATTATATTTACTGATGAGTGGCATGTTAATTTATTTTATGCTAAATTTGATTATAATTTTTTTTTATTAAATGTTACAATATTATATAACAATATTTTTACTGTATGAACAATACTTTTAGAAGCTACGTTAAATTTGATTATTTTATATATGTATATTTTAGATATTGGTTACATAATGTTTATAATAAATTAATAATACTTTATTTTGAATTAAGAAAATAATTCTATTGATTTTAATGCATTTCGTTTTACTGAAGCAATAAATTATATGTCATTATATTTAACTTTTATGTGACTTTATTTCACTATTTTTGTCACCATAAGTTACTATTACCGTTTTAATGAAATTAAATTGTTGTTGCTAATATACATTATTATTATTATGATAAATGTTTGTTTATGTTTTGTTGAAACTATATTGTTGTTACAGTAAATTACTATTTATTGTATTTAATTTTTCTATTTTGTTATAGTTTTAAATTTTATTTTTTATAAATAATAATAGAAAAGACTTAAATAAAATTAACATTAAAATTATTTAGATTGAGTTGAGTTAGAGAATTCAAGAGAAAAATGTGCTGCTTATGTAACTTTTTTCCAAAATAGTGCTAGCGAAAAAATAAATCCTAGTTTAAGTATGAAAAAAATTATGATTAGAGAGAGTTCATTATCATATAAAAAGAATATTATAGTTGAGAGTTCATAAGTAGTATGTGAACAATGTTTCAAATTAAAAGGACTATGGAGAGTATCATCAATTATAAGGAAAAATAGAATGCAAAGACTTCAATATAAAGTTTCACTAAAAATAATAGTTTTTTCAAAAAATAGGTTAATTAATTTATATTAAATAACTATGAGAATTATAAATTATATGTGAATTATGAATTTTTTTTATTTAAATATATTTTTTTATTGTGTTTGATTTTGAACCTACTCTTATTTCATGGTAATGATGCTGTAAACGAATTATTCAGTTACAAATAACACTTCCCAGGAAAAATAAAATTTACAATTTGGATTAGACACTTTTTTATGATTGAAAAATTATATTATAAACTATTTGGGTTAAATTGTGTAGTAAGCATTATTATAGTAAGGACTAATTCAAAGAAATTTCATTTTTAAAACTTTGAACAATCTCTATGGTGATACAATAGGATATTAAATGAGTTTGTGATGTCTCCTGAATAATGTAGGAGTAGTTATAATCTACCTGTTTATCACAGGAGGGTAGAGGATAATTCTCAAGTCTATATACTTCAGTATGCTCACACAGAATCCAAAACAAGTTAGAAATTAATAATTGTAGTCATTATTGAGCATTACATTTGAGATTAAAACCAGGAGAGTACTAAAAAGTTTTTAGACATGGAGATTAAACAAGATTATGCTTAACTTATGTCTAAGCTAACAAGATTACATTTGGAATCATTTTGGCATGTTATATAGTCATTTGTGGATCCTTTGACATCTTCTATTTGTCTATTTGCATCTACTACTATTTAATTTGTAATAAAAAGAGAAATACATATATCATGTATATTATATTAATTAAGAATAACAAATAAACTTAAATATATTGTTGAATTTTTTGATTCTGACAAAGAATTTTAGTATTAATTTTGTATAGTATAAATATAAGTAATATTTTTTTTTAAATCAAGTATGCGAATATAGATATATATGTATATATCTGCGAGATTTCTGTCTATATTTCCGTACATTTAATCAATTATCTTCATTTTTAATAATATATTTATTGTTACGAGTATTATTAAACATTTTCTAAAATTTTTATATTAATTTTGTAGAAGTATGAGAACGAATAATACTCAATTTTAAAATCAAATCTATATTGTCTCTATCCCTATTTCCATGCATTTGATTAATTATGTTCTTTTCAATAATATATTTAGTTGTTTTTTCTTTTCACTTGTCATGCAAAAATTCAAAATTTATACCAAAACTATATGTTATTTGAAGTAAATTTTAAATTTTACACTAGACCATGTTAAATCTGAGTAAATAGATTGTAATAAAAAAGAAATACATATATCATATATATTACATTAATTAAGAATAACAAATGAACTTAAATATATTGTTGAATTTTTTTTCGTTCGGACTATTAATTTTGTATGATATAAATATGAGTAATATTATTATTTTTAAATCAAGTATGCGAACATGGATATATATATATATATATATATATATATATATATATATATATATATATATATATATATATATATATGTATGAGATTTCTGTTTCTATTTCCGTACATTTAATCAATTATTTTTATTTTTAATAATATATTTATACTGACGAGTATTGTTAAACATTTTTTAAAATTCCTATATTAATTTTGTAGAAGTATGAGAATGAATAATACTCAATTTTTAAATCAATATCTCTGTTCCTATTTCTATACATTTGATTAATTATATTTTTTTCAATAATATATTTAGTTGTTTTTTCTTTCCACTTGTCATGCAAAAATTTAAAATTTATAAAAACTTACATCAAAACTGTATGTTATTTGAAGTAAATTTTAAATTTTACATTAGACCAGGTTAAATATGAGTAAACAAATTGAATTAATTTATAAAAATACCAATATACGTTTTTTTAGTTATTTTCTGATATAAAGCTCAAATTTACACTAGTAATTTATTTTTAATGTGTTCAATAACACATATTAATAAACTATGCATATGAATAAAAAAAATTAAAATTGGCCCATATGTAAAGCTAGTTACATAAATAATTGTAAATGAGAAACATCATAAGAAAGATTAAATGTTGTATAAAGAAAAAACTATAAAAAAAATGTCTCAAAAACTAGCTCTTTATTGTTCCCCAATAGTTGAAAACAAAACAAACTAATGAAGTGAACAATTTCAAATTACAGTTACAATTTAAAAAAATAAAACTAAAAAGACAATAAAAATGAACATTGTACTCAACTTCAATCTCATTCTCATGATTAATGAAAAAGTTGTTTAACATTTTTTTTAGATGATAATACAATATGTAGATCCAACATCATATCTCAGTGTTCAACACCTCCATTGTTCACTCTTCTTTCCTCACAAGGAATAACCGAGGTTGTAGTCAGTTCCGTTTCTGCAGTTGTTGCATCCTTTGTGAATTTCTTGTATATGTCACTTTTGTAGAACTTTCTGGTCCTCATGGCAAAAACCAAAGAAGTTAATCCAGCAAAAAAAGAGAGGCTTGCCATTATTAGTAAAGAGTGTTTGTAGCATTTAGTTCCAATACATGTCAACTCTGAGCCCTTCAACCTCTCTTTGCCACTTCTTTTGAGTTGATCTATTGCCTCTCGATCATAAAGTGAGCCTGTCACCTTAACATTTAAGAGGTATGATCCAATAGGAATAACCATAAGGACACAATTCTGTATAGTGGAATAATATTTAAGGCCAAAAAGTTCAGAAGAAAGTGCATAGAACATTGGCCATAACACACCAAATGCAAATCCAATTATCACTGATGCAAAGTAGACCGAACCGGGTGTTGGAAACACAATAAGAAGATGTCCAATGCATGTAACGAAATGCGAAAAAGCCAAAAACATAGGACGAGGAACTTTGTACTTTCGAAGCAAAATTTCTGACACAAGACCAGACAGAACCCTCCCAAAGTAATTCCAAATGCTGACAAGTGACACAAATGACTTCACTGTGTTTCCAGTGTATCCTAGTGACTTGCCAATTTGTCCCAAGTTGTCTACCACTGTTACGTTTGTTCCATAGCCAACAAACGATGAAGTCAATAATAATAACATGTCAATACTTACAAGTGCTTGTAGAATGGTGTGATCCTCTCCTCTTTCAGGTTTGTTGAATATGTTGCCAAACCAAGACATGTTTGAATCCTTGGTTGAAGTTGGTGGTGATTCTTTAGGTTCAACTATATGTGGTTCCTCTACTACCGCCTCATTTGCAGCACTAGGTGCAAGTTTTTTCTTGATTTTCCTCAGTGATAACTCTTGTCTAACAGCAATAAACAAAGGGAGGGTAAGAAGAATACATATCACACTCACACTTCCGGCATAAGCAGCTTTGGAAAAAACAACCTGTTTCTGAACAATGATCATTGCCATGATGAATGTTGCAAGTACAACTGATGCTAAAAGAAACTGGTTCATTAATTTTCCCTCGTTGGATTGCTTAGTTTCATCCTTCATGAACCGAACCACACATGCAAATACTACTGGTACAACCGCAGGGAGCCATGCAGCGAGAAGAATGAGAGATTCAGAATCATTTCCATAAATGGCTAAGTAAAATTGGGTTACGATGGCTCCACTGAGACCAAGGTAACCCTTCAACACACCCAATATTGTGCCCCTACTTTCTGGGAAGTTCTTTACACAAGTGGTCATTATTCCAGTGTTGGCAAAGTTTTGAGAACTAACACCAATTGCAATGTAGAGACAAACTTGCCAAACGGGTGGTTTGAATATTTTGCCAGTGACCACGAGCCAAATCATGAAATAGCCAGCAAAGTTAAGGCCTGCACCAATGAGGAGTACTAACCATGGAGGAGTAATCTCTCCAATGAGACCAATAGGAGCACCTAAATTTCCACCTAGGTCCTTGAAGAACCCTAGAAGGTTGAGGGTGCTTTGATCATAACCTTGTGTAGATTTGATGACTTCGGAGTATGATCCAAAGACATAGCCGCTACCTGATACTCCCATGATAAAGAAGGAGGCACAAAGCATAAACCATCGACCTTTTATTACTTGTGCAATGAACTTTCCAACACCAAATTTTCCGGTATTGGTGTTATTGGTGAGTGTGGTGGTCATTTTTGTGTTTCAGAAGATGATGAATAAAGAATAGAGGAAGTGGTAAACTTTTCAAATGAATTGTGTACCACATCGCTAATGAGGATATAATTTATATACAGATATGAGTAATGGATAAACATGCGTGTGTCATCTTTTGGTGGATTAGGTAAAATTAAACACCATTATGGAAATCCAAATATGTAAATGTGTTAAACAAGGAAGATTACCGGATAAGTTTACATATTCCTATAATCCTTTTTAGGGCAAATTTCTTAAAGTGGTGTAATGTTTATCTAAAATTTGTAAGATGGTGTATTTTTTTTATTTATTTCCTAATATGGGTAGATTGAGCATAGAAGAGACTATATCATTGTGAAGAAATCCTTATTACACAGATTTAATTTAACATTATATGAAATCATGAAAAGAGAATAATTTATTAGATGAAATTGTGTAACTAAGATTTTAATTAATGAGTTAATTAAAATGGTGATAATACTGCACCATTTTAGGATGGTTAATATTCTCCACCTATTCCTCTTTTTTTTGCAGGTGGTGTGTTACTACTGTGCAACTAAAATAAATGGACAGTTACAAAGTTATTTTATTTATTGATAAATATGTAATGGTTGAAATTAATTCTTATTAAGTAATTGAATAATTGTGAATTTAATTTGAATAGAATAGTGGTTACATATTGTGAAGAAAAATTACCTAGATATAATTTAAAAACTAACAATAAATTTATTTAAAAATTATATAATATTTTCAAATTTTTCTTTCTAAATTTATTGCTAAATTTCAATTTTATTTTAAATTATTTCTATATTAGTAACTAAATTCAAATATCCAACTTATACTTAATTTTGCTAAATATATTTTATTATTAAATTTTAATTTTATTTTCTTTTTCTTTTCAATATCAAGCTTACTCTTAATTTAATTCAATATATAAATCTCATATTGACATCATTCTTATTTCAACCATTACATATTTATCAAAAAATAAAACAACTTTGTAACTTTACATTTATTTTAATTACATAGTAGTAATACAACACACATGTGCTAAAAATAAAAGAAGATGAATGAGTGAAGAATATTAATCACCATAAAATCTTACAGTATTCTGATTATTTTAATTACTCATTAATTCAAATCTTGACTGAACCATTTCCTCTAGTAAACTAAAATCTTGTTATTTATTCATGATGATTTGATTTATTTATTTACATTGATATTGTATCTGGCAGACACAATTTACCCATGATTTACCCATATCCAGAAATAAATAAAAAAATACACCATTTTGAGAATTTCAGATAAAAATTACACCAGTTTGAGAAATTTGCCGCTTTTTAAGAATTACCAAATTGATAAATTTTTAAATCAGTAAACCGTAAATATAATAAATTCTTGCTTGAATTCAACTTTGAGTTTGCATTTTTTTATTGAAATTGTGTTTTCAATTTTTTTTTTTTTGGAAGTTGTGTTTGCATACACAACATAATTATTGTCTATACGTATTTTATATTTTTTTTTTAGTCGAACAACAACTATTTTTACTTTTTTTTTTTGTTTTCTCAAATTTTATTCAATTAATATCAAATTTTAATTTATTAATCAAATTTGAATTAGGTAAAAGGCTATAATCATTTTCTAAATAAATAATATTTAAAAAAACATCTCATTTACATTATATATGAATTGGAAATAACAAATGAAGAAAAAAATAGAAATCGTTTATACAAGGCTGACTTCTAAAAAAGGTAAGTCATAGTTAAAAATTCATTTCAAAAGAGTTATAAAGTCATGTTTTCATATAAAATACAAGTAACCCTATAAAAATACACCAATTTTAGAGAAAATTTGTTGTATTCATATATTTTCTTTACTTTTAATAAAATTTCTTTTTTTTTCAACCTTTTAATTTTCAGTAATATAACAAAATGAGATCCATACTAAGATTATATTTATATTTTTTAGCAAAGAAAAGTTATTTGGTGTGTACTAACACAACTTATATCCACAACAATCGGTACAAAATCTATAATCAGTAAAATGAAAAGAAAAGAAGAAAGCATATATATTAAAAATACATATGACATGCAATTTACTTTTTTTTTTAATGAATATGGATGTTACTTGTCCGCATGATAAATTTTTTCAAAATATAAAAATAAATAAAATAAATACTCATGTTGAAATGTATAATTAGTTTAAATGTATAATTAGTTTAAAGACTTTTTTTATCTCACTAACATCTTTTTATTTTTTATTTTTCTCAATAACACTCTTTATTTTTTTTTTCTCACACTCTTTATTCTTTAATTCCTAAAACAATATTATTTTATTTTCTGTAATAGCATTCCTTTTTTGTAGTTATTAAAATTTGTGATTATTAGTTTATTAATATTAAGATAAAAAATAATATAAAAATAATTAAATTAAAATTTTTAAAAAAAGAATACGAAAAAAATAAAATAAAATATTTTATAGATTTTTTAACTAATTAATTACAATAGAAAAAATGATAAATTATTTTATTTTATATTTTATAATAAATTTAAATTTGGCATAATAAATTATATTAAAAATAAATTATAATAATTTTGTGATTGTATTTTTATATAACAATTCATATTGGAAGAAAAATTATAAAATTGTTATTTGAATTCAAATTTGTATTTTTAGTTTGTTAAAAAAATATTGAAATAATTAATGACAAAAATCAAATAAAATTTTGATAAAGATAATTTGATTTTTGATAAAGATAAATTTTGATTTTTGATAAATATAGAATTTGGTTTTTGATAGAGGTAAAATTTGATATTTTATTAAAGATATCATTTGATTTTATAAAGATAAAATTTGATTTTCGATAAAGATGTAATTGTTTTTTTGATAAAGATAAAATTTAAGTTTTGATAAAAATAAAATTTATATTTTATTTTACACAAAGTATTTCGTGTACCATTAAATAGATTGTCATTTATTTTCTTCTTTATGCTCAAGGTGTATTGCATCATTCTAATAATTAATAATTTTTAAGTAATAAACATAATATTTAAAAGCAATTCACAAATAAATTAAATTTTATTTAAAAATTTTAAACTATTTAATTAATATTTATTTACAAAAATACTTCAACAATTTTATTTTTTATTAATTATTTAGATATATTTTAACAAATGAAAAATACAAATTTTAATTGAAATAATAATTTTATAATTTATTATATTTTTTCTTTCAATATTAATTTTAATACAAAAATACAACCACTAAATTATTATAATAAAATACAATCACAAAATCATAAAAAAGAAATAAAAAATAAAAAATAAAACAATAATTAATTTACTGATTGTAAAAAAATAAAAAAGAAAAAGAAAAATATAAAAATAAAATAGTGTTATTTTACCGTAGAAAAAAATAAAGAAGTGTTAGAGAAGTAAGAAACTAAAAAAAATGTTATTTCAATATAAAAGGATAAAAAAAAAAAGAAAAAAAGTGTTATTTCAAGAATTAAATAATAGAAAATGCTATTAAAAGAAAATAAAAAATAAAGAATATATTAAGAAAAATAAAAAATAAAAAATGCTAGTGGAGTAAGAAAGTCTATCAGTAAATTTAAACAAGATAACAATTGCAAGTAAAGAAATAAATTAAGTCAATGTAGTCAAATAAAGTATTGATTTGAATAAATAAATTTGTGCAAAATATTAATAAAAAATAATTAATAAACGCATATATTAACTTTATTAAACCATTATTATTAAATTAATTATAAAATTAAATAATATTCAAAATTAAAATAAATAAAGTAAACATTTACAAAAATATAAAGTTATTTTCATAATGTACTGCATCTTTTATCAATATAATACATTATTTCTCTTCGTTTAAATTCAGTAAATTTAAATAAGATAACAATTGCGAATAAAGAAATAAATTAAGTCAGTGTAGTCAAATAAAGTATTGATTTGAATAAATAAATTTGTTTAAAATATTAATAAATAAATAAATATTAACTTTATTAAAAAAATAATATTACATTAATTATAAAATTAAATAATAATCAAAATTAAAATAAATAAAGTAAACATCTATAAAAGTATCAAGTTATTTTCATAATGTACTGCATCAATATAATATATTATTTCTCTTATATTTTTATTGCTCATATAAAAATAATTTTCTTGTTGGTTGTCTCAACAGAGGATTTATTAGTTACCAAGTGTGAGACATGTATGAGGAAATGAGGTTGATGTTATAATAGCTAAATTCAATCCCATTTTTCCTTCAGTCAATTTCTTAAAGTGAATCAAACCTGAAGAAAAGTTTGATTTGTTATTTAATCAACCAAATAAATTTTGAATGAGTATTTAATAAGTTGAACTCAAATAATTCATAAATAATTTGATTTATTTGTATTCATATTTTCACCTATTTGAAATATCTTAAAAAAAACTTTTAAACCAAAAGGTCATGCCAAATTTTAAAAAAAGGACTCTCAATAAATAAAAGGTCAAATTGAAGTCTAATAATTCCAACTAAGGTTAAACGGAGATTTATTAGAGTCTGATTTAATCTAATTCATTTCCACTCTTAAATAATAGGAACCAAAATCAAATTTTTTATTTTTTTAGCGATAAAAACGATTTTTTTTTAGAAAAAAAATCCAAACCCATTAATTTTACATATTCTTAAAAAAAAATCTAAGTATTATTTTTAAATCCATTAAACACATATCGATATTATTGTTTTAATGAAATTAAAAACAAATTAATTAGTATAAATGATATAGCTGTTTCAATTATGTAATAAAAAGAATATCATGAAAACAAGTTGACATCAATCAAGCACAGCCATATACATACTTGAAATTGAGTTAAAAAAACTTATCCATGCCAACTAGTCAAGCAAAATATAATTTAAAATACTTTATGACTAATATCAATCTCTTATCGATATCAATAAATTATGAATTATAAAATTATATCAATAAATTATGAATTATATATCATAGAAATTTTTACCACGTGGGGAAATGAACATCATATATCGTTCTTGCTAAAAGAAAAAAAAAAAACTCTATTTTCAATTCTCAAGAAAATTAATTATAAAATATAATTTTCATAATTTGAACATTGAAATTGATAATACAAGTATATTCTAATTTAAATCAGGCGATTCATTGAAAATAAATCATATTCCAAATTTATAATTGAATTGGAATAAAAAAAACTCTACGTAATTTAATTTTAACAAAATAAAAAACTATCCGATAAAGTCAACCGTTTGAATATTAATAATAATTTAAATAAAAAAATTAAAAATCGATATTAAAATTAAATATAATTTTCAATCATAGTGATGCTCGTACCAAGTGACATAAAATTGTTCACATGTGACTAAGAACTAAATAATAATAAGAAAATTAACATTTGAGAGTATTATAAATAAAATACTGAAAAGTGCAGTTTTTCTAATACATAATTTATTTATCTATGTGTGCACCTACCACCATCATGAGTTACTTGCTCTTCTTCAACAAGTGAGAATAAACTTATCTCCATTTGCAAGAGATTCCCATGTAAACTTTATATATATATATATATATATATATATATATATATATATATATATATATATATATATATATATGGCATTTCGTAGGATGTTTTGGTATTTCTATTAAAAAAAAGTAAAAATATGAAAATCTCATGTCAAGTAAAAGAGAAGATTAATTTATAAAATATAAGTAAATGTAAAGATCATATTTCAAAACAGCTTTATGAAATTTAATTAGATTAAAATTTATTTCTTAATATTAAGGTTTGTTAGGGTTAGATGTAGCTTCTATGGAAATCCTATGACAAAAAAAAAACGTAATCAATTACATAAAATAGGTTCTCTAAAATGAGCTATGAATATAAAGAACAAAATAAAGAGTTACATAATCAAATTTTGTACTATTGTTGCCAAGTTATACTTCTATAACTAAATTATTGATATTCTCATCGGTACAAAAATGAAAGAGAATCGTTCAGCACTTTCCTATGCTTTTGTTTGAGATTTACAGGTGATAAGAGGAAGGAAGTGTTTTCAAGATTTAATTAAAGGAAGCTTATCTTTCATGAAAAAACTTGTCAAAAAAATAACTAATTCAAGATTGTTATTTCTGTTCTAAGAACAAAATGGTTTTTCAATATAGAAATATTTGTTTTGACTTGTTTTTGTCTTTTATATTAATAAACCCTAAATTCTAACCAGTCACACATGTTAAAAAAATGAAAAAGAAAAAAAAAAGTAAAAGAATATGCGCAAAAATTAATTACTATTATTATTAATTTTGTATATTTTCATAGATTATTTAAAATCTCGAGGACTTTTAATTTCTTGATGAATCCTTCGGGTCACATGACACCGTCTCCATACCTCCATTTTTTTCTTCTTGCATATATATATATATATATATATATATATATATATATATATATATATATATATATATATAAAATAAAAATATTATTATTTTTTTTTTTTT
>Ga0209700_100413_pt1 | contig 78048 bp, 56 predicted proteins | sample SiratroredBW_FD_187528 | JGI IMG/M metagenome (GOLD analysis project Ga0209700, IMG submission 187528) | Root nodule microbial communities of legume samples collected from California, USA - Siratro red BW (SPAdes) (version 2) | ecosystem: Host-associated > Plants > Roots > Nodule | place: USA... | reverse complement strand
TTTTATATTTGTTAATTGTTTGAACCTCTGCAGATTGCATTCTAAGTTTCTTTAAAGAATTTGTATTCTCACATTGAAAACTAAGTTTGCGAAAAGTATTTGAAAAGGGTTCAATTCACCCCCCCCCCTCTTGAACTTAGGCCAAATACTTACTTTAACACGGTCGATATAAGAGAGGCCACCATAAGAAGGCAATTGAAAGATTTAGCACTCAATGACGAGTGCATGAAAACTGAGTTAGATCTCCTGGAGAAACTCAGAGAAAAAGCTAAGACAAAAGAAGAAACCTGTAAACAAAGAGTTTCCAGAAGATATAATGCTAAGGTTAGGTCGAGAAGCTATCAAAATAGAGACCTTGATTGGAGAATGACAGGTAATGCCTGGAAAGACGCTGCTGACAGCAAGTTTCCACCCAACTGGGAAGTCTCGTATAGGGTAAATCAGAGCCTAAGCAATGGAGTAGTCAGATTGGAACATTAAGATGGAGAGCAGATCCCCAACACTTGGAATGCCGACCATCTCAAATTTTATTTCAAATAGATTCCATGTAACTCAGTGTATTCTGTCTTACATACGACATTTTTTTCTCTAAGGAGGGTTTTGGCCGAGGGGGTTTTAACTAGGCACTACAAATAATAAAGAGTTGCAACTATCATTATCAAGTCTTTGGCAATTTCACATCTCATAGAACTGACCGTGAGGTGTATAATCATTTAGCTTTCAACCAAGAAAGCGACACACCTCACGGAACCGACTGTGAGGTGTATAATCATTCAGCTTTCAACCGAGAAAGCGACACACTTCACAGAACCAACCATGAGATGTATAATCATTCAGCTTTCAACCAAGAAAGCGACACACCTCACGAAACTGACCGTGAGGTGTATAATCATTCAACTTTCAACCTAGAAAGTGACACACCTCATGGAACCGACCATGAGGTGTATAATCATTCAACTTTCAACCTACAAAGCGACACACCTCAAGGAACCGACCATGAGGTGTATAATCATTCAGCTCAACCAAGAAAGCAACACACCTCATGGAATCAACCGTGAGGTCTGTAATTACGTAGTTCTCAACCAAGAAAGTGTCACACCTCATGGAACTGACCGTGAGGTGTATAATTACTTAACTCTCAACCCAGAAAGTGACACACCTCATGGAACCGACCGTGAGGTATATAATTACTTAGCTCTCAACCAAGAAAGTGACACACCTCATGGAACTGACCGTGAGGTGTATAATTACTTAACTCTCAACCCAGAAAGTGACACACCTCATGGAACCGACCATGAGGTATATAATTACTTAGCTCTCAACCAAGAAAGTGACACACCTCATAGAACCGACTGTGAGTTGTATAATTACTTTGCTTTTAGCCATTAAAGCAACACGCCACATGGAACTGTGTGTGAGGTATATAATTATCTTTTAACTGTTAAAGCAACATCTCATGGAACCGACAGTGAGTTGTATAATTAGCTTTTAACCAGTAAACCAGCACACATCATAAAATGACCGAGAGGTATATCTGCATCTAAACTTCATTGAAACAATCGAGTAATAAATAAGCTTTGTTTAATGCTCCTAAAAACCGACTACATTGGAAATGCGCCCACTCATCAATGTATAAACGACCAACAAAGATCACTACAATTCATCATAAGGCCAAGTAAAACATTGTTCATTTACAGATAAAGGCTGACCAAAGTGCAGTCACCAAACCTATATCCTACAGCTAAATACAAGCCACAAAAAAAGAGCCTAAATGGCCAACAACATATACAAACAAAAAACAAAGTTCCTAATCTGATATTATTATAATAGGAGTCGATAAGTCCCCACTCGCCTTTGATGTCTCGCTATGCGCCTCGACCTCCTCATCCTCATCCGGGATGTCCATCACTGAGGTCAGTTCGCCCTTGTAAATATATTTTCGATGGTCGAACTTACCCTCATCTACCGGAACCTGGTAAAAGAAAGTGGCTTGCCTCACAGCACGGTCGAACCCAAGGTCATGTTGTGTGATCACGAAACCTTGGAGTTCGTAGAGGTCCTTTTCAGCCTTCACTCGGAGCAACCACTCTTCCTGTATGTCCAAGGTCAGCTTAATCATCTTTTGTCCTAAGTCAATGACATCTTCGCTCAGGACATCCACTTGACAAGCGACTGCCTTCTCTTTCTCTTGAGTAGCCAAGCAACGCTCTTGGAGGACGTCATTCTCGGTTCTTAGACTCTCCACTATCCTTTTTAGCTCTAAGACTTCCCCCTTGGCGGCCTCGTTCCTCAACTCCAAATCCTTATTCCGATTTGCTAGATCCATGTTAGCTTCTAGAGCGAAGTTTAAGGACGAGGTGGCCTCTGCCAACTCACTCTTCAATTTCTGAATGGCTGCCATGTCCTCCTTTAGCAGCTCTCCCCCACTACCTGGCTTAATAAAGGGCACAAACATTTATCTCAAGGAGCGCACTCCTCAATTCTCAATGGGAGGAAGAAGTGAACTGCTTTTTTCCATAGTCGTTCAGCTCAAGAACGACACGGTCGGCCACCACCGTTTTCTTATTCAAAAAGTTGAAGGTGGAGGCCATTTTCTGCTCGTTAGTTGCCTCTTTCAAGAACTTGTGCGATCGTTGAGAGGACAATCGATCCGAGGCATGCTTGGAATTCTTTTTCTTCTCTTTTTTGTCATGCGGCTCGGAGGGGGTAGCAACTTGAGGCCGAGTAGGGACGGCATAATGACCGCTATTGGCTCAACCCTTTCGAGCGTCACCTCTTCTTGAACAACTTTCCCTTTATTGGCCAACTTTGTGTGAGAACCCCTCCGACTGTCACCCTCTGACCTCGAAACCAACATGTTCTTGAATACTTTATTCATGTTTAGATTTAGGACGACGACAATATCTACACAAATCAAAACCAAGTCAATAAACGCCATGTAAAAGAAAAGTTGAATACAAAAGAAAAGTGTATCGAACACGGTACTGTTCGGATCTTCACACTAGAAGGTGTTGAGAATTTTTCGGGTAGCGATACCCCTGGGGAGGCTATCAAGGACCGACAGTGCCGAGATATCCTCTGCCGATAATTTTGATCACGGCCAAGATGCAAACCGAATAGGGGACTTGGTCCAATACAGGGGGAACTTTGGCTCATTGTCGTAATATAAATACTCTCGGCCCTCACTCCCAAAAGATATTTTTATAAAGGTATCCTTAAAATGTTTGTCGAAGGACGAGTAGGGATTAAACAAGTGGTTCATTAGCTAACTTACTAATGACAACCATCTTATCTTTTTGCCCTGTCGGGTTAAATAGTGATAGAGGAAGAGAGGCACAATGGGGGTAATGTCCAAGGCTATGCACAAAATTTCAAAAGCCTTAATGTACACCCAACTATTGGGATGAAGCTGAGTAGGAGCGACATTCAAGGTACTAGCACGCCCATGTAGAAGTCGTCAAATGGTATACGGACACAAGAGTCCTTCATTACACAGGCGTACATGAAAAAGAAATCTGTCGACGACAACCCCCAACTGTGGAATACTAAATCGGAGAGCTACACCTTCAGGGATGGAAGGCTCTACAATGTCTTGGAAGTCTAGTAAGACCCTAAGGGAGGCAATTGTCATATATTTTGAGTAGGCGGTCCTAACGTCGATAACCACCCAATCATTGTCCAGAGGGTGGACTTCGTCAACATCCTCCGCATTGCTATTAGAGGTTGGCATCTCTATGCCCTATTCTCTAAGACCTGCTCTTCTACCCTCACCCTTTCATTACCAGCAGACCAGTTAGTCGAATCGCTAAAGCTATAACTACTTGGAGTCTCCCGATAGGACCAATCTCATACTCGACCACACCTCTATGGCCAGTCGAGGCATCTTGCCCACCAGAAGACACAAAAGCAGTATAAGAAGGAAGAGAAAAGAAAGTCATGGTTACCTCAAGAAAAGAAGTGGACGACCGAACGCTTGGGCAAGCTAATCGGCTAACCGGGTGAAAACGACGTGGAATGTAGCGAGGTCGAAGACTATTTATAGCCAAAACCTAGGGGCGATGCGGCTGCCTATTTACCGCACGATCCAAGAGCCCTCAACAATTTAGATTAATCAACTTGTCACATCATGCATAGAAAACGAGAAGCGTGCGAATCGAAATTTTATGCATAAATCTGCGTCAATGTGTTTTTAGACGGCCGGTAGAGGAATCCCAACTTCAACAGTTCTTCTCGGACTGCTATGCAGGTTGCACTATTAAATCCTCTTCGGCCACTTCATACCCTCAAGGACTTGGGGGGCCTATGTACTATATGGTCGATCATACACAAACTAATTTGCACTGTGCACTCTTTTCGGAGTCCCAAGACAGCCAACCGAGATGACTATCTCGGTCGGTATCTTGGAACGTCATGACATGTTGTTTCACATGGACGAGTAGGGCAAGCCAACCGCATGACACATAGCATCCCATTTGCGAGATACACAAAAAGTAAGTATAATAAATAATAATAGAATCTTAGTATATCATAATAGACTAGGCCTTACTCTGGACCAAGCCCAATGGACCTAAATACTCCAGGTCCATTATAACACCTATAAATACGCCTTCAATCACCACACATGAGGTACTTCTAAACTCTGATCTAAACCACTTGTAGATGGATTTTGGAGTGATAGGAGCAGTAGGAAAGGAGAACGGTAAGAGCGAACGAAGACAGACAGGAAGACTTTGTTGTTGTTGGAACTAACCGATTTCTTGAAAGAACAAAAATTATTATAAAATTAGAATCAATAAAATTATTTTGTAGCACTTTAAAAAAATAAGTTATAGAGTTGTAAATTAAAAGATTATTATACATTTTCATTGTTTAGAAATTATGAGTAAACAAAGATCATAAGCAAAAAGTTATTATTGCTCATGTGAAGAAATGTCGTATAATAGGGCAATAATTTGTATTAGTTTTATATTTTTAATATAAACTTTGTCATTTATTTGTTATTTATCTCACTTACTAGTTATTTTCAAATTTCTTAATCACAAAAATTTAATTTTGATGGAGACATTGAATTATGCAATATACAGGCTCTATTACAAACATTCTATTTATTTTTTCACTAAATGTTTAATATTTTATCTACTTATAATAATATTTAATAAATAATAAACTTGTTTACTATTTTTCACCAAATATTCATGGTAGAGTCTTTAGTTAAAAATACATCTAAACTAAATATAAAAATTACATAGGATTCAGTTTGATTATGTTTAAAGAAAAAAAAAAAAAAAACTAACAAACAAACAAAGCCTATTTGTTCCATTTGATTTAGATTGATTTTTGCAATTTTTAATTTTTAATTCTATTTTTTTCTTTTATTAAAGATTTATTCTTTCGTTTTCATCTTTTAAATAAAAATATAACAGTAAAAAGTATATTTCTCAAAATCTGATAAATATATTACATAATAAAATTATAATATTAAATATTTAATAACATTAAAAATTAAAATAATATATTATTGTAATTTTAATATCAAGAAATAGAAAGTAAAAATTTAATATGAACTTAAAGAACATAAAACAAGTCTATATAACAAATTTGATATGTACCAAAGAGAACATAAAGCAAATTATATCAATTTTCTAATCAAGTGTCAACCGTCCATTTAGTTTCAACTTGAAGAGAATAAAAATCATCAGTGAAACTATAATTGTACATTTTATTTTATTTTTTATAAAAGAAATATATCTTATCAAGAAAGTTTTTACTATATAAAAAAGATTAATCTTAAATACAATAACACACTCAAAATCAAATTAATCAAGTTCTAAAAACATATAAAATATAATTGAAAAACAAAAAAAAAATTAAACAATAAATAATTCAAATAATTCTATAAGATTTAGGTTGAAATATTATTGTGGTTCCATTTGGTTTGTATCAATTTTGAAAATTCAAACCACAAATTGAATCGAATAGCCTAATTCTTAAAAAATAATATCTAAAACAATTCAAAAAAAAATTATTTTGTTTGCTATTGGTTATTTGGATCAAATTTTTATTTTCGATTCAAAATTGTCTTATTATCAAGTATAAAATGTTTGTATGTTTAATTCACATAAATTTACATCATAGGTCATAAATAAAAACGTATTTTACAATAAAAGGTTATACGTATTATTTTTGAAGTGCATGAGCTATTGTAAATCTATTAAATCTTTACATACGTTATAATTTTAATATTTTATAAATTCTTTAAAGTTAAGATTACAAAATCCTAATCACAGACGTGCTCTAAAATAATTTTGAAAAACTTATTACATACAAAATCTTTTAAATTTACTCATACAAAAACTTCTTTCGAAATCTTAACTGAATACAAACCTAAAATTATACATTTTTCTATTCAATTCTCACCAAATAGAAAGTACGAATAGTGAAAGGAGGACACAGAAAGTCAAGAACTTTTGAGATAAATAATTACAAGATAAAAAAAAAATAAAGCTTTAGGTGATTGCTTCATTTGATTAGATGCAACTACAATCCAATCTTTATCATTCGTAGTATTAATATTTTATTTTCAGTAAATAAAAATATATTTACCACTCTAGAAGTGTTCATAACATGCTCTCTTAAATCTAATTCATTTTTATTGATTACAGTTTAGTAAAAAAAAAAATACAAAATCAATTGAGAGTATCATTGGATAAGATGCCAAATCCATCGAATTTTTTTATTTTTGATAAATTTCTATTAATGAGGGTAGAATGTTATATATCCTATTGATAGTAGACAAGTAATGTACAAATAAAGCTATATATTAAGTGTCATAAAATAGATGAACATTGGTGAAGGATTGGTTGAAATGGGAAAATTGGAAATGGCATTCCTAATCATAGATAGATAAGACCTAAATCACAACTCTTTTAGTTGCACCGTTTTTCTCAATGCAAGGTGTAATGGGTCCATAAAATCCTTGACTCCTACTCTAGTGCTTTAATTCTGAGACATACCTGTGGCCTGCAAAGACAGGGATTTCTCATCCTTCTTCTTTCTTCTTTCTGTTACAGTTCCTCATTTCCAATTTCAAATTTTCTTAGAAAAATGGGGCTAGGAGCTTTGGTGCATGTAACGTGAGATGGTGAAACTAATGATTATTGATCTTTTGATATGTTTAGGCTAGTTGTCGCATATGTTACCATCTGTCTTAAATTGTTGAAGTCAAACAGCCAAATTTTTATGTATGATTTGAATATATGTGTTTTACGTTTTTCTCTAATTATGGATTATTATATAATTACAATTTTTAAGTTTAACAAATAACTTAAAAGAAATTTTGAAGATTTTAATTAGTTAAAATGTTTCTGATAATATACATCAAGTTTAACTTAATTTTTTATAATATTATTTTCATATTAAACCAGAATAAGTTACTTTTTTGAATAAATTTGAAGTAAATATGTTTAAAAGAAAATTTTGGTATATTTAAGTAATAATCATGTTCATATGGTCAAGAATTTAATTTTCACACTTGTTTGTACGAAAAACAAAACCCGAGACATGTTAGTTTCTTAAATAGATATTGAAAAAATAATTTGACTCTCACACTTGATTAGAATAATTGTTTTAAAAGATAATAAAATATTAAAATTATTAAAGTTTTACTTAAAAAAGTTAGATACAAGAGTTATTTGATGAATATAAGCATTTAGCCTCACAGCTATTTAAAGTTAGAAATTCCTTCAGAATATATTTTTAACTTTGGAATAGATAAAGGTTTTTTTTTCTATCAGCCATAATTTCTAAGTATTATGTTAACACCATATTACAATTATAATAATATAGAAAAGATGCTTGAAGATGACCATTACAAGAGCAAGAGCTAAATGGTCCAACTTGCTAGATTAAAGAAGAAGAAGCCTTTTTTTTATTAGGGTTTTTTTATTATTATGCTTTAATTTGGTGGGTTCAACTTAAAAATGTGGTGTATGCCTTGATTTGTGAAAGGGCTGAATGTTAGCATTGAAGATGTGGTGGAGTTGCACTGTTGCACCAAGATGAAGGAAATGGTACATTTAGACATTAAGGTATAACAACAACTTAAAAGAAAGGGGTAAAGAAGGGTCCTTTTAATTTTTATTCTTCTAGAATAAAAAGGAGGGAGGTAGTTTCTCCAGTAGTTCCAATACTATATTTAATAAAATTATTCGAGTATCTTGATAATTCAAACAAAACTAGAATTGGAAAGATAAAATGTTTTAAGTGTTTAGGAAAAAACACTAAGTGAATTTAATAATTTCGAATCATCTAGTAGAGAAAAGAATAAGAATGAGAAGGTAGACATCCCGTAAGGATACTTGACCATCATTAGGAGGATGCTTGGAGGAAATTCAGGGTAGTCAAAGAAAGAAAAAATTCCATTCTAGGTGTTATATTGGAAGAAAGGTGTGCTCATTAATCATAAATGGAGGAAGTTGCACAAATGTGGTTAACACCAAATTAGTAATTAAAATAAACTTAGAGATTAAATCCAATCCTAGGAAGAAGAACTGAAGGTTGACAAGAGATTATATTCTCCATTGGGAATTGTGAAGACAAGTTCATTTGTAATGTACTTCTTATAAAGGCTAGTCATATGTTTTCGGGAAGACCGGAACAATTTGACAAAAGAACTAAACATGATGGTCATGCCAACAAATATTGTTCATAAAAATTGTAAAGTGAGTCTTGTTTCTTTATCACCTAGAAAGGTTTGTGAGGATAAAAAAATGAGAGAAAAAATAAAGCAAGAAAGGAAAGAAACAAAATATGAAAAAAAAAATGAGAGAGAGAAAGAAATAGATAATTATAAAAGAGATGGAAAAATAATTGTTAAGGAAAAAGTCCAACACCCTACGATTTTAGTTAAGTGTTAAAAACAGCTAAGTGTGAAACATGGTTATACTTTGTCTATACGACGATAATTGTGTAAACCACACTATGTTGCCTTTTCTTAAGTTTGATAAGGCACATATAAGATCAAATGAAACACACATAAAATATCAGATGACATGCGCATAATCTAAGTTAATCTCGCACATCAATAAATATATGGTTATTGTTAAACCAAAACTAATATGCTATTAGCCTATTTTGTTATGATGGTAAGTGCACCAGTTGCTATATAACAAGTAATAAAAATATCGTTCTTTTTAAAAGATTTGTTTAATATAATACAATAATTATAATTATAATAAGTTCATTTTCAAATACAATTCTGTAATTTGATTTTGATTGCAGAAAATAGAATAATATTTTATAAAAATAATATTTATAGTTTTTATCATCAATTGAATTGCAAAAAAAAAAAGATTTAATATCAATAGCTACAACTTGTCAGGATTAGATCTCATCAGTCTTTACTCATGTATAAAAACATTACTTTTTTTTTCTATCAATAGTCAATGTCAACCCACAATAATACTCAACCCTAATTCCTAAGCAGATGAGCCTAAAATTATCTATTAACCGTCAATTCCTTGATCAATCATATAAATAAATCTTGCAATATCCACAAGAGTTCTAAGACAACAAATGAATCTTGCTCTATTTCTATACATAATGATGGAGGAGGGCTCATGCAAGGTCAAGTAACCAGAGCCATGGTCAGACACCTTGAAGCTATTAAAGAGCCAGAGGCATCTGTGCAGATCAAAAAATGCTGACTATTCTAAGCTTTGAGGATTCTTGTAAAAATTGTGAAAAGTAGATTAGGAAAATTTGAATGTTTGTAAATAACCCTAGGTGCCTTAGGGTTTATAGAAGGCACCTAGGTTAGATTTTTAGGCGCATGGAAACTTGTACATGTGGCACCTCTCCATTAACGCATAACTTCTCCTACATGTCACTTAGGTAGCTTACAAGGCAAGTGAGGGTTTCTAAACCTAGCTTCTTGTACACGCTATGTTAGCTTGCTAGGAAAGCTATTAGATCTTCTCTTCTTCTATAAATAAGAGGTTTAGGAACCTCTAATGTAGACTTGATTTGAGTAATGAACTACTGCCCAATTTTCAGCATATTGCCTCAAGTTTCACATTGAGTTTCTTCTTCTAAAAGCTAGAAGCTCTCTCTTGAAGGTTGGCCTAACCTCCTTCAAGGTTTCACCGCCTATTTCACCATAAGCACCACACTTATTCCATATGTTTGCTTCTTCCACGTATCCTCTTCCATAACGCATTGTTTCCGCACCACAAGAAGCTTCTTCCATGCCATTTGTTCGGTGCAACAAGGTCTCAATATGTGCTACATCCATTGGAGCTTGCACAAAAGTCTAACGCACCTAGGAGATCCTCCATCATTTGGTATGTAGAGCTTTGGTCTTCAAGAGCTAAGTTCTTGATCCTCTCACTTTTGTTTTAGCTTTTCCGTGTTGTATACAATTGATTTTACATGTCTTGAATGTTTTCTACCGATTTAAAGTTCTTTAGTTGAATTTAAATGGTTCAGAACACATCAATCTTCTTGAACCTTCTAAAAGTACGGTGTTTAGGTGTTCTTGTATGTGCTACAAACTATTTTTGATATTTCTTGAGTCTTCTTTGATTTTAATCAGTTTGATTTGTTCATTTGTGTCCTAGCTTTTGTTTTATGATCGATAGTATATGTCAAAGTCATGTATAGTTTCATATTGTCATAAAATCCTTAGGTTTACTCTTGTAGAGTGGGTGTTTGTGCAAATGCTTCTGCAGAAAAATTGTGAACAAAATATGTTGATGTCTTATGTCATAGAGTGTGCTTTTGTGTGTCTTTTAATTTTGCAATTTTGAGTTCTTTAATTCACTATTAGATCTTTAGTGAGTTTCTTCGAGTCATATTATTCCTATATGTCTTGTAGTTTGTTCTAAAACTCGAAGGAATCCATAGGTTTCATTTTCCAAAACTGCTATTGTTTGATAAAGGTCATTGGAACTTGAGAAATTAACTGGGAACGAAATACTGTGTATTTGTGCATGAAAATTTGTATGAGGCTACTTTGATATGTAAAAATACTGTGAAAAAGGTGCATTCTAATTCAAGGTGTAAAAAAATGATAAATTGTAAAAGCCAAATGCTCACTGCTGGTTAAACTACTGATGACAGTGTAAAAACACCTCTGTTTTTTATATACTGGGAACAATTCCGTGACCATTTGGACCTCAAATTTTGTATGACCTGAGCTTGATATGTTGGGAGTATATGATAAAAATTTGGTGACCTAATTCCAAGAATTCGGACCGTGATAAATTTTACAAAAACTGCTGCCAGAGAACTACTAAAACTGACAAAAAAACTGCATTACTGTACTGGAAAAAGCTCTTTGTGTTGGATTTATTGTGAACGCAGTATTGGTCCGTAATTTCTGAAATTTGGAGTGGATGATCATTATGGTGTTTTGAATTTGTGGTTAAAATTTTGAGACGAAAGGAGAATTGTATCGAATGTCATAAATCACGCAAGGACTGTTGCCAGAACTGGATTCTAGTTTTTGTTTTGTTGTTTCTTAATATGCCCTAGAGTCATTCCTAGATCATCTTTTGATTGTTGTACTTCCATATTAAGCCTTAATTTCTTGTTTGTCATTTCTAATTACATTTCTTTGAGTTTGTCATTTTATAATCCTTTGAGCTGTACAATTCAAATTAGTTTTTATTGCTTTGTATTTGTGAACTCATGGTGAATTAGTACTTTGGTGAAGCACTTGAGTTGAGTTGGAGCCAATACATCAAGAGCTGAACTTCCAAGCACTATGGGAGAATGATTCACAATGAGGAATTTGGTCATGCTGCAGAAAAGCTTTCTTGAACAAAGTACACTAAAGGAGTGATACACTAGTGAGGCAAAAGCACAAACACAAGGAGTGCATAGTTTTGGAATTTTAATTTTCAGCAAAATTTTCATTGTATTCAATTTGAGTTGTAACTGCAAAACTCTTTATCATTAGTAGAATAATTCAAAACGTGTAGACAGTGAAGTGTTTATAAGGTCCTTGGTGCCAAAGATCTTCACCTTAGGATTCGCCTAGATTTAAGTTTTCAAGCATTATTTTTACTTTCTTTTGATTTTTTTTTTCATTTGAGGAATTTGACTAGTTTTATTTTCATTGAGTCGCCTTCGTTTGTGATTTAGTGGACTCATTGTAAGAACGACCGAAAAGGTACATTAGCAAGGCTTTGGCAAGGAAAGTCTTGGTACTTAAGCCGTCCTAGTGACGCAGCTCACTTTCCTGGGAGACCCCCTATTGTACTAGACTAGTTTGTCTTGTCTTGATAGCACTTCTTCATAAAATTTAAGATGTCTCGACATTCCTTTCACCCTAGTAGCAATGAGTCTCAAGACAATACATCAGATTTTTAGAAAATTTTAGAAGAACTTCGGATCATGAAAATAAATACTGATGTACAATTTGCTATTATGGCAGAAAAATTAAAGACCTTAAAGAAGAAGGATCACAAGTATAAATCAAAAGATAGTTCATCAATAAAAATATTATTCTGATAGTGAGGATGAAAAACCTGAGCAGAATAACATGAGCGCAACTTACCACCATTAGCCTACCCCTTATCACCACTCCAAGAAAGAAAGAAAAACCAAAGAAACTAAAATAGATCTTTCCCATTATCACGGTACTAATGACATAGATACATTCATGGATTGGGAGATGAAGGTGGAACAATTGTTTGAGTGTTATGATGTGAGTGAACAAAGGAAAGTTCCCCTAGCCACTCTTAGTTTCCAAGGTCATGTGTTGCATTGGTGGACTGCCTTAGTAAGGGATAGACTTCTTCATCATAAATCGGCCATAGCGTGTTGGAATGATCTTAAAAATGCCCTTAGAAGAAGACATATTCCTTCATACTATCATAGAGAACTCATGGACAAGCTTCATAGGCTTAATCAAAAGAATATGAGTATTTAAAAGTATAGGTAGAAAATGGAGTTGTACATGATGAGGGCAGAAACTAGAGAAGATGAAAATGTAATTGTGGCTAGATTCTTAAGTGGATTGAGTCTAGAAATAAGAGATAAAGTATAACTTCTCCCTTATAGGGATTTCCATGACTTAGTACAAATTTGTATTAAAGTGAAACAACAAGTTTTGAGAAAAAGCACAAGTCAAAGTTCTTACTCTAACTCTTATTCCAAGGCTGATTATAAGAGGGAGGGAAAGTCCTTAAAAAAAACCGAGAGAATCCTCCTAAAGCCATAGTTCAAGAAAATATCAAAAGAAGAGAAGAATCCACATCCTCTTGCCGAACTAGTGACATTAAATGTTTTAAGTGCTTAGGTAAGGGTCATATACAATTTCAATGCCCATCTATAAGAACCATTTTATTGAGAGGTCAAGACCTATATAGCAGTGAATAGGAAAATAATGTTGAAAGCACTAATGAGGAGTCAGATAATGAAAAAGGAGAGGATGCTTATGCTCATGAGGGAGAGCTATTGATGGTTAGACGTTCCCTTAACAGCCAACCTAGCCCACAACCTGAGTCACAACAAGAGAACATCTTCCACACAAGATGCAAATTTCTGAAAATGTATGTTCTCTCATCATTGACAGTGGGTCGTGTTGTAATTGTTGTAGTGCTAGGATGGTTGATAAATTAAAACTTGAATTATTACCCCACCCTAAACCTTATAAATTACATTGGATTAATGATGGGGGGACATTAATGTTAAAAATCAAGTAAAGGTCAAGTTTTTTGTGGGGAACTACGTTGATGAAGTTTTATGTGATGTAGTCCCCATGGAAGCTTGTCATGTTTTATTGGGAAGACCATGGCAATTTGATAAACAAACTATTCATGATGGTCTTACCAACGAAATTACCTTTACTCATAACAATAAAAAGTTTGTACTTCATCCTCTGACTCCCACTTAGGTGTTGGGGGATCAAGTCCAAATGAAAAAGAAATTAGATAATGAAAAGAAAAAAAAATGCCAAAATCTCAAAACTGAAGCCTTAAAGATGCATCTGAGGTGTGGGAGCTTAGTGTTCCTTCCCACAAGGTTACTCAAAAGGAGTCTTTATTAACTAAAAATTCTTTGAAAATTTGTCTTCTTATTGAGCAACCTCATACCTCTTTTTGCATAAAGGAACACTCATGTGTGGATAGTCTGATAAAACTGAATCTAAGGCTCTGCCTCCACAAATTGAAAAACTTTTGGAAGAATTTGGTGATGTATTTCCTAGTGATGGTCCTACGGGATTACCACATTTTCGGGAAATAGAACATCAAATTGATTTTGTTTCAGGTGCTAGTCTGCCAAACAAACTGACATATAGAACAAATCTAGAAGAAACTAAGGAGATAGAATCTCAGGGTCAAGAGTTATTAGACAAAGGTTGGGTACAAAGGAGTCTTAGCCCGTGCCCCATGCCAGTTTTATTGGTGCCAAAAAAATATGGGAAATGGAGAATATGTTGTGACTGTTGCGCAGTCAACAATACTACTATAAAATATAGGTCCCCAATCCCAAGGCTTGATGATATGCTTGATGAATTGCATGGGTCCACTATGTTTTCTAAAATTGATCTAAAAAGTGGAAATCACCAAATTAGAATCAAGGAGGGTGATGAATGGAAAACCACTTTTAAGACCAAATTTGGACTATACAAGTGGTTAGTGATGTCTTTTGGACTCACTAATGCACCTAGCACTTTCATGAGGCTAATGAATCATGTACTTGGGGATTGTATAGGAAAGTTTGTAGTAGTTTATTTTGATGATATCCTTGTGTATAGCACTAGTATAGAATCTCATATTCATCGCTTTAGGGAAGTTTTACTAGTTCTTAGGAAAAACCAACTTTTTTCCAATGTAGATAAATGTACCTTTTGTGTAGATAGTGTTGTGTTCTTAGGTTTCATTGTCAATAAAAATGGGGTTCATGTAGACCCCTCAAAAATACAAGCCATCCAAGAATGGCCTACCCCAAAGAATGTAGGAGAAGTAAGGAGTTTTCATGGTTTGGCAAGTTTTTATAGAAGATGTGTTCCTAACTTCTCTAGTCTAGCTTCACCTCTCAATGAGTTGGTGAAGAAAGATGCTACATTTCATTGGGGTGAGAAATAAGAGAATGCTTTTCAAAAGATAAAGTTCTTACTCACTAATGCACCCATTTTGGCTGTACCTGATTTTTCTAAACCTTTTGAGCTAGAGTGTGATGCATCAGGAGTAGACATAGGTGCTGTGTTACTTCAGGGTGGTCATCCCATTGCATATTTCAGTGAAAAATTACATGGTGTCACTCTTAACTATCCCACTTATGACAAAGAACTTTATGCTTTGATAAGGACCCTTCAAATATGGGAACATTATCTTGTGTCCCAAGAGTTTATTATTCATAGTGATCATGAGTCACTTAAGTATTTGAAGGGTTAACATAAATTAAATAAAAGACATGATAAGTGGGTGGAATTTTCAAAACAATTTCAGTATGTAATCAAGTACAAGAAGGGCAAAATTAACATTGTGGTTGATGCTTTATCTCGAAAGCATTTGTTGTTTTCTAAATTAGGAGCCTAAATTCTTGGATTTGATAACATTATTGAATTGTATTCTCAAGATCTTGAGTTTATCCATTTTCACTAGATGTCAACAAAAACCTTAAGGAGGGTACTATGTAAACCAACGTTATCTTTTTAGAGAAGGGAAGTTATGTATACCTCTTGGTTCACATAGGAAACTTCTTGTAAAAGAGTCACATGAGAGGGACTTATGGGTCACTTTGGGGTAGAGAAGACCTTAGGCATATTGAGAGAAAAGTTCTTTTGGCCCCATATGAGGCGAGATGTACAAAGGTATTGTTACAAGTGCATTGCTTGTTTACAAGCAAAATCTAGGATTATGCCTCATGGATTATATACCCCACTACCTGTTGCTTGTGCACCCTGGGAGGATATCAGTATGGACTTTGTCCTTGGGCTACCTAGAACTCAAAGGGGGTTTTCCTCTATTTTTGTGGTTGTGGATTGTTTTAGCAAAATGGCACATTTCATTCCATGCTACAAAGTAGATGATGCAAGCAATATTTCTAGACTTTTCTTAAGAGATGTGGTTAGGCTTTATGGTTTACCTAAAACCATAGTGTTAGATAGAGACCCTAAGTTCATTAGTCATTTCTAGAGAACTCTTTGGGGAAGACTATGAACTAAAATTAATTTTTCTACCTCATGTCATCCTCAAACAGATGGACAAACCGAGGTTGTTAATAGGTCTCTATCCACTATGTTGAGGGCAATTTTGAAGGATAATCACAAATCATGGGATGAGTATCTTCCTCATATTGAGTTTGCCTACAATAGAGTAGTTCACAAGACTACTCAACTATCACCTTTTGATGTTGTATATGGGTTTAATCCTCTCACTTCAAAAGATTTGATTCCTTTGCCCAACCCTACTAATTTTATTCATAAAGAAGGGGCATCAAGGGCTGACTTTGTAAAACAATTACATGAGAAGGTTAAAATTTAAATACAACTACAAAGTGAAAAATATACTAGGCAAAACAATAAAGGGAAGAGAGAAATAAGTTTTGAAGAAGAAGAAGAGTGGGTTTGGCTTCACTTAAGTAAAGATAGATTTCCAAATCAAAGAAAGTCAAAACTTAGTCCCTGTCGTGATGGACCTTTTCAAATCTTAAAGAAAATAAATAACAATGCTTATCAATTGGATCTACCTGAAGATTATGGAGTACATACTACCTTTCATGTGATTGATCTCATTCCTTATGTAGGTAGTATTGACGAGGAGGTAGACGAGCTAGATCTGAGGTTAGATCCTCTTCAAGAGGGAGGGGATGATGGAGGACAGCTTAGGCAAGGTCTAGTCACCAGAGTCATACTCAGACACCTTGAAGCCAGTAAAGAGTCAGAGGCACCTATGCAGATCAAAATGTTGACTATTCTAAGCTTTGGGATTCTTGTAAAAATTGTAAAAGATTAGGAAAATTTGGATGTTTGTAAATAACCCTAGGTGCCTTAGGGTTTATAGAAGGCACCTAGGTTAGGATTTTTAGGTGCATGGAAACTTGTACACGTGGCACCTCTACATTAATGCATAACTTCTTCTACACATCACTTAGGTAGCTTGCAAGGCAAGTGAGGGTTTCTAAACCTAGCTTCTTGTACACGCTACTTTAGCTTGCTAGGAAAGCTATTAGCTCTTCTCTTCTTCTATAAATAGGAGGTTTAAGAACATCTAATGTAGACTTGATTTGAGTAATGATTTGCTGCCTAATTTTCAGCATATTGCCTCAAGTTTCACATTGAGTTTCTTCTCCTAGAAGCTAGAAGCTCTCTCTTGAAGGTTGGCCTAACCTCCTTCAAGGTCTCACCACCTATTTCACCATAACCACCACACTTCTTCCATACGTTTACTTTTTCCACGTATCCTCTTCCATAATGCATTGCTTCTGCACCACAACAAGGCTTCTTCCATGCCATCAGTTCCATATTACAATAGATATTTTCCAATTCTCTTAAGAATAAATGATCAAGTCATGGATCCGCATGACTGGCAATAACCCCAAAATTAAAATACTAATTTATTGAAAGAAAAGGCATAAATATGAAAAATAGAACGATTACAAGAAAGTTTAGAAAGATTTAACCTAACTCCAACAACAGAGAATTTGGCTCCTCGTAGACATGAGAATGCCAAACCTTACAAAAGAACAGTGGAATATGAAGAAGATCCACAAGAAATCCTAGGAATGCCTTCCAATAGTGATTTTTGATCTCCAAAAGCTAAGATGCCTAACCCTAATGCAAGCATTTATTAAATAGAATTCCAATTTTGACACTTGTGTCTGGCTCAAGTCAGCTATACCAAGCGTGGTTAGATTCTGTCGTAGATCCAAGCTCCGAAGGCTAACTTGCACCGGGCACATGTAGTTTGCGCCAGGCGCATTTCTCTAACCTTGCTCTCAGGTTCTCTTTTGCCACATGTTTATTGAGTTGGGTTTGACCTTTATTGCTCATTTCTCTCTCATTCAAGCTTTCAATCTTCCATTTTCTATTTCAGTGCTTTTTTTCTCAATTTTAATCAAAATACCATGAATTAGCAACCAAATCAATTTTCTTGACTCTCATAATCAATTATTAACTGATGAGAAAATACAGGGCAGACCATTTTTTAATATTCAGTTTAGACAAGGGAGAAGGATATTAATGGCACACTCAAGAAAGATGAGAAGATGAGTGATAAGTCATGGGGTTGATCGCTATATGTTATCCTGATAAGATCAAATTTGGGTTCTTATAACTCAGAACACCATAAAGTTCTCACAGAGAGACAAAACTCATTTTTCTTTCAAAAATTCATTTATATCTTCCATTACATTTCTAAGTGCACCTTTTTATAAGCTAAATTACATAAGGTCCTCTAAATTCCACATTAATCTTCAGTAAGTAACCTTTAGTGATTACTAGTAATTAACTCCTACTAATGCGGTCTTTAATTCATACCAAAATCATTGTTATTTTCCACAATGAGAATATGAATGATTCACCTTTGTGTAGTTTTTTCTCATGCGACCATTCAACTACTTAATTAAAATACATAATAAAAATTACAAAGAAAATCCTAAATTATATTGACCCCTAAAGATTATATTATTCCCTCATTCTTCAATGACATTCGTCCTCAAATGTCATGAGTACGCTTCCTCTAAGAGAAATATAATTTCAGGATCAAAGATCGTCCTTTTATTAATTTTCCATTCCAAAACTAGAATCTCTCCAAACACTACTAATGGATTGATGCCAAATGACGTGTTGTTGAGACTTCTCATGAAAAGCTCTTTATCACATTGTTGAATGGAGAAAACAACAATATTTATCATAAGACAAAAATTTGAAAGTAAAAAATAAAAAATCTCTTATCAAGAGTCGAAGCTCTGATACCAATTGATGAGAAAATATAGGGGGACCGTTTTTTTTTTTTTTGTTATTTAGTTTGGACAAGGGAGAAGGATATTGACACAACACTCAAGAAACATAAGAAGGTGAGTGATAAGTCATGGGGTTGATTGCCACAGGTTACCCTCATAAGATCATATTTGAGTTCTTATAACTCAGAGCACCAAAAGGTTCTCACAGAGAGAAAACTAAACTTTCTTTCAAAATTCATTTATATCTTCCATTACATCCCCAAGTACATCCTTTTATAGGCCAAATTACATAAGACCCTCTAAATTCCACATTAATCTTAGGTAAGTAACCTTTAATTATTACTAGTAATTAACTCCTACTAATGTGGTCTTTAATTACCATCAAATGCATCATTATTTTCCATCACTAGAACATGAATAATTCACCTTCTTGCAGTTTTTTTCCCATGTGACCATTCAACCACTTAATTAAAATACATAATAAAAATTATAAAAAAAATGTTAAATTATATTGACCTCTTTCAAAAACTTTGTAAGTTTGTATGAATTTAATTTTTTGAAGTAATTTAAACTTAATTAGAATCTAGTAACTTCAATTATAAACTTAAGCATTAAGTTTAGAAACACCCCTTGTAATGATAAATCATCTATCACAAGAAGATGTTGAACATTTCGTTTGATATGTTCAAAACTGATTTCGTTTGTTATGAACATTAATCAGATTATTTGATACTCTTCGGTTTTGCATGTAGTGTCTTGAAAATTCTTCTAACATGACCATGTGCTCTAGGTTTTACTGTTACGTCTTTGCATTGTTTAATTGTCCATTTAGCTAGGATTGTCTAATCCAGTATTTCATCCAATGTATCCATGTGTCATCTGATGTGTTCATCCTTGCGTAATTGTCTCTCAACTTAAGCTTTACTTTTTTGCTAAACTTTTTCTTTCTGCATACACGTGAGCTTTGTCATATCCCTTAATTTATCTTATATAGTGTTTGTTATCAACAAAACCCATATGACTCTCATGTCATGAGACCGTTCGAGGGATCATATCGTCAAATGACTTAACAATCACAAATTCATATGCTTCGTCTAACATATGATAGTGTAAAGTTCTACTTTGTTTGATAAGTTAATTGAAGATTATTTAGATGATAAACATAAATCAATACTTCAAGTTGAAACCCATGAAGAATATTCCAAAGCTTAACTCTAAAGAAATAGAGAATGTCTTCTATGCCTGTCCCAAGAAGATCTGCACCAAGCAACAATGTTAAAAATATGTTAGGATATGTCCTAATGTTGAAATAAACACCAACTTCTCTAACACGACTAGTTTCAAATCTCACTCACTTGTTTACCCTATGCAGTGTACACTTTTAACCATTGTTTTGTGTAAAGGATTTGCTAGTAAGGAAGATAAGTATTGTCAACTATTAATTCTCCATGCCATGCATTTAATGCTTCTCAATGTAAGAGCTCATCAAATGATAGTAGAAGAAGAATGAAGAAACTGAGGAGAGTTCAAAGCCGCTCAACGGCCAGAAAAGGGAATGCAACAACAACTTTCCAAAAGCTATAAGAAGACATTCTTCAAAGAGAAGATGACAAGAAATTGCACCATATTTTGCAAGTGTTAAAACTTTGCTGATTTTTTTTTTTTTCAGTCCCCTAAAGCTTTGTAAGAACACTATTCATTTTTTGTTCTTGCCTACTAGTAGAGAGAGCTTAAATCTTGCCTACTAGTAGAGAGAGCTTAAATCTTGTATACGTCGAAAGATGTTACCCTTTCCAGTGAGCAAAAACTAGTGATTTGTTGGTCACCCAGACTTTGTATCTATTTTGAGTCAGACGTGGCTAGTGTCAAGAATACTAAGTGTTGAGCCAAGAGTGGCTAGAGTCAAGAATACTTACTATTAAGCTATGAGTAGCTAGTGTTAAGAAATACTCAATTTTTAGCTAAGAGTGGCTTGATCAAATAGTACTCATTTGTGCTTCGCAATAGTAGATTGCTTTGTGGAACTTAACTGGGTGGTCAAGAACTAGACATAGAATATGAGTATCTATTTCTTTCCTTTAATCTCTTATGTTGCATGTTATATAATTGTTTAACTAACTAAAGAAGAAACCAAAAATTAAAATTAATCTTGCAAAGATCTCTAAATCCTTTTTCATACCTATACTTATATCATCTAATAGAACTTAAACAAATGATATCAGTGAACAACTACAATATTTTTAAAACACAATTCAATCTTCTTTTATGTTCGCACAATGTTGTTGGGTATATTGATGAACCTAACAAATGAATAAGACTTATGAAGACTTGTGTTAGAGTTAATTACTTAGGAGTGTCGTCAACTTGTTGCACTGTGTCCAGTCTACACAATTTCTCTAAGTGGAGTTTTGGTTAAAATCTATTTTCGAAAGGGATTTGTTAGCTTAATTTGCTATGATGACAAGTGCACGAGTCGTAATGTAGCACGTAATTGAAGAAAATTTTAGTTGAGTTCAATAGCGGGTGAATTGAACTATATTGAATTTTAGCAAAAATTTGTTTATAATAATAAAAACTTCCAATTGAAACAATTTACTGGAGTACTTGTTGCCACGCAGTAGAAAAATAATCAATTAAAATTTCCAAACAAACAGATATTATTTATGTATTAAAGAAATTAAAGAAAAATCAATTGATTCTATTTGAAAAATAATTAAATAAATTATTGTTTAGAAATCTTGTAAACAATTACAATTGATTAAAATTGCAAAGTACTCAATTTAAAAAGCAACAAAATAGAATCACAGAAACACATACTTGATTTACTTTATTAACATATTGAATTCACATATTTAAATAACTATCTAAAAAATTGAATTTTAACAATTACTAATGCAGTATGACAGTCTTGATCATCTTTTAAATCAAATTTTATTTTAGAACAAATTGATTAGATAATTCTAGTGAGTATGGTATGGTAAAAGTAATCAATTGATTAATAAAATTATTTGGACAATTTTTTGTGCAGTTGTAGATTTCAACAAAAAATTAAAAGTGAATTTAGAATAGGTAACAGATAGAAAGAACACAAGATTTTTATACTGATTCACTCTTCCTTAAGAGCTACATCTAGATTTCTTTGCAAAACTTGTAAAGAATTCCACTAAAGCACACAATTGCACAACCAATACACACAACCAATACACAATCAACACACAATCTTGCACCCTCCAAGATCAACAAAGAAACAATGCAACACCCTGTTGCACCTCTATAAATGAAAACCTCATTCAAATGTAGTCTATACACTCAATTAAAATTAATAGAAATGAAATACAATCACCAACTGCAACTAGAATAAAAAAAATGGTCTAAACCAAGTTACATAAATCTTCTCTTACTCAAACCAGATGAAAAATAGTGTAGAAGAATCCCATATCAAAGAAATTCTTCAAGATTCTCTTTCTTGAATGATTTTGATTAAAAACTCATTTAGCTCTTTATGAAATTTCTATGTTTTTTAATTGTATTATCTCTATATCACTTCTCTTCTCAAAACCATGATTGCTTTCTTAAGTGAAAACAATCAATTAAAAATCCATTTACATCGATTTATTTTACAAACTGAATTTTCAGCTAATTAATTTTGAAAAACAATTCTTTGAAAAGATCATTAAAATAATTTTTTCATGAAAACTTCTATAAAAATTAATTTCATTTTATTGTTAAAACTTCTCATAGCATATTTCAATGATTTATGATACCCGCACATAACTCACCAACATACTAACTCTAACAACTAAACTTTTCAAGCTTCTAATGCAATCTTAGCTTCAATTGCATGTTTCATGCTTGCTTCTTCCTTGAATGCGTTAAGATGTTGATGTTTGAAGATGTTGCAGCAGAATTCATAGAGTTTTGGATGTGTCAAATGGAGTAGGAATTGAAAGAGAGTGAGGTTATGCCAACACTCTTAGGAGGAAACTAGAGAAAGTCTTGAGAATTAAGGCTAATGTAAAGAGAGCTTATAGAACAAGAAGAGGCATTTGGACATCCCTCCATGTAAAGTCGGATTATTTTTTATATTTTTCTTTTTCTTTTTCTTTATATTTTAATTTTCTTTTCTTTTAATTTTTGAGGTGGTCTCTCTACTTTGGAGGAGTAACCCTTCCTCTCGTAATCCTTCTGGAAAGATGAAGACATGCTAGGAATTCTTTCTTCTGGTGTTGAGACGGGGATCGCGGAGGGGAGGCGATAATGAATAATTTAACCTTTTAAAAAAAACATAATATAATATTTTTATTAGAGATGGAGTCGCCATCATAGTTTATTATGGAAAACTATAGAAAAATCAAAAAAGAAATGTCTACAAACCAAATTTAAGATTCGGGAGTTAGTTACGTATGGAGAAGGTATTAGCATCCCCACAACGCTCGTCAGAACACGGTACCTTTAATCAAATAAGCAAAAATGAGTGTGGTTTTACAAAATGTTATTTTTCCCAAAAATAATTACAACAAAAATACAAATAAAAGAAACAAATAAACTAACAAATATTAATGTAAATAAAATAAAATAGACAAAAATGATAATAAATTAAAATGAAAATAAACAAAAATAATAAAACAAAGATGCAAATAAAAATAAATTAAAATAGACAAACAAACCAAACAAAGAATTTTTTTTTTGGCCCGACAAGGATTGACCTTGATCTTACGTATTTTCATAAAGGAAAATTAGGGTTCACGCAGTTATAAATTGAAAATTTGTTTGATGACATTTGATATTTTAATTTTGAAAATTTTATGTTTTTTTTATATTTTCACAAATTTATTTGAAATAAAACATTATTTATTGATTTGTTAAGAAAACAAAGAAAAAAAAAATAATGTTAATAACAATAACAATAAAAATAAAAAAAAAAACAATGGTATAGGGTTTCTTTTGAGTTTTCTGATGGGTTATGATGGGGTTTAGGTTTCTTATTGGGTACTTTGATGTTCTTGCTTCCATGATTCACTAAGATTTTGAGTTTTGGAGGGATTCTTTTAAGTGTTCTGATGAGTTCTCATGGTTTTGGGGAAGAAAAATATGATCTAAGAAATTGGTGCTAAAGAAAATACCAAAGTCTCTTGGTTTGGTCCTCGTTCCAGGATACAAAATCGGCTAAATCTGGTTTTGGTAAAATTTCAAACCGCCATAACTTTTGCCCTGGCTATCGGAGTTGGATATATTATATATGGTTTTGGGGTAGAAAAATGAGATCTATGAAATTAGTGTTAAATAAAATACTAGAGTCTTTTGGTTTGGTCTTGGTTGCAGGATACAAAAAATCGACCAAATCTAGTTTTGGCAAAACTTCAAACTGTCATAATTTTCGCCGTGCTTGTCAAAATTGGACATACCCTATGCAGTTTTGGCGTAGAAAAATGAGATCTATGAAATTTGTGGTAAAAAAAACCAAAGTCTCTTGGCTTGGTCCTGGTTGTAGGATACAAAAACCAGCCAAATCTGGTTTTTGGCAAAACTTCAAACTACCATAACTTTTGACTGAACTGTCAGAACTGGGCATATTCTATATGGTTTTGGGGTAGAAAAATAAGATCTACGAAATTGGAGCTAAAAAAAATACTAGAGTCTCTTAGTTTGGTCCTGGTTGTAGGATACAAAAACCGGCCAAATTCGATTTTGGCAAAACTTCAAACTATCATAATTGTTTCCCTGCTTGTCAGAATTGGATATATTGTATATGGTTTTGGTGTGGAAAAATGAGATCTACGAAATTGATGCTAAAAAAATACTAGAGTCTCTTGGTTTGGTCATGGTTGCATGATACAAAAACTAGCCAAAACTAGTTTTGGCAAAAATTCAAACTGCCATAACCTTTACCCTGGTTGTCAGAATTGGATATATTCTATATGATTTTGGGTAGAAAAATGAGATCTACGAAATTGGTGCTAGAAAAAAAACACCAGAATCTCTTGGTTTGGTCCTGGGTGCAGGATACAAAAACCGGCCAAAAGTGGTTTTGGCAAAACTTCAAATTGCCATAACTTTTGTCCTGGATGTCAAAATTGGAGATATTATATATGGTTTTCGAGTAGAAAAATGAGATCTACGAAATTGGTGCAAAAATAAAATACCAGAGTCTCTTGGTTTGGTACTGGTTGCAAGATACAAACACCAGACAAATATGGTTTTGGCAAAACTTCAAACTATCACAACTTTTGCCCTACTTGTCAGAACTGAACATATTCTATATGGTTTGGGGTAGAAAAATGAGATTTACAAAATTAGTGCTAAAAAAATACTAGAGTCTCTTGGTTTGGTCCTGGTTGTAGGATACAAAAACCGACCAAAATTGGTTTGGGCAAAACTTCAAATTGCCATAACTTTTTTCGTTGCTAGTAGAAATTCAAAGATTCTCCCTTTTTCTTGTCGGATGTTTACAAAGGTGACAGACGTCCTGCAGTTTGCTAGTTGCAATTTGTGCTGCAAACTTAGGTTTTAGGGTTGCAAATGAATTGATAGACCGTGGAGGTAGTCGAGTAAACTAGCTGAGTGCGGCTCCTTTTAGGGACGTGGGAAATACCTAACAGTATATGTGACCGTCCGTTGAGTATAAAGTCAGCTGAGACACATATGCATCGATGTGTTCGTCCAACATTGTCGATCCGTCGTAGCGATCTAATATAGGATTATTCCAGTTGGGAGGTAACTCAGTTGTCAATTGTGACGTGTGACGTTTCTTTCCGCTTGTCTCCACGGCCTTCTTGTCATCCGGCCTCATTACGAACTTCCTACCTTGAGCCGCCTTCTCTCGGGTCCCAACAGGGAACTTTTCGTTAGACTTCCAGTCAGTAACCTTGCTCCTCAATCGGAACTTCTCTATTGCTTCGCTCCCGTTCGACCCTTTCGACTCTTTGTCGGAGCCTCTCATTTTCCTCGTGAAGCAAATCTAACGCGCCTGCATGGTGTGTTCTATCCTATTCTCGAAGTTTCCTCATTGTCTCCAACTCGCTTCTAATCCCGAATAGCATAGTTGTTGGGTCTTGATCATTTTGTTGGCCTCCATGATTCCTTGTTGTCACCTTGTTGTTAGGCTAATCTCGGCCGGCCCCACGACAGGCGCCAAAATGTTCTTTCCAGAGACCGGTTAACTCCAACAAGAACACTGATTTCTTGTCTGTTCTCGACCATTTCCAATGTTGCTTCTTTCTTGCTGCTCCGATGCTCCAAAATCCACCATCTCGGGTGGGCAGTCCTGCAAGCACTCCAACACTCAAGTCAGATTAGGGTTATAGTGTGCAGGTGATTTAGGTCAGAGTTTAGAAATACCTTATTAATGGTGATTAAGCTCATATTTATAGGCGTTATAATGGGCCTGGAATATTCAGGTCCAATGGGCTTGGGCCTGGTCTGTTATGATTCTGTTTTGACTTGTTGTACTTACCTTTCATATATTTGCAAGTGAGGTCGCCACGTGCCTACATGTGGTTAATTCCTCCTGCTCAACAGCGTGGAGTAGCGGCATTCATGGTTGACCAGAGTACCGACTGAGATGACGTTCCCGGTCGGTCATCCTAGATTGTGAGGGTACACAAACTGGCCAATATTCTTGGTTTATGTGCACAGCCGACCGTATAGTACATAGAATATGTCCAATTCTGATAGTTAGGGCAAGAAAAAGGAGAATATTTGAAAGCATTCATGGAAAGGTTCGGCAAAGTCACCTTGAAGATCCGCAGACTCATCCCAAAGGTGGCTATGATCACTTGATCACTGTGCTCCGTCCGGGACGCTTCGCTGATAGCCTAGCAATGCATCCAGCTGCTGATATGGATGATCTTTGACAGAGGGCAACCAAGTACATGCAGGTCGAAGAGCTAAAGCACTTACTAGAACTGAACAGGGAAAACAGAATAACCGTAGTGACTAAGATAATAACCCCCCAAATTCCATAGAGAGACCCCAGGCGCAGAGATTTATACGATACACACCTCTTAACACTGGTCGTGCTCGAATTTTGGAAGAGGCCCTCAACACCAACCTGATCATGGAATCCCGCAAGTGTCTCTCACCACTAAGGGCCGATCAGAGCAAATACTGCCAGTATCACCGTAACCATGGTCACAAAACTGAGGAATGCATACCTCTGAGTGACAAAATTGAAGAGCTAATTCAAGCAGGATAGTTGTAAAGGTATGTAGTAAGGAGAGAGCAGAAACCGTATGGGCGACAAAGAGAGAGAAGTCCCAGAGAAAGAAGCCCAAGAGGAAGAAGTCTCGAACGAAAAATGAGAAGCCCTAGGAGTAGGTGAGGAAACTGGGCAGACAGGGACAAATCAAGGGATAGAAGTCCCAGGTGTTGAGAAGGTACGACCAAGACAGTAGTCAACACCAAATCAGGAGGATTCGGCGGCAGTGGCACATCACACTCGACTTGGAAGAGACACCTAAAGTCAATCAAAAGTATACATGTGATCTGTAGCAGGGGACGGCAGAGCATTCCAGACATCACATTTACTGATCAAGATTTTAGGGGTATCGACACCCGCCAAGATGGTCCAATAGTTATAACCATTGACGTGGCTAACTGTGAGATCAGGAAGACATTAGTAGATCAAGGAAGTTCCGTAGACGTCCTCTATTGGAAGATCTTTAAGAAAATGGGTTAAGATGAGGAGGATATACTCCCACTTGACGAGCAGATAGTTTAATATTTAAGCGAGAGGGTAGAACTAAGGGTTACATATTTTTGCACACCGAATTTGGTGGGTCCGACCGAGGACAAAAAGCCATCTTGGTTAGATATGTGATAGTTAATGTTAATACATCCTACAACGCACTTTTGGGATGACCATCCTTGAACAAGCTGAGTGCTATAGTTTTCACACCTCATCTCGCCATGAAGTTTCTATTAGAAAAAAGAGGAGTGGCAATAGTACACGCCCACCAGAGAGCAGCGTGCAATGTAGCGAGGAGAAGAGATTAGCAACTGCAGTGGAGGTCCAAAAGTTGTTGGACGCCCGATTCATTCAGGAAGTGTAGTACACCACATGGTTGGCTAACGTGGTGCTGGTGAAGAAGAGTAGCGGGCAGTGGCGAATAAACATCGACTACATGGACCTAAAGAAAGCTTGTCCAAAGGACGCATACCCACTTCCTAACATTGATCAGTTGGTAGATGGAGCAGTTGGTAACAAAGTACTTAGTTTTCTGGATGCATTCTCTGGGTACAATCAAATTCTGATGTATGACCCGGACGTGGGAAAAACAACATTTATTACAATGCCTCCAACTATTGTTATCAAGTGATGCCCTTCGACCTGAAAAATACACGCACCACGTACCAAAGACTAATGGATCGGATGTTCAAAGATCAAATAGGCCGCAATATAGAGGTCTACTTGATGATATGGTAGTTAAATCTGGGACTTTTAATCAACACTTGACCGACCTAAAGGAAGTGTTCGGACAGCTTCGACGATTCGGCATGCGTCTGAACCCGAAAAAGTGCATATTCGGAGTAGAAGGGGGAAAGTTCTTAGGTTTTATGCTCACTCACAGGGGAATAGAAGATAACCCTGACAAGTGTTTTACAATATTGGCCATGCGAATTCCTTCAAGTCTAAAAGAGGTACAAAGTCTTGTTGGAAGGTTAACATCTCTATCTCGTTTTTTACCCAGATTAGCAAAAAAAATCAGACTAATAGTGAAGACACTGAAGAAAGCCAATAAGTTCACATGGAGCAATGAATGTGAAAATCCGGTTTTCGCAAAACTTCAAATTGTTATAACTTTAACCCTGCTTGTCAGAATTAGACATATTGTATATGGTTTTGGGGTAAAAAATGAGATCTACAAAATTGATGCTAAAAAAAAATACCAAAGTCTCTTGGTTTGGTCCTAGTTGCAGGATGCAAAAATCGGCCAAATCCAGTTTTGGCAAAACTTCAAATTGTCATAACTTGAACCCTCCTTGTCAAAATTGGACATATTCTATATGATTTTGGGTAGAAAAATGAGATCTACGAAATTGGTGCTAAAATAAATACTAGATGTTAGCACCAAGAGTTGCTAAAGAATTTGATGAAATCAACAAGTGAATGAAGTCTAAGGAATCAAGAGGATTGTAAAGAGAATCATGAAGATGATTGAAGATTTTGGTCCTAGACTTAGGCTTTGTGGGTGTGTATGTGAGTTTTTGCTCTTGTCATAAATCATATGTTGCATGTTTCATAAGTTATAGTAAGCTCCAAAGTTAATCCTGGTTAATCACATTAATCAAATTTTTCAAATAAAAATGTTTCAGGAAGAAATTGATTAAACTTTTTAATTTTGAACATATTAAAATTTTTATCAGAGAAGTTCAATTGATTGAACAGTTATTACAATCGACTGAAGTTTTGACAGATTTTAAAACAGTTTTCTATATAAAGGAGAGGCACGTGATTTTCAGGGTAAGAATTCATTCAGTGCAAACCAGAGTCTGCTGGTTTGGTCCTGGTTGCAGGATACCAAAATCAGTCAAATCCGGTTTCGACAAAACTTCAAACTGTAATAACTTTTGCCCTGAATGTCAAAAATGGACATGTTGTATATGGTTTTGGGGTAGAAAAATGATATCTAAGAAATTGGTGTGAAAAAAATACAAGAGCCTCTTGGTCTGGTCCTGGTTGGAGGATACAAAAACTGGCCAAATATGGTTTTGACAAAATATCAAACTACCATAACTTTTGTCCTGGCTGTCAGAATTAGACATATCGTATATGGTTTTGAGGTAGAAAAATGTGATCTATGAAATTGGTGCTAAAAAAAATACTAGAGTCTCTTCATTTGGTCCTGGTTGTAGGATAAAAAAACCGGCCAAATCTGGTTTTGGCAAAACTTCAAACTGCCATAACATTTTCCCTCGTTGTCAGAATTGGACATATTGTGTATGGTTTCGGGGTAGAAAAATGAGATCTACGGAATTGGTGCTACAAAAAAATACTAGAGTCTCTTGGTTTGGTCCTGGTTGCAGGATACAAAAATCGGCCAAATCCAGTTTTAATAAAACTTCAAAATGTCATAACTTTTGCCCTGTTTATCAGAATTGGACATATTCTATATGGTTTTGGGGTAGAAAAATAAGATCTCCAAAATTGGTGCTAAAAGAAATACTAGAGTCTCTCGATTTGGTCCTGCTTGCAAGATACAAACACCGGCCAAATCTAGTTTTGTCAAAACGTCAAATTACCATAACTTTTGCACTGACTATCAGAATTGGACATATTGTATATGGTATTGGGGTAGGAAAATGAGATCTGTGAAATTGTTGCTAAAAAATATACCAGAGTCTCTTGGTTTGGTCCTGGTTGCAAGATACAAAAACGAGTCAAATCCAGTTTTGGCAAAACTTCAAACTGTCATAACTTTTGCCCTAGCTGTCAGACTTGGACATATTGCATATGGTTTTGGGGTAGAAAAATGAGATCTATGAAATTCGTGCTAAAAAAAATACCACAGTCACTTGGTTTGCTCCTAGTTGCAGGATACAAAAACTGGTCAAATCCAGTTTTGGCAAAACTTCGAACTGTCATAACTTTTGTCATGCCTGTCAGAATTGGACATATTCTAAATGGTTATGGGATAGAAAAATGAGATCTACGAAATTGGTGCTAAAAAAATACGGAAGTGGTTACCCATGTTTTGACGAGAGGACACCACAATTCAACTTTTAGCCAATAAATGCGACCGTGTTCATGACTACCATATTCGTAACTAAATTTCTTCACCAAATTATAATCATTATAATAATGATTAATCATTTATTCATTGACCAAATTATGTTCAATTCTAACACCTCTGTTCATCAAAACTGGCTTTCACCTAACAAAACTTAAAGGGTTATCCCTTCTATAATGAGGGGATACCTTAGCTCAAGTATTGGCCACTCAAGTCAAATGTTTGAACATTCCACACATAATGTAATAACAACTACCAACATATGTACGTGTGACGGACTAACAAGCTAATCCAGCTAAATAAGGCACAACAAGTTCATCCAAATTTGTTCCAAAATATGTCATCATGTAATAACAAGTACCAAAACATGTCATAATTTAATAACAAGTACCAAAATATGTCACAATAACTTCATCCAAATTTGTTCCATCACCATTGCATTACATTAACATCAATCAAATTTTGTGACTTTTGACATTCCTTGCAGCTACTCTTGCACACCTTCTTCTTTTCTTAGGATATTCAGTCCAATGAGTTCTTAATTTAGGAGCTTTAAGACTCTTCCGTGCTCCAAGCTTAATTTGTAGCCACGACTGACTTTTGCGATTTGAAAGAGTTTTTTTCCTTGTCCTCCTACCTCTATCACCTAGGTTGCTGGTGTAGTTGTTGTTGGGGTTGGTGTTGGGGATGATGTTGGGGTTGCTGCTGGGGATGTTGTTGGGGTTGTTGTTAGGGATGGTGTTGAGGTTGCTACTGGGCTTGTTGTTGGGGATGGTGTTGGGGTTGCTACTAGGGTTGTTGTTGGGAAAGAGGCCATGTCATTTGAGAGTTGAGATCTTTGTTTATCCTGCACCAATTTCGTTAACTCAATGACCTCCATCTGAAGCTTCATTATTAGTTCCTCTTGTTGTATGATAATACAATCCAGTTGTTTAATCTGTGGACGTTCTTTATGTACATGATGGTGGTCTTTTTTATTTTACTTTGATTAATCGGTACCATCTTCTAAAGCTTATTTGACAATGTCATATTGAAGTTCTTCATATGACAGTGACAATTCAGCAACCACTTGCTCATGGTAAAAAACAACACTATTAAATAATGTCAACATCATTAAACAAAAAATATTACACTTTAAACACTTACCAGACTAGAAATAAAAGCTGATTGAACTTGGTTATCCCTTATTTTCACATCCTTCCAATAAAGGATACGGGGAAATTCAACCCTCATTTTCCCTCTTTTTTTGGGAATACATATGTTCGCAAGCCCGGATCTATGACACAATTCATAACAAAACATCAACAACATAATAGTTATTACGAAATAAATACTTCACTTTTCAACTTACTATAGAAATTACCTGCAGCAGGTATGTACAACCCATAATATAAACATTTGAAGGAATTGGCTCAGTCCGAATGGATGAAGCACCTTGACATAAACTTCTAACCAGATATTGGTAGACAATGCCACCCCAGTTGTATTTACATAATTCACCAAAATGATTATCCACAACACTAAACAACCCACTATACATAGTACCTTTTGTGTTGGGCAATAAAAATTCAGACAAACCTAACAAAATGTACAACTTACAAAAGTCAACAACATTACAATCATTTACATGCTTAAGTAATTCCTCATAAATCATTGTAATAATTGGACTATTGGAACCAAATAAACTCCTTAGTTGGAAGTCACTTAATTTGTTTTCAAGAACAACCTTCTCTCCCGTAATTCTCAACCCTATACCTATACAGACATCAATTAATGAAAACAAAACTACATCAGACCTAATTTGAAAACCACAATTCTTCTCAACAAATCTACAAGAGAGCTCCCTAACAACCCTCCTGCTAATTCTCATATCCTTATTAATCATGACGAGCCAACCAAAGGGGGTTGCTTTTATGCATGCCTTATGGTCATCAGTTAACATTTTACTGACCTTCATCAGATACTTAGATGGCGGACTCAGAAACAGTCCTACATAGAATTAAACCAGTCAATATAGACATGACATGACAAAATATTTCACGATCAAAATCAATTATGCAGACTACAAATCAAACCGTATTGTTCGCTTCGGATCTATCGCGAATAAGAACATCAGAAGAAGCCATTGTAATCCTGCAAAAACAAAAATAATTTCATTAAACCGAATAACATCCAATCATTTCTACTATCAAAAACTAAGGTGTCCCCTCATTACAGAAGGGGTAACCAAAACTGTTTTCAAAAAAATTTAAGTCATTGTAACCTGACAAATCATAAGAGGTTACCCCTTATGTAATGAGGGGACACCTTAGTTCAAGGTTTGGCCATGCAAGACAAATATGTTTGTGTGTTCATGTGTTTCCAAACAAAACATGAGAGGTTAATGCAGCTATAATGAGGGCACACCTTAGTTCAAGTTTTGGCGATGCAAGACATATATGTTCATGTGTTGATGTGTTTCCAAACCCAATCAATTCCCAGTCCACTACTTATTGTCATTTTCCCCCAAAAAAAGTGGAAGGGTAACACATGAGGGGACACCTTACTTCAAATTTTGGCGACTAAGTCAAATGTTTAGACTTTCAAACAACCAATTCATTCAAAAGGACAAACAACTTCAAAATGAGCACATAACACAGCCCGTTTTTCTGCCCACCATACGCTCAAGAAACAAAAATATTCAAACTTCACAACCCTAAACCCTTAACAAAAATCATACAAATAAAGGTCTTCCTCAAAACCCTAAACCATGAAACCAAATAAAGGTCTTCCCTTTTCATAAAAAATCCTATAAAAGACCAACCTTTACTCCACAACCCTAAACCCCAAACAGAAATCATACAAGACGAACATTTAAACGATAAAAAACAGTTCATTTTCCACGAAAAACCACATAAAAGACGAACCTTTAACAACTACTCCAGACAACGGATAAAAAATAACCACGGAGAAGACGAGAGCACATACCACAACAGAGAATATGAGAGACAACAGCAAGTGTGTTGAAGGAGAAGACGAGAACACGAGAGTGACAAGCGTGCACGAAGTGCGGCAAGAGCGAGCGTGTGGAAGGAGAAGATGAAAAGACAAGAATGACGAACATGCCAAGCTTCTGCATTTTCAGGGTTCAAAGGCGAAAACCCAAATTGCCCTTAGGACAGACGCTACTCTCACTTGCCCAAAATGACCCTGTCATGTAAGATCATTCGACAAAAATTCCCCAGTGTCAAATGGGGGTGCAAAAGCAACAGTGTCAAAATAACATTACTCATTAGGTTTAGCCCATTTATTCTTTAATTATTAAGATGATGATGTAGAAAGTGAATGCAAGATAAAAGTGGTTAGCAATGAATGATTGGTAACGTAAAGTAAAGAAAATGCAATGAATGTGAGATTCTAATAAAAAATGAATGAAATTAAGAAAATAATTAAATGAATAAAAAAACAAGTGCAGAGTGACATGTTGTTATGCTTTTCTTATGTGTGTGTGCTAATTGTTTCAAAGTTCATTTTTGTTTTTTTATTTTTTTCTTTTTCTAGATTAAAAGTCATTTTTTTTTGTACTTTTCTTATATCTCCAATAAATGTTATATTTTACTAAAAATATATTAAGTTAAATATTCTTTTCCTATTTTCCTAGTGTTTCAAAAAATAATAATTTGATTGAACTTATGTGGAATTTATTTTAGAAAATAACTTTTGATTAAATTTTCAAATGGTCACACACGTCATGCAGAATTTAATTCGAAAAGTTTCAATTTTCGTTTGGAATATCAGAAAGGTCGTACGCATCTATGATATCCAAAATGAAATTTAATTTTCAAAAATAATAAAAATATAAAATTTTAAAATAAAAATATATTTCCCAAAACATCTCATTTGTCTTTCAAAATTACGTATGTCCTATTCTTTAGCCGACATAGATAAAAATACGTAAAAGCAAGGTCAATCCTTATCGAGTCCTTTAATTTAAAAATCTCATTTTTGTTTTCTTTTATTTTGTTTAAGTGTTTCTGTTTTGCTTATTTTATTGTTTTTTTAAATTTAAACATTCTAGAAATCATATTTTTCATTAGTCATTTTGATTCGCAAATCACCTTTTTCTCTTCTTCACCTTTTTCTCTTCTTTAATTTTTTCATGATTTTTCATAATAAATTATAGGGACATGTCCATCTCATTTTTCATTTCTTTTTATTTTATGAAAATTTTCTATTTACATATTGTCGTTAATTCGATCATCGACGAAATCGCGACCAGATCAAATTGGCCAAATAAGATGAAAATATGCATGCATGAATGATATTGTTCTCATGAATGATTCAAAGCAGAAAACAAAATTTTCTACAGGAACTGGACATATCATCAAAATTTGCCAACACCAGCAAGAGTTCCATACTTGGATGAATAACCCATCAATTGATTTAAAAGAAAGACCTCTCAGGGGAAGTGCTCGAATCTCAGAAAATATCAACTAAGGAAACTCAAATATCAAGGAGCCAAGAAGAAATCCCATTGTAGAGCTCTCCCTTCTTGTCAATTCAGCCTCCTTGGATTGAAATTCTTTCTTTTTCAAATCCCAAGACAGAAATACACCATAATAAATCAATACCTGCAACAACACGTTATAAATGCCACCAAAATCCTTGAAACCATCATATTTTACCTTAAAAAATTCAATCATAATGATATATAACTGAACTAAAAAATGTTCATGATGCAGGGTAGCTTAGCTATTCCTAAAGAGGCTACAAGTTGTTTACGAGAGAACCAATCCCCTGCACTCAACCAACATTCTCCATTATGTATCTGTAATGACACACGAATCTGTTAATGATTTATTGCAGTTCTGACATAACTAGCTACAAGATAACAAGTCCTGCTCACATAAAACACAAGCTTTATTAAAGCCATGTACAAAATCCCATTGTTCACAGAATTAGGCAGAGTCATACAAATTTGTCTACAAAAGCCCTGCTAGAGAGTTTCTTCAAACTAATAAATGGATCCAATTTCGGGGTTCAGAAAGGTTATACTTCAAGTGAGCATGAATCAAACAATCAACATTGAAGGATATTACCTGCATTATCAGGTTATTGCAAGCCTGTGAGGACGTTGAAGAAGAGACCCAAAGAACAAAAGCTAAACCAAACAAACAACTCAAGTGATATATTTTTTTTTTTTTAAATTTAAAATATATTATTCAATTTAATTAGATATAAGCTCTCAATATATTATTTTATTCCTCCTACCACCAACCAAAACACTTCAACCACCCTTCACATCCCTTTTCATTTTCCCATCAAAAACGCCACCAACCTTCCCAAGACTCATTTTTTTCTCTCCGATGGACTCTCCCAATGTTCTGGTATGGTAACTCTTCCAATTTCATTTCTGTCTCTCTTCCAACCAACCAACGCTTCTTTCGATTTCAATTTTGATATCTGCTTGTTCTTCTCCAGTTCACTGCTCCATCGGCGGGTACGAAGAACGAAACCCTAATTTGCGTCCCAATAATGGGGGAATCAATTGAGAAAATGAAGATTGACTTGCAGAGAGCCAAAGCTGAAGGTGCTGACGTTGCCGAAATTCGATTGGACTCTTTGAGCACCTTTCATCCCTCTCAAGATCTCACCACTCTCATTCAACTTCGCGCTTTGCCCTTGCTGTTCACTTACAGGTTTGCAATTCTCATCAATATTTTTTTTCTTATGCTTTGTTATTACTTGTCTGCGCTTTTCGCGGCCGAAATCATAGCGCTGATTGCAGTTTAACAAACTTCTTCTAGACTGTTCGACTTCGGAAAGATTACCAGACTCACAATCTTAACCCTAAACAAACAAGAATGTTCAGTTTAATCCTAAAATAAGAGCTACTGTGATGATTTGTTGTTAAAACATTCATAAAATTCAGTTTAATCCTAAAAATTTGAACAAATTAAAATAAAACTTTTCAAAATAATTATTCATCTTTTCTATTACATATTATTATTAGGAGTGTGAATGAAGATTGTTTTTTACTTGATTCTTTCAGCTTATTATTATAGGTTAGTTCAATTCATAGATTTATGACTATAAAATAAAAATTAAATATTAAAGTAACACATATATATTAAATCATTATAATTAAAATTTAAATTTAATTTTTAAAAATATATATTTTAAATTTATTTTGAAAATAGGTCAAATTACTTTGATGCAAAATTTTTAATAATTAAAATACAATTTAATCTAATAGGTTGTTGTTGTTATCGTTAGTAAGATGTAATTTAGTCTTGAATGTGTACATAGTTATTAAAATACAATTTGGATTTATATGTTATTACTAAAATATTATTTATTTCATATATAAAAACTAAATTTTACTGTAATAATAACTATATAGGAATCTATTTAAAACGAAATGTGAACGTGGAAGATGAAAATTCTTTTTAAAGATTTTTAATTAATTTATTAGTATTTAAGTATTAATTAAAAAAATATACATTTTCAATAACAAAAGATCAGTCAGCCTTTTACAAAAGTCTTGAATCTAAAATTTCTCATATCATTTTTAATCTATACACGTTAATTCTGTAATTTTAACTTATCTTTTGTTGAGGGAATGAGAAAGAATAGTTTGATAGGAAAAAGTAAGAAAAATATAAATCGGTGAGCACAAACGTCTCAATAGTATTAGGTGAATAGTTTCTTAGTTCATCCTCTTCCATCCACTCAACTAAACAAAATGTTCGTGTTGTTTCTACTTTTTTATATGTTGTCATTTTAGCCTTCTAATAGGTAGAGCTTGTTTCGAAAAGCTAAAATCTCAGGTTTAAGCTACTATTTAGAAAAGAAAACAAATTTGTAAAAGTTGTGAATTGGGCAAAATAGCTTAAATTACATAATTTTTTTTCCCTAAAAAATTTAAGTTTATAACTATTTTAAACATTTATTTTTTCATTTTAGCTTGGTACACCCTTTTTTTCTTACGTAAAATTAATTTTTTTCATCTAAATAAAATAATCATTTAAAATTTATAGGTACCTCTATTGTTAGTAATATGATAAGTGTATAGTTGTATTGTGTACTGAAATTTGAACTTATTATCTCATAATTTTTCTAATTATTATTATTATTATTATTATTATTATTATTATTATTATTATTATTATTATTATTATTATTATTATTATTATTATTATTATTATTATTATTATTATTATTATGCATTTAAAAAAAAAAAAGTTAATGAAAGTTAGATAATAGAAATGGTTGGCTTCTAGAATGTTGTTAATTGAACGAGTGATTTAAATTATTCAAAAGTTCGGTCAAAAAATAACTAATTAAAGAATTGAAAATTTGATAAAAACAAGTTAAATTGGATAAACAAAAAGCAATTAGTTATCGTAATTTAATTTTTTTTCTTAGAATAAAAATCAACCTAACGTGTCTATCGTTTTCTTTTTTTATCATACATATAAACTTGTTATTATCAATAAATATTCATTTATATTATTAAAATTTCAATTTATATTAGCATATTTTATTTAATTTTTTATTTTAAATTTTAATAATATCTAAATTTATGTTTTATTCTAGATTATGAAATTAAATTTGTCATATCATTTTGTATATTTTTAATTATTATTTATTAATATTAGTTTGATCCTGTCTCGATGTCGATTTAACCATCGAATCTGGAATCCATGTTTTAAGAGTATATAGGGATAAAATAGTAATTTAAAAAATAAATTATCAGGATAAGCAGAAGACAAAAATGTTTTCAACAAAATTTTATATCCTCTTCGTTACGTAAAAAAAGTTTTTAAATATGTTTTGATTTAATACAGTTACTGTATTTTTTAAAAATTGAAATCCAAGATAAATTAATTATTTTTATTATGAATGCGTTATCATCTTCCCTTTTTAAGTTCTAACAAATCTTCCTATTCTTTAAAATATTATTGTTATCTTATAATATTATTTTAAATTTAAATCATATTATTTTTATTTTTATATTAATTTGATTCATTACTAGACTGTAACAAAATGCTGTCAAAAGAAAGAGTATGATAAAGTTATTTCAATTTATATGATTAAATATTTATAATTTGTATGTATATAAAAAAGTTACACTATGCATTTACGTGTTTAAATGCTAATTTAATTTAATAGCAAACATTTAGAATATATAACCAATTTTAGTGACAACTTACTGTGTATTGTTTTGTATGAAACAAAAAATATTTAAGTCATGTGATAAAATATCATAAAGCTTGTTATTGTTTTTCAAATATAATAATTAATATATTATAAATTTAATAGCAAAATATTTATTATAAATTTTAATGTATAATAAATTTAACATCAACTATTTATTATAAATTTTAGTATTATTTACATTTTTATCATGAATTAATAAAAGACACGTGATTTGATACTAAAAAGTTTGTTTATTCTTTTATCTAAACAGGTAAATTGTTTTAACAGATATTTATATTTTTTATATTCTTTTTTACTTTTTTGTTTTAAAACTAGAAGGAGTGAAGCTCTTCTAATTTGGAATCATCATAATGTCTAACTTATTTCTCCTCTTTGAAGGCTATGGTAATTTCTCTTAATTTTTGCAGTCTATTTAATTGACCATGTACTTCCCAAAAGTGAAAAAAATTCTTGTTATAAATATAAAAATAGCAATACTATTACTATCACTATATTCTATTTAGTTTAAAGTAGTTAAAATCAAAATTTTAATCCTAAAATCATATGATAATATATATTATATGCAATTCATATTCCAAGCAAGATCGTGGAACAATAAGATGGATTATAGAATAAAATCGTAGAAACAAGTGAGATAATATATTTTTTTAGATTGTTCCCTTATATTAACTATTCACCTTCCTTTGGTGAATTAAAAATTAATGTAATTAAAATTTGACCCTTACTACTTGTGAGGCATCTCACCACTTAAAATTCAAAACAAATTTCATATCCAATTAAAAAAGTTAAAATAAGACCTAATTAAGACACTTTTTATTGTGCATCTCTTATTTCTTTTATTTTCTTGAAACATCCCTCAAATATTTTTTTTTATTTTTTCATCTAATATATATATATATATATATATATATATATATATATATATATCTTAAAGAGGTAAAATCTACTATTCGGATTACAATTTTATAACTTTGTGAGATCTGCATGATCTTATTCATAATCTCGATTTTAGCTATCTTGATCTAGCTATAATGTTAGTCTCTCTTAGCTGTCATGATGTCCTCTGCTATTGTTGTGTGGTTAAATTTGAATTTGTTGACCATGGTGTGATTTAATTAGAAGATTTAAGAGTTGTGGATGATGAAATTCATTATCTTTTCTAAGGCCCAAGTGGGAAGGTGGAAAGTATGAAGGTGATGAAAACAAACGGTTGGATGCACTACGGTTAGCCATGGAGTTGGGAGCTGATTATATTGACGTTGAACTTCAGGTTGTGTTCCCTTTGTCGATATAAAGCCACTGACAACTTTACTGTACTGTATGCACTTGAAAATATGAGCCAAATGTAATATCTAGACATATTTTGGGAGTTCTCTTGAACCGAACAAATCCTTGGGTGGGTTCTGCTCATATGATAATGCTACTACACCGAATTTGTCTGATTCTGGTACTTAGTTTTGCCAATATATTATGCTGTGAAGTATGAAATATAAATGACTGCCGGCTACTCGTAATTGCGTAATGTGTAGTTTGTTATATATACTATTATATCATGTTATTATGAGATACACTCTTAGATTACTAGTTCCGTGCATTATGCTGAAGAATCTCATAATCCCAAAATGCCTTTTGATTGTTTTCTTTGGTTTTATGTTTAAATAGAAGTCTTTGCATGATTTTTACGGAAAGATGACATCTGAGATTAAGCAAACTGAACTTCAGATTTGAACTGCTTGAACTTTTTCTAATATATGAATAATCACAGTAGTATCTGGAAATATCAGATAGTTGACCTGAAGGAAAATAATTTGTTTTTCTTCTCCATTTAAAACATTCCCCCATTTGATGAATGCCAGATATTGTCTTCGTATTATTTACAATGAAACTTAATGAAACATTTCCTGTTTTTGTGATATCTCTAAAGGTAGCGCATGGATTCTATGACTCTATACGTGGGAAGACATTCAATAAAACCAAGGTCATTGTTTCATCTCACAACTATCAGCTTACTCCTTCTATTGAGGATCTTGGTAACCTTGTAGCAAGAATACAAGCAACGGGAGCAGACATTGTGAAGATTGCTACAACTGCCACTGACATCACTGATGTGGCACGCATGTTTCAAATAATGGTGCATTCTCAAGTAAGGCACTAGAGATGGAAATTTAGAACAAGATTTTAAATCCATTCGCATTTTTTAAAATTTTTTTATAACCTATTGATCCAAGAATTAGTGAGTTTAATTAGAGTATGGTAAAGATGAAATTGATGGGAAATTCGATCGAGGAAGAGAGGTCAAATATGTTATCAAGATACATATATGAGGAAATAAAAACCAACGTAAATTTAAGGAAACATTTTTTCAACATTTAAAACCATGTATTGATGGTAGTTGAACAAATTCACAAGCACTTTGCTTTTGCATAAAAACTATGAAATCACATAATTTAATACTTAAAACCTTTTGCTGTTAGTTTCAAGTCACGTGCTCCTTTGAGAAACCGCCTTTGGTGCTTGTTCAATCAACCTTAAGATCTTGAAAAAACTGGCTCTTGATAGCCTAAATGTGATAGTTTTCACTGTTAACCATTAGAATGACAAGTGAAAAATTGTTGAAAGTAGACATATATGCATCAAACTTCTTGTAAAATAAATACTCAATAGTCTTTACACTAAGCCTCAGTGTGTCTAGCGCTTACAGAAAAGTTTGCCTCAGTTCTTAGCAAGTGAGCTTTCATACTGTTGGAAACATTTTGTGAAATAAATGTAGAGATGTTGGAATTTGCATAGAAAATGAGGAGATTAACATTGGAAGAAAATAATCCTTGAAATTCATAAATGAAAATATCTATGTATAATTTGAAATCGCTAAAGTTTCTAATTTACTGTTAGATTTATTTGAAATTTAAGTTAACTAACGAAAACAAACATAAATGATAAAATCTGCGAAAGTAACCAAAATATTATATAAAACTTGTTCAAAATTGAAGGCATAATTTCATAACTCCAATAGTTCCTATTGTATTTTAACTCGTATGATTTCTATATTGAGGCTTTCTATATGATAACGAATCATTTTACCATAACCGTTGTTCTAATTTCCAGGTTCCGTTTATTGGACTTGTTATGGGTGATCGGGGGTTGATTTCTCGTATACTTTGTGCAAAATTTGGTGGATATCTTACTTTTGGTACCCTCGAGTCAGGAGTAGTTTCAGCTCCTGGACAACCTACACTTAAGGATTTATTATATCTGTACAATTTGAGACAAGTGGCACCTGATACAAAAGTATATGGGATTATTGGAAAGCCTGTAGGTCACAGTAAATCACCCATGTTATTCAATGAAGTCTTCAAGTCAGTTGGTTATAATGGTGTTTATGTATTTTTATTGGTGGATGACCTTGCCAATTTTCTCAGGACTTACTCTTCTACAGATTTTGTGGGATTCAGGTTCCAACTCCTTATGAAGATATTTTGAATTTATAATCTAATGTTATATGCTTTTCTCAAGTGCCGTAACATGTTCTAGGTTCTTCTTTGCATGCTAGAAATTGGGATTCGGGTTCCAACTCCTTATGAAGATATTTTGAATTTATATAATCTAATGTTAGATGCTTTTCTCAAGTGCGGTAACATGTTCTAGGTTCTTCTTTGCATGCTAGAAATCTTTCCTGGGTTTGCTAAAGATCCATATGTGCAAAATAAGCTATTAGTCTACTGCTTGGTCTTTTGTGGCTAGGATTATTGATATGTTATTCCAAGTTTAGTTAAAGTATTTTAACGCCTCAAGCAATTTTTGACTAAACCAATAAGGATGTAATTTCTTTTTATGCCTTAGAAGTGATTTAATGATTAATGTGATCTGAAATTTGGCCGCCTTCTTTTAAGTTGAATAATTGTTTAGAGTTCGATGAATATTTCTTTAATATTTCCCAACCAGGTGGACAATGAATGTGGGCAATATACCGCATTTCGTATGCCATTCAGTTTTACACACCCACATGCAATGCGTCACTATACTGCATTATTTGGTTAAAGCATATACGTATAATTGTATCTAGTCCTTTCAAATCCAGGTATACATGACCTACAGGTATACAAATAAGAAAAGTTCCGTAGTTGTGAAGTTGTTTCTTTTTATCATGTAATGCATCAACCTTTGCTTAAATGCTGAAGTAACCCTATATATGCCTCCTATTTTTGTTCCACTTCTATGAATATCTTGTAAATCTCTGAGAGAACTGCTTGAAATTGATCTTTAGCATTTGTATTTCAGTGTTACCATTCCTCACAAGGAGGCGGCACTTGAGTGTTGTGATGAGGTTGATCCAGTGGCTAAGGTAATTGATGTACTTTGCATTACAATGTACGATTGACAATCTTGGATCGATAATTGGAAATAATATGATTCCGTTGTTTTTTTCTAATTCTTCAAATTGTTTATGATCACAGTCAATAGGAGCTGTGAATTGCATTATTAGAAGATCAACTGACGGGAAATTGATTGGATATAATACGGATTATGTCGGTGCTATTTCTGCAATTGAGGATGGTTTACGTGGTAGTTGTCTTGTTTGGTACCTAAGCAATATTACTATCATTGTTGCTGGTAACTCTAGTTCTGAAAATGTTGTGTACTTCAACTATTTCTTGGCAGGTAAACATAATGGTGGAAGCACAAATATTTCACCATTAGCTGGTAAGTTGTTTGTTGTTATTGGGGCTGGAGGTGCTGGTAAGGCACTTGCTTATGGTGCAAAAGAGAAAGGAGCAAGGGTTGTGATTGCTAACCGTACCTATGGTAAGCTTCGCGATTTATTTTTTTCTTGCTTAAAGTCGAAACATGTTGAATTGTTAAAGTTTCTTCTTAGACGTTGTTGACAGAGCACCACGCGTAGGAGATTATTAATAATGTGATCAATTCTCTTAATATTAGTGTCCAATATGAGAAATGTCTTCATCAGACATTTCTGGTTCGGAAAAGAAAAGGCATTTTAGTTAAAGTTTTATGGTTTTGCCCTTTTGGGTACAATTACAGCGGTTTGAAACATCTCGATTGTTTGTTTTGGGTTTTATTTCTTCTGATATCTTTATTACGAGTTTAAGACAACTTGCATTTTGTTAATGATAATGTCTAACCTGTTTCACTTTTCATCATTTGTTTACCCGTACTTTTTCCTTTTAATATTCCTTTGTGATGTAATAATTTCTTAGTCTACTATATTTTGTATTCCACTCATGCTAGTAGTTTTGTTCGTTCAATTCATTATGATTCTTATAAGTGCAATATTTTTGTATAAACATTTTATAATAGCATGAGTTTAGATTTTGAGAGAATCCATTAGTTACTTGAATATAACAGAGAATATGATTTTCAAAAAAGTCTTTTCTGGTCCCAAATTCTCATTTTATATACGATAACCTTCCAAATCAGTACTGTAAGCAGCATTGAGTTATTAATATATGTCACATATTGATTCGCCCTCTAATCATAACTATTATTTCCTGTTTTTTTAATCATATTTAATGACATATGTATTATTTGTTTTATTCATATATGTAGACCGTGCTAGAGAACTTGCTGATGCAATTGGAGGAGATGCTTTAACTCTTTCTGATTTGGATAGTTACCATCCGGGGGATGGTATGATTCTTGCAAATACAACATCAATTGGAATGCAACCAAGAGTTGATGAGACGCCTATTTCTAAGGTTTGCTCCTTCAATATGGATGTGTCATACCAGTTAAGAACTTGAAATATTGTTGGTGGAAGTTTTGAATTTGATATATTATTGCCGGTCATGTAATGAAGTTGAATTTCTATTGAGATGAAATATAATTATTGGTGTATGAAAATGTTTTCTCCATTACTTGATTTCACCGAAAATCGTGTGATATTGTCATTGCATATTCCTACTTAATGGAAAGTTGGTAGGGAATCAATATGATTAGTTCAGTCTTGTCTATGACTTTAGCCTTTTGTTTGATATATACATATACACCAAGCATATATATATATATATATATATATATATATATATATATATAGAGAGAGAGAGAGAGAGAGAGAGAGAGTTGAATTTTACCTGAACAAAAATAACAGACCTAGCCAGCAAAATTTCATCACATGGAACATTAGCAAGTTGAAATTGAAATCCAGAGATCCAATAATTCCTTTTTTTTGTTTTTTTTTTTTTTTTTTGCAGTATGCTTTGAAATATTATTCCCTAGTTTTTGATGCTGTATACACGCCCAAAATTACAAGACTGTTGAAAGAAGCAGAAGAATCAGGAGCCACTATTGTAACAGGATTGGAAATGTTTATGGGGCAAGCATATGGACAATATGAGAATTTCACTGGATTGCCAGGTAAGCTGAATGTAAACATTTTAATGAACTGAGTTTCATGTAATTTTTTACCCGACTTCCCTGGTCTATACCTTAATTGATCCAATTGATTTTGAAACCCTTTTATTTATTTGATTCCATTTGAATTTGCAGCACCAAAGGAGCTCTTCAGAAAAATTATGGAAAACTATTAATGAGGTTTGCACAAGACATAACCTCTATCCGATTGATCTTGTTTTTTCACGTCTTGAAAGCTTTAATTTTGCTTATTTATTATTCCATCCATGATTCAATTTAGCGAAGTAATTGTAATTGTGTCGTTACTGTTTACTTATGAACTATAACTGTCCACTATTGAAATGGTACAATGTTATTGCATCTGGCTCTTTCATTCTTTTACTTAATCTTTTTGATTTCTTGGAAAATGACAATTTTCTATTTCACAATTTACTTAATCTTTTTTTTTTTTTTTCTTTCTTATCCCAAAACTTCCGGCACCTCGGTTGTATATTGTCACCTGTGTACTTTAAATTTATTTATTTATTATTCCATCTATCCGTTAACTCATGTCAAACAATGCTTCAATTCTCAAGTGTTGTAATCTCACCATTTATTCTTTTAGATCTCAATTTTTAGAAATATAAAGTATTAAATGCTGAAGAGCTCACGCAATGATAATATTGCTGCGGAGAATTTTATTTTCCCTTAAAACCTTGGCAATGATGATTGCTTATCTTATTAACCAGCTTTTTGTTTATTTGTTCTTATTTAAAATTTCTAATGTCTGGATTAAGTAAACATATCAATAATCCCTTATTAGAGTTAAAAAATAAGAGGGTAAAATTAATTTTATGATTTAAAATTAACTTGTTTATTAACATCTCCAAATTTATTTTTATTTGTGTATAAATTAATTATATTTATGAAATGAAAGTGATTAATTTTTTTTCTTTTATGAGTATTCATTGGGAAAAGTATTTAAACAGTTTTAATGTAATAAGATAAAATAATAATGCCAAATATCTAACATGGTTTTTTATTTTGCAGTGATCAGTTGTCATTAAGCTTAGCAACGGAACGGATTGAGACAGGTTTAGAAGAGACATTTTCGTATATCTAACACTTTATTCGCTAGAGTAAATTCAATAACGACCCTTAAAAACTGGGTTATTTTTTTTAGTCAAAATTGGGTTGAGGTCAAACAAGTTCCGTGAAGTCAAATTTAGTTTTGTAATTAATGGAAATTTTTTGTCGAGTAGAAAAAAAATGTTTATATATCTGATGAAACTGTTAGTAATAAATAGATAAATTGATGAAGTATAACATGACTTGATTGAAAAAATGTAATAAAAATATGATAATATATGACATCAACTAAAAAAGTTTCAACAAGTTCGTTATATCTTTATAAAAGTTTTAACAGAAAAGTTATTTATCAAATATATAGAGAAAAGATGATAAGCTGCACTTCAAAATATATCGAGAAAAGGTGATAAGCTGCACTTCAATAACCCTGTAGCGTGCATTTTTTTTTTCTTATGTAAATATACAATTACTTGAACAATTTGTCTATATTATGATTTCTTGTAATTTTAATGGTGTTAAAAGTTTACGTGGTATTGAAATATTATAATGCAGAAATTGCAAAAATGAAAATGAGAAAATTAGTGTATGTGTTTATGTTTATGATTACCTAGTTTTATGATTTCTTTTGCATATTCTTATTTTATCCTTGAGAATTGTCTCTTTACATTTACATTTATATTTCTTATTCTTTACTCTCTTTTTCTTCTACATTGACGTTTCGTGCTATTTAATTGTTCTTGGCTTCTACGTTGGCTGTATGTCATTTCCATCATATCCTGCATTTATATTTCTTGTTCTTTACTCTTTTAGGAAGCTTATTTATTTATTTAAAAAAACAAATTAAATACTTAATTAAAGATTGTTGAATTATGTATTTAAAAATTTGAAAGAATTTTACAAAATTAACATCAAATGAAAGTTATGAAATGAAATTTAATTTGACAAATGCATTCTCAATAAGTTTTTGTAAGAGTGGCATCTGAATTGTATCTGAAAAAGATTGTCTAAAACAATTTCAAATTGTCAAACACTATCAAAAAATATTTTTCAAAACTATTTTTAATAAAATTTCCATTTAGTTAGTTGTAAATAAACAAAATGCAATTCAAATAGATAAGAATTGAGAGAGATTGTTTTACGTGTTTTTGTATTAATTCGTAATATAGATTATATTCAACTCTCGATCAACACGATCCAATTTTACTAACATACTAACCAATAAGATTCAACTTATGGATTAGAAGGAAAGTCTATCAAACATGACTTTCATTCAACTTTGACCTAACAAAACTTAAATATGTTTGGTCTAAACAAGATTTAATTAGTTCAAATTGAATTATAATGTGTTTGCGCTAATCATAATGAAGAAACAATCAAAGTCATGCATCAGAAACCAAAAACAACCAATTCAAGCACTAGAATTGTTTAGAAATCCATGAAATATGATTGTAATGGTACAACCATTAAAGGAAGAATGTGAGAAACAAGTACAAGAGAACAAGAACAACAAGATACAAAAGTTGGAAAAGAATAAAGATAAAGAACATGTCTCTTTCATAAGAAAGATAAGCGCAATAGGACAATCATTATCTTAATTTAAAAAATTCTAGATAAAATTTTAGGGTTGAGGACTTGCCTATCGAACCAAAAATTAAGATAAAGCTCATACTCTTGTGTTCAATATTTCCAAGTTTAAAAGGTAAGTTCTCAACCTTTTAAACTTATTTTGATTTTTCTAAATTCAAGTGGTGATTGTCCAACTTTTGTTGTTTTTATTTTGTTTCATGTTCCTGTATTCTTCTTCAATAGTTCAATCATTACAATCATATTCCATGAATTTCTAAACATTTCTAATGATTGAATTGGTTTTTTTTTTATCTCTAGTACATGGATTCAATTGTTTTTTTTTTTCATTTTAATCAATGCAAACACATTATAATTCAATTCTAACCAATTAAATTATGTTTAGACCGAATGTATTTGAGTTTTGTTGGTTCAAAGTTGAATGAAGTCATGTTTAGTAGATCCTTCCTTTTAATTCATAAGTTGACCTAGATCATATAGTTTCAAAGAATATGTATTTGACTCAAAAACATGGTGAACATATTTTTTAAGGGTCTCATAGCTACAAAACCATTGAACAAGGATTAGATTGTTGAAAGTTGAAACAAGTGAACACATATATGAAGTTAAAATTGACCTCTAAATTTGACGCAAAAGTTGTTGGAATTTCGGTCTCTAATTTTTTTTCACTAACAAATTTCATTGTTGTCTCTAATTTCTATCACAAAACTTTCTGTTGCAATTTTCTATCAATAATTTGAGAAATTTTGTTATTTTGTGTTCATATTTTCTTGGTTAATCTTGATTAATAAAGTGTTGTTAATTGATGTATACAAGGTGTTTGATTTAATGACATTCATTAATCTTTGGTTGTCAGTAATTTGAGTCACCTTTCTTTGATAATAAAGTCACATGTTTATGAAGTTTTCTTACACATAAATTATTGTATTACTTGACTTAGTTTTGGTTTACTTTCTTTTGAATGTACTATTGAATTAAATTGATAATTGGACTCCAAACATAGGATTACATGATCAAACTTTGTAGAGATAAACTTTTAATATTGTGTTTAAGCTTTGGATCACAAAGGTTAAAATTGAAAGAAAAATAGATTGGCCGAGATTAAATCGTTTTGGCTGAGAGCTATTTGAAACAAAATGTACTATGAAATCTTGTATCCTTGCTTACATATAATATTGATGGTTTGATCATTGGTTTGACAAAATTAATTCTAACATTGTGGTTGTCTTGATCTTCCTTTCTTAAGTATTAATTAGAAATTTTACCAACACCTGTATGAGTAATATTTTTTATTTGTTTTTATGCTTTTCTTTGTCTTACTTCTTAGCTTTGTCTACATCTAGTTATTATTTTTTACATAGTTATTCTTATTTTTAGTTTGTCTTTCTAAATTCTAATAATTATGTCTCAAAGTTGTCATAAATTTTCCTTGCGCCTCTAAGTGCATTTGTAGAATCATTTTATATTTCACTTGTATTGATTGCTTAGACATATTCTTTAAATTGTGGAACTACCTTGAGACGATGAGTGGAAGAGTGAACCTACCTTGAATGTTATAGGTAAAGACCAACACTTCATAATTTTGATTAAGTGTTGAAAACAACTAAGTATAAACATGGTCATGCTTCATATGTAAGACAATGACTTAGTTCAACAACAAATCATGCAAGATGCAATTGGTTCATTTGACATACGAAACAACATTGTATAGTTTTTTCTTTACGTCTGATAAGATACGCGCATAGACTAAGCTAACCTTATATTTCTCAAAATTCTTTATAAATGTGTAAGTTTATATAGATGATATTATTTTGAACGCTACAAAAGTTTGAGACGAGTGTGATGTGTGACTTAAGTTCTTTCTCAAGCTTTAGATTAAGCAACGAGAAAAGGATATCATCATACATCAACAATATACATGAAGGAGATACTGATCAAGTTCAAGATAGTAGATATAAAGTCAATGAAAACCTCAATGCACTCTAAACCACTTAGTAAAAATGAAAATGGTAAAAAAGTACATTAAACTATTTACAAGGTATGATTGGATCACTTCTCTATATTATGGTTAGTAAGCTAGATATTATGCATAATGTCTATCTGTGTGCAAGATTTTAGTGTCTTGAAGACAGTGAAGAATATCTTTTAGTATCTTGTAGGGTCTACTCATTTGTGCTCTTACTACAAGAAAAATGTTAGTTTCATATTCGAAGGATTTTGCGACTGTAACATCCTTAAGTTTACAACATTATTATTATAATTTTATTATATATATACATATATATTGGATATTTCCTAAAATACAAACTAATAGTATGGTGAGATTATTAGATCACTTGATACAAAAACTCTAAAAAATTTCATTAGAGAAATCTTGAATTTAAAAGTCAAATTGGATGCTAGATGATATACAACAAAGAATAGATGCAACCTTAATAAGATGATATTAAGGTAGAAGTTGAACTTAGAGTCAACTCAGACAAATGAGGGGAAGAACTTATTAAATGAAACAACTCACACAAATCAAGGGGGAACTTACTAAATGAAAGTTATCAATGGTCAAGATATTAGATAATTTGTGTTTACTTTATATGGTCTATGTGGAAAAACCATAAATCTCTACATTTGTCCTGTTGATTAAAGACATTAGATGATACAACTAGGGATAGAGAATTAGATAATCCATGGCAATTATTACTCATATTATTAGACAAACCAATACAGGTAAATTTTTTTATTTTGTAAAATACTGAATTCATGAAATTGGAGGAGCTGGATAGCCAATGTAAGACATGAATTTATGAAACCTTTACTAGTTGTATATATATTCGAAACATGGGCGTGAGAATTATCTCTTAGGAAAAGAGATAAGCATAAGAACATTCCCTTATATTTAATGTTGTAGATAAATTTGAATATGTGGGACTCATTCGTTACTATTTATCATTGACACATCACATCTTAGTACTTATCTCTTTATAACTAAATCCAAACTAAATTTGTAGGAATTGGTTGAATTACAACTATGTAGTTACAAATAGGGAATGATTACCAAACCTCTATAAATAGGAGTTGTTGTGAAATCAAAAATCATACCAAAATATAAAATATATATATATATATATATATATATATATATATATATATATATGAGAAAAACTTGTGAGAAAACGTTTGTGAAAGGGGTTCTGCTTCGAACTCTTGAGGTAAGAGAAATGAGATATGTATATGTGTTACATTTTGTTTTCAATTATTTTTGTGAGGTACCAATAAGCCTCATTTCCTTTAAAAAGGTTTCACTAATTTTAATAATACCATGTTCTGCAGATTTTTAGTTGTCGAAATTATGATACTACAAAATCTTATTGAAAATCATTACTTATAAATTACTTGACTTCATCCACTAAATTCTATACTGATTTTATTTACATATTTGAATTGTTTTCTATCTTAGTATATGTAGACCTTACTGCATTGAAAAATACAAAATATTACTATAGATTGTCATTGTTTATATTCATGTTAATTACAATTCCACTATGTGGATTAGGTCACATGATCACGGTGTACCATTTTGCCATGTTTGTTAATGGATGATTTGATTCATTGGGATTGAAATGGGTTGAAGTGTTGATGGTGGGGTATGATTTGTGCACATGCTCATCTATTATAACTAGTCATTGCAAATAACATACTTATTATTATTATTACTAGAGTCATTCATGTTATACTGTCATTTTGTAGCAATAGCAATTAAAGTATGATTTATATTGCCTTCATGCAAATGTTTGGTGAATATTATTTTCCAAGTAGTATTCCCAATGTTATTCGGGCAATATAGGGAATAGATAGTACGAACAATTTGAAATGATTGTATTATGAATTAAGAACTAATGAAGATTTCTTCTTGAGATTCTAACAACTCATCTTTAATAAAAATTGATACAATATTATTTTCATATATATATATATACATATATATATATATATATATATATATATATAATTTCAGAAAAATTAAGTTTGGACACTACTAGAACCACCCAAGGACAAAGTTGTCATAGGAGCCAAGTGAGTGTTCAAAAACAAGCTAGATGAACAAGGTAAGGTTGTGAGAAAAAAGGCTAGACTTGTGGCCAAAGGTTACTCACAACAAGAAGGTATACACTTCACTGAAACTTATGCACCAATTACTTATTTAGAGGTTATACGCATTTTACTTGCCTTTGTTACCTTCAATAATATGAAGTTGTATCAAATGGATGTGAAAAGCGTGCTCCTTAATAGTTTCATAAAAGAAGAAGTTTATGTAAAACAACCCCTTGGTTTTGAGAGTGTTGTTTTTCCAAAAAACATGTTTTCAAACTAAACAAAGTTTTGTACGGTTTCAAACAAGCTCCTAGAGCTTGGTATAAGCATCTAAGCTCTTTTCTTTTAGAAAATAGTTTTCAAAGAGGAAAAGAAGACACTATTCTGTTTCGCAAAGATCATTCTAATGACTTCTTTATGGTTCAAATATATGTTGATGATATTATATTTGGTGTTATTGATGAACTTCTTTTCCAAGAATGTTCAAGTCTTATGTAGAAGGAATTTGAGATGAGCATGATGGGCAAACACAAATTCTTTCTTGGTCTTCAAATCAAACAAGTAGACGAACTGACAAACATCCATGAATTAAAATATGTCAAAAAGCTTCTAAAGAGGTTCAAGCTAGAAGAGGCAAAATCTATTAGCACCCCTATGCATCCCATAACATCTTTGAGACTAAATAAAAAGTCTAATCTAGTGGATATCATTGAATATAGACAGATGATAAGGTCTCTACTTTATCTTACAACATTTAGGCTTGACATCACGTTCAACATTTGCTTATTTGCACTTTATCTTATTGTTTTTTGTGAAAATAGTATTGTTATAAGTTTATCCAAAAATCCAATTTTACATTCATGAGCTAAGCATATTCATATCAGGCATCACTTTATACGAGATCATGTCTAAAAGGGAACTATAGATTGTAGTTTATCCCAATAGATGATCAAATAAAAAATATCTTTATAAAACCTCTTGTTAAAGAGAGATTTAGCAATTTACAAACACTTCTGGGCATTGCCTTTATTGAAGGATGACTAATAGCTATTTTTCCATACTCACTACATTAAAATTTGTTTTTCATACATTACATAGTATGGTTTATCACCTGAAATATTACTTCAAAGGTGCAAGGCCCGACCTGGATGGGAAGTTCAATTTCTCCTATTACCTCTCTTCTACTCCCATCAAAAGCTCTCACAATCATAGAACTGGGACGCATGTGAGATCTCTCACGAGGGAGCTTATCAAGCGTTGCTTTTGGCATCACGTTTAGAGATGAACCATTGTCAATGAGCACTCGAGCTAGGACATAGTCCATGCATTTCACCGATATGTGCAAGGCCTTGTTGTGGCCTCTTCATTCTACAGGGATCTCTTCTTCAGTAAAGGTTAGGTAGTCGTTAGCTGTGATATGACTAACGATGCCTTCAAATTTGTCCAGGGATAAATCCTGCTCCACATGAGCCCCACTAAGAATCTTCATCAATAGTTTCCTGTGGGTGACAGAGTGCGTCAATAATTCTAACAGCGAGATTCGAGCTGGCATACGGTTTAACTGATCCACCACCTTATATTCGCTCTGCTGAATGAATTTCAAGAACTCGTCTGCTTCCTCGTCAGATATTTCTTTCTTTCCACTCTTCTCAACATCTTGTTCAGTTTGCGGCGCCTTCCCTTTTAAGAACGCTCTTGCTTGCTCTGTGGCTATTTCTTCCCTAGTCCTCTTACCTTGATTTTCTTCATTTCTTAACTCAACAGGTGTAAAGACACGATCGCTTCTTGTCATACCCCCTATGCCGGAGATATTATCAATGGCAGTATTAACAATAATAGGGGTCTGGTTTGCTTCCTTTCTTTCTTCTGCTCCCTTTAAGACTTGAGCATCATACTTCCAGGGAACTGCCTTTTCATTTTTATAAAGGAAGGGACTCGGAGCTTGTATCATGATAGGTCTTCGCTCCTGTGATAGGTGCAAGGCCTTGGTAAAACGTATTACCACCGGTTTAGGTCCAGACAGTGTTGTCTCCTCACCTGTTTGCGTGCATACTTCTCCCTCCTTTTCTTGCCGATAGATTTGCAAGATGTGCCTATTAATCAGATCTTGCAGTATCTGTTTAAACTTAGAACATTCGTCTATAGAGTGTGAGATGCCCGGGTGGAGGCCACATTCATTTCCTTGTTTGTTTTCAACTTTCAACTTTCAACCATCCTGCTTGACAGAGTACAGTATAAATTTTCTTCATCGGAGTATGAATCATGTTTACTCCTCTCACCATGTCATACCTCTCGTCTTCTATGACAGCGTTTGTCGATGAGCTAGTGTGTCCCGCCAAAGGGTTGGCTTCTACATTGGGTTTATCCTCTTGAAAACTTATCCACCCAGCGTCAATCAGTGCTTGCACCTTGTGTTTAAGGGCAAAACACCTTTCTGTGGAATGACCAATTGCCCCATCATGATAGTCACACTTGGTGTTTGCATCATAGTTCTTTGGATATGGTGGTTGTACCGGCTTCATGGGCGATACAGTGACTAAGGAGTTATGCAGAAAAGTTGGTAAAAGTTCTGTATAAGACATCGGAATTGGCGTGAAGTTAACAAAGCTTCTTTCTGGGTTTCTTTTTTGTATCAAGATTTGATTCTGACCTTGACTAGGTTGTGGAACCACATTATGGTAATAGGCATTATTTGGCATAGGTGAGACTTGGTATGGGGCCCGAGGTCTAGGAAAACCTTGTAAACGGGCTCGTGGATGATATATTGGTGTTGTATTTGCAAAAAAATGCATTGCAGACTGTTGATAACTTGGTCTGAAGTGAGACATGGTATTTTTTCCCCAATGAGGGGCAGTAGACGCTGCTTAGACTTCTCCTTCTTTTCGCCTTCCAGGGACGAACCCAGGTTTTTTCGTGTTTGTGGCCGCGAGCGAGCCTTGTGCAATCTTTCCACTTTTAAACCCAAATTCAATCCTTTCTCCGATTATGACCATATCGGCAAAATTTAAGGAGACACTTCCTACCATGTGCTCATAGAAGGGCGACTGCAACGTGTCTATGAACATGGCTACCATCTCTTTGTCATGCAATGGAGGTTCTACTTGTGCCGCTACCTCTCTCCACCTTTGGGCATATTCTTTAAAAGTTTCCACCCCTTTCTTTGTCATGCTTTGTAGTTGCATCCTATTAGGTGCCATATCAATATTGTACTTATATTGCTTCAAGAACGCACCCATCAAGTCTTTCTATGAATGGATGCACGTTGGATCCAGATGCAAATACCAACTCAAGGTCATCCCTGCCAAACTATCTCGAAAGAAATGTATCAACAATTTCTGGTTATGAGCATGAGCTAACATTTTCCTACAGTACATGGTTAAATGGCTCTTAGGACAAGTGGTGCCCTTGTATTTCTCAAACTCTGGGACCTTGAACTTAGATGGAATAACTACATCTGGTACCAAACATAATTCTGCTGCCTCTCCTAATCCATAACTGCTCCCGCCTTCTATGACTCAGAGTCTCTCTTCCAGACACTCTAATTTACCTTTTGCTCCTTCAATGCCAACAGTAGTGGCTTTTGATTGGGATCCGTCGCCTGTCAACACTTGCAAGACTTTTGGGATAGCGATCACTTGTGGCCCTTCTGAAGTAGATGTCTCAATCATATTACCGCTTACCATGTTATCATCCAACGTTGTTTGCAGTCCTTCTGGCTTACTAGTATGCGTAGCAGGCATACTAAGAGGGACAACAAGTGGAATCTGATTCTGTTCAGCATATTCCTGAGTTGGTAGAGTGTATCCGGGAGGAAGACAAAAAGGAGGAAATCCGACAGGAGTCGCTTTAGCAGCTTGTGCGCTCCTTTCTTCGCTTTTAGAGATCCGAGATTCTAAAGTTGTCAAAACTTCCAGAATTTGAGCCATCTGGTCCTTGAGCTGACTGACATCAGTCTTTATTTCTTCTTGGGCTGCTCCTAAATTCTCCATGTCCCTCCAGTTGGCACGCGTCCCGTATGGATGTCGCGGTGTTCTGGCCATTATTGCTTTTATCTTTTCTGTTTTTTATTTTATTAAAAAGAATTAGATGACAATAAAATATGCAAAGAAAATGGAATGCTTTTGAACTAGATGGAAATTATAAAGTCGTGTGAAACTTGCATAATACACATATGAAAATTAACATAAATTTGGTTCAACAGAGAGTCTGACTCATAAGAGAATACAACCTAAACCTAATACATTTCAAAGGTATACAAAAGAAATACAAATTAACCCCTAGCACGAGCTATAAAACCCTTCATCACTCCCACCAGTTGTTTACAACGTTCTATAAAAACTGTAACATCTTCTGGAGGGTTGTAGAACTTCAAGGATGACTCAGCATTAGACAACATCCTTGGGACATCATCAATTGCCCCGTTGGCTAGAGAAGCTAGCTGAGAAAAGCAACTCTTCCAATACTCCGCGACTTTCTCCTGCTAAGCCATGAAGCCCTCTGCCTGATCCATTACAGTCTGAAGTTTTTCTTCCACTTCTATCCTTTGCCAATGCTCATAATTAACTCTTCCTTCATAGGTTTCCATCATCTCCTTTGCCTATTGTTCCATGCCATTGACCACGATCTGCAATTCGCGCAATTGTTCCAGAGCCTCCTGCTTCTCTTTCTTGATATTCTCATACAGGTTCTTCCATTGTCTTTCTGCTGATGAAATCACGTTTCGTTCTTGAGCTCTCTTTGTCAGTTCAACATTGGCAGCTGCCAAGTCTTGCTTAATCCTGAATGTGTAATCTTTTTCCGCTCTCTGCTTCCTCATCAACTCTTCATGTGCCTTTACTCTTTCCTCATAGTCTTTTTTTAGATCTACATAATCATGGCGTAGACTTTGAAGATCCTCAGCTACTTTGGCAGTTTTTACTTTCTGTTTTTGTATTTCTTCTTTCAACAACTTCACCTCTTCTGGTTCGGTGTCTCGCGTCTGTTCTTCACTCAAGGGAGTAATCACCTTGAAGGGCAGTTTGATCTTCTTAACTCTTTCTATGACCACCGACGATAAGGGATTTCTCTATCCAAAGTCCACGATCTAGAATCTTTCTCCATACGAATTACATGGCCCCAAGTGGTTCTGACTTGTTTCAAAATGTTAGTAGCTAGGCCATCCTCATAATACTCCAACAGAAGGATGAGAGCGGCAGGTGTTGGAGACCCTCTGATAGGATATCCGAATTGCCTCTAAGCTAACACTGGGTTATAATTAATGCAACACTTGGTGCCAATAAGTGGAACATTAGGGTATTGCCCACAATAATAGATGAGGTGTGACCTCTGCTGCCATGGAAGATGCCATCCGATCCTTTCTTCAGTCAAAGCCGCGAAGAATTACTTCCAGTCTTGTGATCCTTTAACTTCAAGGCCATGCTGTAATGCTCTTTCCACTGGACAACTAACACTAGAAACTCTCTCTCCAACACGAGATGTAAGCCATACATACAACATGGGCAAGCAGCATAGCATTTTCCCCTTCTTCCTCTCGGAACATAGATCAAGAGTCCCGAAAACTTCAGATAAGATAGTTGTAACTGGATTTTCAGATCGTGTCTTGCTAGCAACAAACACATCTACTGCAGCATAATCCACGAAATATTCGATGTTGGGAAACAGTAGAATTCCATAGACTACCATGGCGAGAACACCATGAACGTTTCCCAGTCTTTTTTGTCAGCTAGTTGACGCAGATGGGCTTCCAGAAACTTCTGAGAAAAACCTTTCGCTCCTTTCCTACTTACAAATTTTCCTTTTAGCTCTGCAAGCTGTATTTTCATAAATCTGGCTATCACGAGCATAGAGGCATGTTGTTCCAAGTGCTTGTATGGAACCTTTCCTTCTAAGGGTAGATCCAGAATCTGCTCGAATTCTTCAATAGTAGGCACCAACTGGAAGTTTGAGAATGTAAAACATCTCAAAGGTGGGTCATAATATTGCGCTAAAGCGGCGAGCACAGGTACTTGAACCTCTACTTCCAGTAATCCCAAAAGGTTTCCAAATTTCTTTCTAAAGGCATCTCTCTGTATTGTCTTGAGTTTTCTTCCCAACTCTCTGAGGCCGGTCAAATTACCCTTATGCTAAGTTTTTTCTTTAGTGACTCTGAGTCCAACTTTCTCTCAATTCCAGAATCCATGTTAAATTCCATCTTATCAAAAATACACACGACTTTACAATTTTTACCTAAAACAAATGAAATTGATAAGAATCAAAATGCATGAAATGCAAAGGTGAGGAAGTGCACGAGGCAAACATCTTCTCCAATTATGATATGTACGAATGCAACACATGCTCTTATAATAGAAAAAATTCACACTTTATTTTGCAAACATTTTTCTTGAAAATTTTGTTAAAATTTTGGATTTCTTTTTCAAATTTTTTGAGAAAAACATGGACGATAGGATGCACATGTAACTCCCTTTTATGCCCTAAAGGAAGATTTTAGCGTGATGGTACTTAAAAGTCTAGGACGTTAGATGCATTCTCACACGGGATAGCTCCTACTCCCTAAAGGTATAAGACCACTAGAGTTATGGCTCGCTCCACCACATTACTCACAACAGCTGGTAAACAACTTGCTTATGAGCATGTGAATAAAGCAAACAAGCTCTAGTTAGGGTTCTCGCAAAAACTGAGAAAGGAAGTACATCCTGTCAGTATTGCTACACAACCCCTTTCTATTTCTAAGCTCTCTCAGACCCGGGTATAGGGACCCACTCATGATATGCAATTGTGTGTGTGTGAAGGGAGAATTGTGCATATCCCACCCCCACCTGCAAAACAACCAGAAAATCCCAAGCAGATATACACAACATGTCATCTATCCTAGGGTTCAATTATTCTAGCAGATATTCAAACATTCATACATGCAGCAAGGACAAAGAAAGATAAACATTCTAAACATCACACTCATTTTTACTAGTTTAACTAAATTGGCCTGACTCTCAAAAAACGTCTCCAGTGGAGTCGCCATCTGTCGCAACCGGGATCACGACGGGAACGGCGATCCGAAAAGAAAATAAAAACGATTTTGAAAATTTAAGAAAAGGGAGTCGCCACCATAGTTTTTATGGAAAACTATGGAAAACAAAAAAAAAAACAGGATAAGGCTAGTTCGCGAAAACCAGATCTAAGTCCGGGAGTCGGTTACGTATGGGGAAGGTATCAGCACCCCCATGACGCTCGTCCTAAAACGATACCTTTAATTAAACAAGTAGTGTGATTTTCCAAATGTTTATTTTTCAAAAAGAAAAAAAATGCATATAAAACAAACAAAAATATTTTTTTTATGTTTTAGAGCCCGATATGGTTTGACCTTACTCCTACGTATTTCCATCGAGGATGAAAAATCAGGGTTACATAGTTCTTTTGTAGAAAATTGGTTGTTTGTTGTTGATATATTTTTTATTTTAAAGATTTTATACTTTTGAAAATGTTATTTTTTTTAGAAGTTTAATATTTTTGTATTTTTTGGAAATTGTGATATTATTTAAAAAGAATTTTCGTATTAGATATCGCTTGACGCATACGGTCCTTTGAACATCTAAACGAAAATATTTTCGAATTAAATACCATATGATGCGAACGATCCTTAGGATATTTAATCCAAATTCATTTTGATAACACACTATATTTTATTTTAAGTAAAATATTAAAAAATTCTACTTGAGAAAAAAAAATCTTAAGTAAAACACAAAAAGATCCTATATATAAAAAAATTCTTTCTCTCCTTTTTTAAGTAAAACACAAAAAGGATTCTATATAAAATAATATTTTTATTTTTAAGTAAAACGCGAAAAAATCTACATATATAAAAAAAATCCCTTTTTTTTAAGTAAAACACAAAAAGATTCTATTTAAAAATCTTTTTATTTTTAAGTAAAACACAAAAAAAAATCTATTTAGAAAAAACTCTTTTTATTAATTTTTTTTAAAACAATAAAATGAAATAATAATATAACAAACCAAAAAAATTAAGTTATATCACAAAAAAAAATTAAAAAAAGTTTATTACAATTATGCTAAGAACTAAAGGAAGTTTAGTAACCACGTAACAATTTCTTCATTTTCATCATTTGCCAAAAAAAACACCAAACCTTGAAATGCCACATGTCACCTCATTATTTCTTTAAACTCTATCCATTTATCCCAACACCGTAAGTTCATTTTTCCTATCTTTTTTAATTCCCACTTAACCTTTCGACAAGGTGGGACCAAGCCTAGAACTATCCCATCACCCATCACTTCAATCTTAGCCTAAAATGAATTAGAAATTACAAAGAGAAAGAGAAGGCAGTGGCGTGGTTGAGGCTTGGAGGTGGGATGTGGTGGAGCTGCATGGGAGATATTTAGCAGGTGGAGTTGTTAAGTTTAGTGATTATGGAGGTGTTGAGTTCGGTGGTTGTGGGAGGTGCATTACGTGCTTGGAAGGAGAGTTTAAGTATAGTTTTGAGATGTTGGTGGGGTTTGGTTTTTGTAGAGGTGGAAACGAGATGCAGGTTGGAATTATATGGCGCATGGTGAAGGCTAATGGTGTGTCGCGCATGGTGGTTCTTGGTGTTAGCTTTGTGAAAGTACATGAGGGTACCATGGGACTGTTGGTGGCGGTATTGCGGAGGTGGCGGTTTTATGGAGATAAATGGAGGCATAGTGGAGGTTCTGGAAAGCTTGGTGGAGGGCGTATCGAGGTGGGCGTTTGATAGTTGAAGCAGGTATAGTTGGTGTGGCGGAGTTGGTGATGCTGGTAGGCTTGGTTCATGCTTAGCGCAAGCCCTAGGGACGTTAGATATGTAAGCTAGAGGCTCTTGAACTGGCTCATGGCGATGGAGAGGGTGCGAGAGGGATGGAGGTGGCGTTGAAAGACAGTGCTCGCAGCGGTGTTAGGTGACTTAGTTTGTGGCACCATGGTGGCGTTGTGGAAGTGATTTAATGGAGGTTTCATGGTGGGAGAAGGCAACGTTGTGTGTTATGCATGGAGTGGGAAGTGTTTACATGGTGGTTTAGAGATAGGATTGTTGTGTGGAGGGCATGAACATGAAGAAGCTATTTAAGATGTAGAGGGGTGATGGGATGCTTTTGTAACTTGAGTGGAAGGAGTGCATATAAGCATGGTAAAGGTAAGGTGAAAGATGCGTACAGTTTGGTACAGTGAAAGATGTGTGGGTGAAGCAAGAGTAAAGGCTTTTCTCATGGCTGCAAGCATGGGTCTTTTGAAGGCATGGAAAGACAGGGAAGAATGGGAACGATTTTGTGGCTAAAAGGATTGAAGATAAGCATAGCTTGAGTGGAACATCTTGGTGAGGAAGAACGCAGAAAGTTTTTTTGAAATTTTATGTATTGGATGGATACATTTGTTTATTTGGTGTCATTACTTTAAAACATAACATATGATATAAATGTGATCGAAACCAAAGAAGCAAAACAAAACAAAACTCCACAAACATGAAACCATGAAAGATCTTTTTAGCTAAAAGTGTTCATCATAGGCAACAGGGGCACAAGGGCACAAGACGAGGACATGGGTTACTACTAAAACGAAGGTGAAGAAATTTTTACCTTGAAGAGGGCTGCTCAAAAGAAAAACTTCTCTTCCTCAAAACTTTTCTTCTCCTCTGCTCTTTGCTCTATCTCCCCCTTTCTCTTTTCTCTCTCGTTTTTTTTTCTCCTTTTTACTCATTCTGCACCCTCTTATATATTTTTCCTCCCTCTCTCTCTCAATATTCCTTTTTCAACGAATCACTCCCCCTCGCGAGCCATTCCCCCCTTTTTTTCCAAAAGAAAACCAAGCAATCCCTCCATAATTTGAAACACAAAGTGTTTCTAATACCAAATAGGAAATATAGGAAAACTTTTGCTGCCAGGACCAAAAGCCAGCCCTTGTAAGAGGACAAAACTATCTTTCTTTTGTCTCGATGCAGCAGTGTTAAAAGTATTAGGGGCAGATGTTAGGGACAGGCTGTATTGGAGGTACAGAAGATTTGAAATTGTAAGTGGTAGGGGGTGTACCATTGACCCAAGTAGGGGGTTGAGAATAGAAAGGTGAGCCATGATCCAAGAGAAATGGGAAGGGGATGGGCTATGCCCTTGCACCCATCCTAACTCCATATATGCGTATAATAAAAGAATAAACAGAAAACTTTTTATTCTTTTTTTTTGTTTGAATAATTAAATATTTACTTCTTTTGAAATTTATTTTGATTAATAAAATAAAAAAAGTTTTACTCCTTTTTTTGAACTATGACTTTTTATCACTACCGGACCAAATTAAGTATTGACAATAAGCTTTCCAAATAAATCATAGACTTTATTTTCTAGAGCTTTCTCTTAAAGACCAGATTCATAAATCTCTTTCTAAAATTCTCAAACATTTGAAAGAATATCCAGAACTCATAACTGTTATCCCGTTGTCTTCTTATTCTTTCTCGCAGCAATGATGATTTCTTCAAGGAACCCTTTTTAATGATGTCAAAAGGGGGAAGAAATAAGTTTTGAGCGTATTTGAGTTTTTGGGAGAATTTTTTTAGCATTGAGTTCTACAACTTTACAATTTTTTTAACTTTTGAGTTTTAAGTGTTTTTTTTTTTTTTGTTAAGTATCTATTATTTCTTCTAATATTTTGGTTCATTATAAGAGGTACAGTCTAGGAGATAATGCAAAGGTACACTAAATAAAGGTAAACATGGATAGCATGCCAAAGATGTCATTGGAGAACATTGGATCTATTCAATGTGAAAGAGTAACATGGTTGGAAAACTAAAGTTTGAAGAAGAACATGTATTGTGGCAGCTGGAAAGAAAGAGATTGAAGATGTTTCATGGAGGTATTACCGCTAGAAGTGGCCTTCAAGCAACAGAAGGAGCACAAAGTGCCAATGCATAATACTCTCTTATTATTTAGTGGAATGCAAAGTGCTCTTGCATAATATTCCATATCTTATGATTTTTGTAAGTTTAGTTATGTAGTTTTTTGTTTTAAACTAGGAAGTATCTTCAGCTGATTGCAATTCTGATCAGATAATAGAAAAAACGTCTCTTAGATGAATATGCCTCATGGATTGTAAGGGTCCACTTTTTTTTTTTTATCTTGTTCGTATGTGTTGGGGAAACCCTTTTTTCCTCATTTTTTATAAAAATTCTTATTGTTGATAAAGGAAAAAGACTTTACATACAAATAAATAAAAGTTTTTGTTTCACTCCTCAAATATTTCTAATGTTCTGTTGTTTTGTTGTATGATATAGAATCCTATTACAATGTGCTTAATCTTGTTGATGTTTGGTTTTTAAACTTGTCTTTTTTTTTTTTAATCTTCAAAAAATGGGAGATTGTTAGACCATTAGACGATCTAGTACCCATTAGATGATCTAGTCATGTTAGACACTCTAAGACCCCATTAAATATTCTTATAAACATAAGTGTCTATACAGTTTTGATGATAATAGACACTCCAAGTAATTATTTGGTATAATAACACTATTTTATGCACAGATATTTTGCAAGTTTAGAGCACTAGACTATCAAAGTTGAGCATTAGACGGTCAAAGCAAACTATTAGGCGGTCAAATTGAAGAATTAGATGGTCAAAGCGAAGCATTAGACAATGAAAGTGAAGCACTAGACGATCAAATTCAAAGTAAAATGTTAGATGATCTAGTCTGATTCAAAGGGTTAGACAGTCTAGTCTTTCTCTACGTGTTGGACGATCTTTAGGACAACGTAAAACATTGATTCTTTTACAGTTGTTTTTACTATGCTTATTTCCTTGATTAAACATCGTTTATTTCTTAATTTGTATATTCTCTTTCCAAATTAATCAAAGATTGACGAATTAAAAGCTTTTTTAATAGCAACATCCAAAAAATATATGAAACCAAAAGGTTTTCAAAATTGATATGAAAAATATTCTCTTTCATAATAGTGAATTATATTTACTTAACTACTTTCAAAATGATAGATTATAATCAAAGATACTCAACGTTCCAATTTTCTATTGATATAAAAACTATTTGAAACCTAACATTCATGAAGCTCCTATATAAAGAAAAAAAAAATATTTTGAATTTGTGATTCTAATTTATTTGTTTTTAATTCAATATATTACGTTTGCATTTGAATTGCTTATTTTAGCATATTAAAACAAGAAAGTGCAGAACGAAGGTCAAATTCAAAGTACAAAAGTGATAAAGATTCGTGACCTAGTGCATCATGTTTTACTGTTTTGAGCTTCCAAATGGTCATATTCTTTCAAAGCTATAAATACATCATCATGATGAAGCTGGAAATATACAAAAGCAAAAATCAAAACAAATTTAAAGAGATTTACATTGTGTTCAGAAAAATAGTAAAACAAAGTACATCCTATTTGTTGTTTTAAAGCATTTAATAGTTGGGTTTTTGTGCAAAACATTTTGCAATCCTTCACAACTTTGAAGTGAACCCTTATGAGCTTTAGTTGTGCTCTCTTTTGAGAGTTTCTTTCATTTCTTGAGTAGTTTTGATCTCAACAGGAGATTAAGACCGGTATAACTTATAAGGTTTATGTACTCGTTGTAAACGTTTTATTGTATAGTGGAATGTCTTGAGCATCTTGCTGGAGAGCAAAATGGACATAGCCCAAAAGTTGGGGTGAACTAGTATAACAATTTTGTTTTTTGTGCTTCTAACTTTTGCACTAGTCAGTCTACTATTTGTTCTATTCTTTATAACGAATTGAGTTCAAGCTCCATTCAACCCCTTCCTTCTCTTCTGGAGTCAGTCATTCCTACATCACCCAAACATAACCTAAACCTAAGAATTACAACTCAACACAAGATTAACTCTTCGTCATCATCAATCCAAGTGGTTAGTGATCGCAACCCATCCAACCACAATCTTGGTCTAAAGCTCAAAGCATAATGGGGCTGAATGAACCTGTTTGGACCTCCAACCAACCTTTGGATCCCAAGATCATCTTTAAGAAGATCAACTCTAGAGGACATAGACCATAGAGCAGAAGACCTTTAGTCCACAGAAAACAATAACTAGAGTTATGACAAGTAGAACACATGAAGATTGGGTTTCAGCTAGCTTCAATAGAGACAAGTCTTATCATTATAGAGCTTAGTTTATACATTTGTATAAAGTATATTAGGATTTCGTAAGCCATGTATTGGGCCAAGTAGTATAGAATAATTAAGTCTTGTATTTGGGCCAACTAGATTAGGATTTTAGGAGTTGTAGGCTTATATTTGGGCCTTGAATATTAGGATTAGAGTAGTCTATCTAGGATTACAATTAGACTTCCTCAAGCCCAATGTAAACCTTGGGTTGCCCAATGACAAGAGAGAGACACATAAAGTGTGTGAGCACCACACAATAGGCATGAGCATGCATGAGGAAAGCATGAGTGTACACGTGTCACTCTCTTGTTCAATTTGCGCCAATTTTACTAAGTTTGAATTCAATTTGAATTCAAACTTCCCTATCCATTTGGATGTCCTACATTAGCATAAATAGGAGTGTTTGATGGATGTCTAACATTAGCATAAATAAGAGTGTTTGGTGGTTGTATTTATTAACATTGAATAAGTATTAAAGTACCTATTTGTTCTTATGTTCTTTCTAGATTAGTCTCTTTTCTAACTCCAACCTAGACTCCTCCTCTCACTAGACTTAATCCTCCTCTTCCACTTTACTTTTCTAAATCAAACTTTCTATTTCTAAGTTTTCACACTTTCATTTAATTTCATCAAAGAAGAAACAACTCAAATTCCAGATGAAGAAAAAATAATTACTCTGTCATTTAAGAATCAAATAAACTTAATCAAACTTGCTTAAATTTTCAATATTAAACAATAAATATAAAAAGAATTTATACAATTTATACATTAGACTAATAATGAAAGGATGAACTTATCAATTAAAATAAATTTTAAAATTTAAATGCTAAAAGAAATTTCTCGTAAAAAAACAATTGGACAATGCTAGTGTTTTTACCACGTAAATTGAAATTCAAATTTTTTTTCTATTTTTGATTTTTAAATAAATTATATAAAGATTACAAACTGGACTACGATTAGAAATTTATAAATATAAAATAATGAAAAAAAAGTACAAAACTTAAATCATATTTAAGGAAATAGATTAAAAGATATGAAAATTATAATTTTAAAAGATGGTAAATAAAAAACTTCTTTTTCTTTAAAAAAAAAAAATCAAAGTGCAGATGTGATAGTCACGCACACTTAATAATAAATGCAATACAGTCAATTTAGGACAGAATGGTCTCAGACACCGGTAAAAGCCTGTGAAAGAAAGGATCAACTTGAACAAAGAATAGATAAAAATGGAAAGGACAAAACAGTAGCCAGTTTTCAGAAACTCCCGCGTTTTCAGCTTCAATAATATCTGATTCGGTCGGCTTAGCTGTCATTTTGATCCATTTATGCACTGTGGTCAGAAGACGTCCCTATCTTTCTAACAATTATTGTTTTTATTTTCAAATTAATTATTATTTCTAAATTTTTGTCTTCTTTTTATTCTTCAAATTTCAAAACACTTAGCTATGTTACATGCTGACGTGACCTTCTTTTAGTTGAAAATAATAACCTGCTATCATCTATTTTTAAGGAGATATTTTTTATATTTAATATTTCATCATATTTAGTAGTTTTGTTTTGATTTAAAAAACTAAATTTACATATATTAAAGAAATTGAATTAATTATACTAAATATAATAAATCTTATATTTTTTAAAATATATGTATAATTAATTTTCTAAAATGTCAAATATCAATTAAATTCTAAAATATTATTAAATAAATAATAATAAGAATTAAAATTTAACTATCTTTGAAAATAAGAAAAATATGTTTTTTTATAAAGTGAGAACTATCATTTGAATCTTTTCTCTAATCATTTTTTTTTCTTCTTTTTCTCTCGTGTTAGATAGGATTTGGTTATGGTCTATTATTTTTCTTTGGAAAACTAATTTGTTTTAATAACCTTTGTTGATTAATTAAATAATGTATTTTAGTTTTTTTTTCAAAAAAAATTATTTTAGTAAAATGATTCAGTTTTGATTTTGAAGAATTAAAAATAAATAAGTCCAGTTGGTTTTTGCCGATAGGATTAATTCCATTAATATTATAATTATGTTTTGTTCTACTAAAATATGTAGTGTAAAATAAATAAAGAAAAGTAAAGTAATATATTAAAGTTCAATATATTAATTATATTATATTACCAATTAAAATAAATGAGAATATTAATGCTGATTAATTTATAAATTTAATTAATCTTTTAAGTTGTTCATAAATTTCAATATTTTTATTTATTAAAAATTTTTATTATATTGAGTGATTAAAATCTTTATACCTTTTAATTAACTTTTGTGATGAATGGGACATAAGACCATTTGATTTTATAATTTTAGACAGAAATCAACAAATTTAATAACAAAAATAAAATTATATAACTTAATTATCTTTATAAATTAAATATTAAAATAAAAAGGAAATCAGGTTGTTATATCACCTTAATTTATTATAAAAACTCAATTGAATACAAATTTTGTAGACACGTGATAAAATGAAATATTTTAAGAATTTAATTAAAAAAAATTAAATTTATAAAAAAAATAAAATATGATTAACTTATTTTTTATTTTTTTATGTGGAGACACGTGCAAAGTAATGGTTGTATTATTCTAACTAATGACAAAATAATCTAACAATAAAAATTCAATTAAAAAGTAATATATATATATATATATATATATATATATATATATTAAGTGTTTAATAGAACGAAAATTTAATCAATATAAATTCAAAAGAAAAAGACACTTAAATTTGTGAAGAACTGATAATTTAATTAAATTTAATCTAAATTATAGATATTTATATTAATTAATTAAACAAGTTTAAAATCTAAATTTTGACAGTGTCACATAATATATGAAATAATCTATATTTTTAATAAGTATTGGATATTTTATCATTTTAAATAAAGTTTATTTATTAATAAATATTAATGTATATGATTGAAGTTTTAATTTAAGCATGATAATATATTTTATTAAAATTTTTATTTTTAATGTTAAGGATTTAAAAAATCATTTTGTAGTTGCTTTTAATATCATAAAATTATAATATTATATTTTGTAATATTATTTTATATATTTTTAATTTTTGAAATAATATTATCATATCAGTTGGATGTAATTAAAAGTTTGAATATTAGATACAGTAGTGAGTGATTCAGTTCTAAAGTCAGAGTTTTCTTTGACAGAAATTTCATTCAACTTTTTAGAATATAGGATCAAGTTGCATAGTGGTGGTCCCTCCTTGCATTATATTTTCTTAATTCTCATCATTTTCACTCTTCCCGCCAATTTTGACTCTTTTTTTTTCTTTTCTTAACAACTTACTTTACCATTAGCTTTATTTTGTCCATTTTATTTATTCTATGTTTTGCTCTCAACTCAATTAAAATGGTTAGAATAAAAAGAATTTTGAGTTCATGTAATTTTTTCATAAAACTCAACTTAAATTAATTACGTCATAAACGGTTTTAGTTGGATTTCATCAATTGTGTGTTTATAATTTTTTTAAAAATAAGTTAAAGAATAAAAAAAATAGACAATATTAATGGGTATTCATCAAAATATATGTTATGAGAAAAACTATATAAAAATGTGTGGTTTAAAAAGAAAATTGCAGGTTGACTAATTATATTTTGTTTAATATCTATAGGTGTGTAATTTGAAATATCGAACATCTTAAATTTATTGTATACTTTTATTTAAATTTTATTCTTATTTATGAGTATATTTAGACTAGAAAAGAATTTTTTTATTACTTAACATGGTAATTCTCATTATTATTACAAAATTAATTTTTTAGTCTATTCTTAAAATTATGTATCTAAACAATGTGTGTCAAATTAACTTTCGGTATATGGTTTAAAATTAATAATTAAAAGTTTTGACTTACAAAATTGAAACTCGTCTCGTCAATTTTAACATGTTTAAGACTAATATTTTACTGAAATATTGAATTTTTTTTTGTTTAAATATTATTCAAATCATAGACCTCAGATAATTAGAAAAACAATTTAGTATATCTAATTTTTTAATACTTAAATAACAGAGTTCTATATAAACTCGAGGTAAGTAGAGAGAAACAATCTTAAAAAGAGAATGATAAAAGTAAATTTTGTTAATATTCTATTAACGAAATTCTATAATTTTGAAGTAGGACGATAAAATAAACATTTTGACAGTAATTATATAGCATTTGATCGTGTATGGCATTTACGTTGTTATCATTTAAAAAACTAAAATAAAAATTAGCACAATTTGCTCCATGAAATTTACAATTTTATAGGTCTATTTGTACCCATTTAAGATAACTTGTTCTTTTAGTAACCCAAAAAAGTTAAATTGTGAAGGAGTGAGTAATAAAACGAAAGTGTTAATATTAATATTTTTTATTTGAATTTTTAATTTATATTATATATAAAAGTAATTTCATTAAAATTTAAATGTCATGTATATCAATGGTTTGGGATCATTGTTTTTAAAATAATATCTCCTGATTAAATTCTTATATATTTAGTCTAAATCTTTTAGAATGTAAACTGAAACTAATTGAATTGGTTTGAATGAAATCAAACTTGTAAATTATTGATTACATGATCTTTCCTAATTCAACATCCAATTTCGCACAGTAAATATGTGAAATACTTAAGAGGTTATTCACTTCCATTTGTTTATATAAATATTTTAAGAGAATGTATAACAATTATTCACTTCCATTTGTTTATATTTATAATAAAATAAATATAACAATTTATGTTTTAAGAAAATAAGTATATTTAAAATTAACTTTAAAAGAGTTAATATTAAAAATAATTTAGATCACCTTGCCACTGTACAATCAAATAATCTAAGAAATCATAACCGATTACATGTTCGAAAATTTGAAGCTAACATATAATTAAATATGAGATTAACTTCTAATTAAGTTTTATGTAAAACATATATACATAATTTGTAAATAGACATGTATAAATATTCATCTCTGACTTCTTAACACAAAGACAATATCCATCTCAACATTATTTTTTAGTATAGGCATGCTAAGACTTGAAAGACTTACCATGAACAATCACTCGTACTTAAAAAATTAATTAATTACATGGGAGTCCTCCTAATGGTTACTCAAGCTAAGGACAAAGTGATTTTGGTACTATTCTCGGAATGTTAGTTCAACGTGCCAATCATAAATTGAACTCACACCACCAGCTCCAACTCCAACTGATGACTTGTCAACATCTTTCAACAACCACCTACTTGAAGAAGTCGACATACTAGAGAAAAAAGACATCAATAACATGGTAACATAAATAATTCTTTGCACCTATAGTCAATACTTGAATCTCTAATAAAAATAGAATCTCGATACAATGATCCATCATTATTTATAATGGGTGAAAATTATTATTTATAGTGGGTTAAAGGCGCCCAAGTAACATAACCATTTCTAATTGTTAAATAGATTTAAATCCAACAATCCACATCACACCAGGCACAAATTCCCAAAAATAAAAAAACTTCAAACCTTCTCGAACCTATAATAAGAATGTTTAGGCTCTTTGGAATGTACTCCTTGAGCCTAAAGGGCTAAGGAGAAACAACTAACAAGTATATATAGATCGAACAATAGAAAAAACCATTTTGACCAAGGAAACCCAAGAGGAGTGAAATTTTCTTACAAAATTCTTAAAGCTCTCAAACCAAAAGCTTTTCAAAATTTGAGGCTAATATACAATCAATATCACTTTGGTCCTATACAATCAAAATGACTTAGAAAACATTATGGATGACATTTTATAAACTTGAAGCAACACATAATCAAGTACAATATTAACTTCTAATCAAATATTATGTTAACTCTCAATCAAGTGTATTTACCACTGTGTCAATACGAGATTAAGGATGTTGTTCATACTAATTCAGACCCATCCATGTGAAGGCTCACTACAATCCTATAAATAGGTTGACATGGGATAAATAAGAAGCAAATTTAATAGTATTTATTACTCAAAAATTTATCAACTAACTTAAGCATTAGAATACTTTCACAAATATATCTTCCTCTAGCACTTAAGATACCTATTGGTGACTCTTTGAATAAGAACATCTAAAAAAACACGCAAAAGAACAACAAATATAAAAGAAAACTTACTCAGCTCAGGTAAGAACAATGAATATTAGGGATTATTTAAAAAAAAGTAAATATTGAAATTCTAAGTTAGGTTTAATATATAAATTATAAATTTTAATTATTTAATAATTCATTTACAAATTTTATCTTTTTTCTATATATTTTTCTTTATTTTTTTCTCAAATTTTGGAACTATTTCTCATTTTTTTTAATTAGATAATGTAATTGAGAAGATATCTAAGATATAGGTTGATTGTGTTTCTTAGTAAGTTTTATTTCTCTCATATTTTTAAATCTTTCCTTTTTTTTCTTTTTCATAGTGGTGACTTGTTTAATGATTAGATGTGTCAAATTTCACATGAGCGGTTCAGTTATCTAATAAATGCAGATTTTGTGCATAATCCAGTAGATCTTTAACCGACCAACATATACCGTATTAAAAAGAAAGACTTTCTCTAGAAATTTATTTAATGGATTAAAGATTCATTTAATAAAATTACTTAACGGATTAAAGATTCATTCAAATAAAAAAATTATTATGAAAAATCACTTAACGGATTAAAAAGATTGTTTTAATTTGAGTATGAAAAATTAGTCCTCACTTGCCAAATTTCACTAAGTGGATTGCTAAGAAAATTAATATTTTATTATTTTTTATATTGTTTAAATGAATTCAATATTTATAACTCTTATTTGATTAAATGAATATAAAGATATATTTTGAATATTTTATTAATGCTTGTAATTAGATATTTAGTTTTTACTTTTTAAAATAAAATGTATTAGATTGGTTTAAGTGAAAATCACCTCTGTGATAATTAACCTAACTAGATTATAGTATATATTGAGTAGTGGATTAATTAATAAAATGAGATATTTAAGTTTCATTCACTTTCAAATCATTTAGGTGAGAATATTAATTGTTAGAAGTCCATGGATGTTTCTACATTAATTCTGGTTGAATACATGCAAGAAACTATCTTGACTTCTTGTGAATTATCCTATGAATGAATATGTACAAAATTTAATAGTTCAAATTCTGTAAATATTTATGAAACTTGTGTGAAGCTGGAAATATTATGGATTGTGTGCTTGTGTTTAATAATTATCCACGATAACAAAATTGATTAGAAGTTTGTTACAGTAGTATATCTAATTTTGATTTTGTATGTGTTATAACTTTAAGATCCTTATTAATACAAATACCACCCTAGGTAGTGGATTTTCTCATAAACAACAATAGGAATAATAAGATTTTTTTATTTAATTATATTATTTTAAAATATTCTCATTACATATGTGTGTTTAATTCATGTTTGATTAGTAACGCCTATTTGTTTAAAATAATATAACTATTTACTTGTTATATATTTAACTATCCATTAACGATATATATATATATATATATAACTTACTTTTAAAATTAATTTAAATTTTAGTATGATAAAGTATAATAATTTTAAAGCATAGATACAATTATATAAATATCTTTAAAAATATACCAATTTTACATCAAAATTAATTTTTTTCACTAAAACTTTACTTCTCTCAATATTAATTCTATTGTCAAAACTAATTATCCTCAAATCACGTTTATGAAAGTTTTCAATAGCTTAAGTTGGTTATTTAGTTTCAGCATGTTTAGAATAAAAGTTTGACTGTTTTTAAAATGTAAATAATAGTATAGTATGACAATTAAATTTAACTTTTTAAAGGTAGAATGTATACTTTAAAAAATAACATGTGTACTATAATTGTTAATTAAAAAATAAAATTTAAGATTTTAATAGTTTTATGATTTTCGTGTATACGTTTATATTTATATATTATACAAAAGTGATGACTTTTCTTGATTAATTGTCAGTTATTATTTGGTGCTACTAAATTATTCAAAAGAATTTCATCTCTATTTATCACTTTAGAATAAATAAACCTCCCAACCATGTTTATCACTTTAGAATAAATAAATCTTTAGTAAAGTATTTATATGGGTCATGTATCAAATGTATATACAAACACAAGACGAGAACGAATTATAGGATTTGCCAACATTCAAGACAAACAAATACAAAAATAGTATTTCAACAAGAGAAAGCTTTCTAAAAGAAATAGAACAGAAAAAAATAGAGAACCTTTTTTATTATATATTATTCTATTCAAATAAAAAATATTCATTTTTTATTAGAAATATTTAGGTATTTCAAATTTAAAAGTTTATTTCAAAAATTATATTTTATATTAATTGAAATCAAACTGAATATAATTCATATAAAAAATCGAATATTAGCTATAGTATATACAAGTTTCTTTGGAAAATAAGAAAAAAAAGGTTAAACTTTTATAATAATGTATTTGTCGGGAAAAGTAAAGTTTATATTATTGAAACACGTCTTTTAAATTTAGCGTATTTAAATACATGTAAAAAATATTATTAGATTAACTTTTTTGTTATTTATTACAATCATATATCTATTTTTTTTTAAATAATAAGTACGTTGATTTTTCTATGAAGTATTAATTAACCAAGTTTTTTTTTTTTGCAAAGTAGTTCCTGAACTCTCATATTTGATTTATGCATGTTAAAAGAAAAATTTGTTATAGCGTTTCTCATCAAAATTCACTTTTTAGGAAAAAAAGAAAGTAAAAATATAAATTTTGATATTTTCAATTAAATTTATATTATAAAATTTTTTCTGTTAAGTATTTAAAACTTTTATATTTTTAATTAAATTCTTGTTGATTGATTTACTAGAGTGTTACTTTGTATCACTATTGATTATATATGTATCCAATAAAAAAAAAATAAAAAATAATAAAGTTTTAACTTCTTTATGAATTTGAGTATTCTTAATTGAGTCTACATTAAGAATGTTTTTTCTAGTCCATTTTTAAATTTTGACAATTTATGATTCAAAGTATTGTCCTAGTTAAATATGCACAATTGACACGCCATACTTTTTCTAATCCCAATGTCAATCTAATAATTCTTCCACGTAGTTATAAATGTTTTTGAACATGACGAGTACACGAATATATATGTTGTATCATGTAAAAATATTTCAAACTTCAATATCTATTTCAAACTAGTTTAGTTACATTGCTTCATGTAAATTAGCTTAAACCACTAAATAAATTATGGACTTCACATCATTTATACTTAAGACTGTCTATTATTGTCATTATATATTATCCCACTTAAACCATGTTGGCTTAAAGGCTTCAAAGGTATTTATGTATGCTTGTGTGGTTCAATTACTGTCCATTGGGTTACCTTTCCTTGTCTCATCAAACATGACAATCAATAGGTGTAAATTCATACCATTCATCAATTTTGTGAACTAACAGATGCCAAAGCTAAAATTTGGTAACTTTCAGCCTATGTAATGATAATAACAAGTTATTACACTAAAACAACATACTAAAAGTTCACTAAGACAATTAGAATGTTTTGAAATTATAATATTACAACAAAAGTTTATAATTAGGTGAACATCTCAGTACACAATTAATTGCTTCAATAATCTTTCTATATATGATATCCTTCAAGTTTTTCCCTGGTCTATAATCATTCTCTCGGGAACTTGGTAGAAGTATTAATTGATGTTTTCTTTCCATTAACATCCAATCCACTTCATCCACTAGTGGTTGATCATCATCCACCACTGCAAAATAATTGTGAAAAATGCAATATGTTAAAACTATATTCCTCATTATCTCAAAATAATAATGGGCTCGAGTCCAATTAGCTATGATAAAAAATCGTTTTTCAACATACCATACATTTTCTTAAGCGAAGAATAACAATGGTTAAATAATTTTCATGAATTTTGTAGACCTCTGTCAAAATACTCTTCAAATTGGTCTTTAACACATTAATACATGATAACGTTTATTTTTATTATATTTTTTTGTTATTCTCATAATAAAATCGTCTCTTTCTAAGCTCGGAATATATTAAATCTCATGTTTTTATCCTTTTTATAATAATTTGTTTCTTATTATAAATAATTAGTCACTTGAGGTTTTAATAAAATTTTATTCTGAATCCTATTAATTTTGTCAAATAATTGAATAGAAAGCTTTGGAAAAAGAAAAGTAAGATTGAAGCCTATAAAGGAGGAGATAAAAGATAAAATATCTCGCAGATGAATTGCATCAGACGCCACTTTAGCTGGGCCAAGCACCGACATCACTGACTTAGCACTTTTGTGTATTTCAAAAGGTCTGTGCATTAGGGCTAGGTACTCTAGAGGCATTCCACTCTATCTGGACTCTGTTAGAAAAAATGTAGTTTTGGGATGACAATTAGGGTTTTGAGGGTTTCCTTTTCTCCTCTTTCTATATTCATCTTCCTCATTGTTTATTATTCTCTCTTGTTGGAGGTTGATGTAATTAATTGAATTCTCATGTTATCAATATTGGGTTTATATATATATATATATATTCTTTCAATGTTAGTATTTTGTTTATGCGCTCATTGTCTATCGTGTTGATTCATAACTTGATCATTGGTTCTTATAGTATTGAGAAATATCATTTGTAATCTAAAATTGAATCAAAATATTGAATGAAAGTTGGTGTCTATGAATAGAGCATGATTTGTTTGTTATCTTAAAACTCTTGTGATGATTGTAAGTTTTATTTATATAATTGATCAAGAAATTAACGGTTAACATATAAGCTTAAGGTCATTCACCTAAGGAATTAGGATTTAGGTATTATTTTGGGTTTATATTGACTTTTTTTAGAAAAAAGATAAATGATTTTATATAAGAGAGTAAGGCTTGATGAAATTTAATCCTAGCAACTGCATCCCATATCCTTTCCATTCTTTTTTCATATTCAAAGTGCTCGTAAAAATACAAAAATATATTTTAATTATTTTGCATAATTTTATTTTCTTGTTTATCAATTCAAATATTGGAATTAAATTGTAACCTAAATTTGTTATCAATTGTAATTATTATCATGTATTGCACAAGTCTCGTGGGAGAAAATGATATATTTATTGATTAGTACATCAACGACTAGTGCACTTGTTATCATAGTGAAAAATGCTAACAATACAATGTAATAATTTATCCTTTTAACATAAATTTAGTATCCCCAAATTTTTTCTTACGAATATTAAAATTATATATTAGAATTTGATAACTATGTCATCAGACATGACTTATACCAAATCCAAATTAATTTGCCTTCAAAGAATAGTTAGTATATCTTCAATAAGAACATCAATCAATGTTTTTGAATCAAATATTTTTCATTCCCACCTAACTAGGACATGTGTAAATTTCATGTTGAAATCATAACTCACAAAAATATTTTGAATTGGATAGTCTTTTCTTCAATAAAAGTGAGGGACATATGATCTCAACACCTTAACTCATAATGAGAAAAACCTCTAAATAATCCTATCACAAAGTGATAATAATTTCTCATGATAACTCTAAAAAAAACATATCAATGTCAAGTAACACTTGAGGTTGACATAGTATTCTTGAAATATAAGTAAAATATATTACTGAGAACATGTGATTGAACATGCTTCTTAATGGTTGAGCTAAAAATTCTCTCTCCGTCATAATTATCACATTCAACATATTCTGAAAGTGAAACTAATAGTTTCTCTACATCAATGAAAAAAGAATGACACAATTCATTTTTTAAAAAAAAAATGGTCACTAGTTCTTCAGTTATGGACCTAAACACATCCTTCACCATTTTAATTGTCCTTAACCATTCACATAAGTTAATATATACCTTTGGCTCATGCAAATAATATCATGACATTTTTCCATATGAATGAAGTATGATGTCAAATCATCCCTATGACTTGTCTTTTCATTTTCTAACATTAGTTATCATACTACTCAATATGAATAGGGTGATAACATAACAAGATAAATGTAAGTTTGACTATACTGGTCCTTGTTTCCAAAGTAAAAAAACACATTTATCCCTATCTTCATCCTTATCAAGCGTGAAATTTGTATCTTATCCTCATTGTCATTAGGTAGCAATTCCTTATATAAACAAAAAGTTTTCTTAGAAATATAAGCAAGCCGATATCTATAACACTACCTAAAACTATTTAAATAAATACAAATAAACCAAAAATAAGTTAATTAATATTTTAGTACTTATGTTTTTTCGTTTAAAATACACTAAACTATATACACAAAAATATTAGTTTTTTAAATATATTTCTATTATTACATCCTACTTCAAAATTTTATTTATTTATAAAATCACACTAACATTTAAAACCCTAATTCATCATATTACTTTCTACTTACAGATTAATTTCATCCTTCAAAAAAATTAATTCCTAATTTAAAATATTATACATTATTTAAATTTATTAAAGTCTATTTTAAATTAAAAATCATACATATTAATCCCTACTTTAATCTACTGAGTCTTACTTGAAAAAGTATTAAATTAATAATTTAAATATTAAATTCTTTTTTTATATTTTTATCCCAAATTTCAATTAGTAACAAAAAATTATAAATATAAATCTCTACGTTACTATGTTGTAACTATTTTCAATTATAAAATAATGAAACAAAAATTCACATGTAAATAAAATTCTAAACTCAACTTTCATAATTCAATCCTTATTTGAAAAAATTATACACATCACGACATCAATTTTGTTAGCACCAGTGGATAACTAATTGTATTTGATGAAGCCAACCATGTGTGAAGAAGCTCAAGACCTATGATCATATGTGGAATGCATGAAGATTCATGAAGATTTGAAGCTTGGTCTAGAACTTAGGAATGTGGTTGAGGCAAGTATGATTCAACTTAGCATGATGTGCATTTGTTAATCATT
>Ga0209700_100412_pt1 | contig 78074 bp, 37 predicted proteins | sample SiratroredBW_FD_187528 | JGI IMG/M metagenome (GOLD analysis project Ga0209700, IMG submission 187528) | Root nodule microbial communities of legume samples collected from California, USA - Siratro red BW (SPAdes) (version 2) | ecosystem: Host-associated > Plants > Roots > Nodule | place: USA... | reverse complement strand
AAAAAAATATATATATATATATATATATATATATATATATATATATATATATATATATATATATATATATATATGTATATTCTTTAATTCTCTCCACCTTTTTTATTTTTTTCTCTCAATTTTTCTTTTTTTATTTCTTTTTCTTTCGATTTTTTTTTCTTTTATTTTATTCTCTCGATTTCTTTTTTTCTATGTCTTTTTCTTTTCTTCCAACTCTTTAGTTTTCTTTTTCTCAACCTCTCTCTCGTCATAATTATAATATTTTTTTTTGAATAATCATCAAGCATTATATATATATATATATATATATATATATATATATATATATATATATATATATATTCTCTTTTTCTCACTTTTTCCTCTTCTCAAAGTTCTATTTGAATTTCCTCTCCATTTCTCCAATAAAATTATTAGTAAATGATATGTAATGCACATTGAGTTGAACACCAACTTCAACCTATCATGAGTCCAATTTTTATTAAAGAAATTAAAGAAATTAAAAGTCAATATTTTACTGAATATTAAGAGTTGAGGTTCTTGTATCAATTAATACAAAAATAAAAAGTAAAAAAAAAATAATTTTAATATTTAGTTTGGAGAAAAATATTGATATAATATTAAAAAAAATACGAGAATTTTAATCATAATTCTATCACTACATGTTATGTTGATAAAAGTACGGGTGCTTGTAACAATTTAATCTATTTACTTAAAAAAACACAAATGGTCCTTTATACATCATACCAATTCTAAATTGAACAATCCAAATATGCCTTTTAGATTTAAAAATGCAAATGTACTTCTAAATTAAACACTATAAATATATATTTTGGACTATTTAATTCAAAAATACATGTTGAATTAGTAATTCAAATTGAATTTTTCGCTAAATTCATATTATTATAAGATAAGAATTTAACATACTTACAAAATTTCCATTCTAAATTATATAATTCATAAGGTCCTTGATAGTGATATTCAGAATATTAACAATAATTATATTTATTTTAGATTTGTTATTTTAAAATATGTTTCTAGATTTCACGATATAAATTCTATACACAATATCCATCCAGAATGGTCTGTTGAATTTACCAAATTCAAAATACATGAAAGCTTGTCTTTTTTACAACAATGGATAATACATGATGATTGATGGTGTGTTGATTTTTTTTTACCCCAAGTTTATACGTCATTATTATTTTGTTGATGCACCTCTCAATGATCTTTTAAAAAATAATGTTTTTTTCGTCGACTATAGAGGCTCAATGGACTTTCGACTAACTGAAAATTGCTATTTCGCAGGCCCTTATATTAGTCCTTCCAAATTTTTAGCTAGACTTGTTTTCAAAACTAATGCTTTGAGACATGGGCCTAGTGTTACTACAATAGGGTCATTCAATATATTATTTTAATAATAAGAAATTTTATCTTAAACTCCTAACAGCTTCTACTTTTGTTAGAGAATTATTACATGGTATTGTATTGATAATAAATAAATGGGGGACTTATTTATTGGATAGAAAATTCATTATTCATACAAATTAAAGAAGTCTTTGTGAACTCATGAACTAAGTGATGAACTAAGTGATGTAAATAGTTGAACAACAATATTATTTATCCAACTTGACGGGGTTCTCAAAAGAGATTGCGCATAAACCTAGGGTAGTGAATTATGTTTAAGATTCTTTAAGTCAAATGTAAGAAGATTGTCTTTAATTTTTAGGATTTACAGTGTCTTTATGTAATCTCGTGACAAAAATACAGAGCGAATATTCCTCTGATCCTACTTTAAGAGAACTATACCAACTGGTTCTATATTGTCATGAGCGACATTCTGAGTTCAAAATCATCCAAGGCGTTTTATTTTACCTCAACAAAATTGACATTATAGATAACTCTTCTCTAAAACAATTGTTGCTCGAAGAATTCCATTTCACATTGATGGTGAGCCATGCTAGAATAAATTTTATGGTAGGTTCTGTGAACACTTTTATTGGAAGGGAATGAAAAAATGACGTTATAGAGATCATGTCGAGACCTGTGTTACTTGTCAACAGATAAAGTCACTTTCACAATGCCTTATGGGTTGTTGTGGCCCCTAACCCCACCCACAACCGTTTGGGACTTCATCACTAGGCTCCCTTCTTTCCAAAACCACACTATCATGGTAGTTGTGGTTGACCATTTTTCTAAGGCAACCCACTTTGGTAGGCTCTTCACCTCCTACACTACAATTAAAGTTGTTGAATTGTTTGTCGTCATGGTGTTAGATTCCATGGCATGCCTAAGAGCATAGTGTCAGATTGTGATCCAATATTCATGAGCAATTTTTGGAAAGAACTCTTTAGACTTAGTGACACTAAATTATGTATGTCCTCTACCTATCACCCTCAAACTGACAATCAAACAGAGACAGTAAAGTGACATTATAACATTGTCAAGCATAGTGTCATCGAAATGACTCCTTATGAAGTTGTCTATAATAAACTTCTACCTGCTTTACTTAGTATATGTCAGAACCAGTCAGAATGAAGCAATCGACACTTAAATGTCCAACTGAAAAATGTTATTTGCAAGTCGTGTTCTAAGTTACTAAAAACTCAAGATTTTGTAAAGTTTGATGGGTCTCTAACTATTAGTAGACGTATAAGTGATGTAGCTTTCAAGTTAGACTTGTCTCCACAATCCAAAATTCACCCAACTTTTCATGTTTCTAAACTAAAACCGTGTCATGGAGAGCCCACTAAACAAGTTCTATCCTTGCCTGATGAAGGCCATGACAACCAACCCAAGATTCAACCACTAGCAATTTGGATTGACATAATGAAAAGGATTCGAAAGCACTCAAGCTTTAATTGAATGGCAAGGATTGTATCCTAAAGATACAACTTGAAAGTTTATTTCGATTTGTTCATGAAGTTTTTTAATTTACACTTGAGAACAACATATTTGTTGAAAAAGAACGAGGTGTTATGATCCAAGATAGAAATGATGACTTAGTAAGCTTGGAGAATGACCTTGAAAAGGAAAATCCAACTACACAATTCAAACCCAAATACAATAAAAATAGACTCGAATATTTAAAAGATTACAATACCAATTAGTTAAGAAATTATGCATAATAATATGTTAGTATAAGTTTAAATGCAGAATAATATTCTTTGAATTGTTACAATATATATATATATATATATATATATATATATATATATATATATATATATATATATATATATATTTTGTTAAGCAAGACTTTTACTACATATAAACAAATATTTCCAATTCAATAATAATAAAATAATAATAATATTTTTGTTTTCCCTCTAATTTCCTAGAGCTAGTCTTCCCTTCAAGAAAGACATTACATTGTTGCTGCCCGAAGTGAATTCAGCTCTAGTAAGGAAATTAATAATGAAAATATGGTAAATGTTTTGTGTATTCATCTCACTTTCAAATTAAATCAAAACGTACAAAGTGAAAAACTTGAGAGCAAAGAATATCCATAATTGTTTTTAAGAAATCTTTATAATACCACTTTACTTTTGATGGGGGCTCATATAATTACACGGGTATTATTAACTTTAAAGTTAACTAATATTTATCATAGAAACTATTATAATACTCTAACCATACACAAGTTACAACGAAATAATTCATCCACATGGCACGAGAGTAACCACCAAAACTAATCCAGAGTTTAGCCTTGAGCAACAATCCCCATATATCTTAGACTTGGTGTAGCAGTATGTTTTCTTCAAGATGAAAGAGGTGAAAAGAATATTTAATCTAAACTATATAGAATTCATTAAAAAATCTAAAAGAATATGAAGTTATGCTAGCTACCAATTTACGTGTCTGGTCCGCACAACCACTTTCAGACCAGTCCAGTTGACAATCACAAAACGGCTCTCACCTGGCACTATACCAACTAATTATTTACATTATAAATAATTTTGGTGTCAATGGATCCAAAAAATGCAAATCTTGCAAATGAACTTGATCCTTCATTGCTTTGTTTATTGCTTGTGATTTCAGGGTGTGTGCAACAAGGGAATCTCAGCTTACACGTATCAATGTTTGTATCCAAATGGGTTCAATGCATTGGTTGGTTCTCCTCACACTTACTCTACTCCTGGTCCCACCACCAGCTGGTTCCTTATGAGTTTTCACTACAAAATTTGTGTGTTTCCGATGATTAAGGGAAACTAATAAGCATGTGTCAAACCTACATTCTCAAACCCACATCATCTCATTTCATTAATCTTTAAATAATCTTTAAACTAATCTTAGGGAACAATTTTCATAATTTTATACACTATTATTTATAATTTTGTTAATGTCAATAAAAATGAAAAATATTTAATCGGTAATGTTTACAAAGAAATGAATCTGTATGATATGTTTTAGTGTGTAGAGATTAAATTGTGAATCTGCGGAAACAAATGTATGAATAAATCTCTCTAAAAAAGTTCAAAATTATACTTTGAAATAATTTTCATTCTTATCTTATATCAGTGGGGTGTTCAGATATCATGTGGACAGTCCAGCTTCTGCATATAAAATCCCAGCTACATAATCAGCTAGGCCTATACCCTTTGTTATTATTTTATCACATTTATAGTTTATATTATGTGTGGATGGAAAATATTTAGAAAATAGTTTTTTTACAAAAGAAAATTTAAATGTTTTACAATAAGTATGTTGTTATTTTCAAATAAAATTTTAAAAGATATTAAAATTTTAATAACTTATAAAAAAATAAATTATTTAACATGAAATAGTTTTATAAGAATTTAAATAATTTCAAATTTTTTCTCTTTTTTTACATATTTTTTTTTCTCATTTAACCTTAGTCGAATTTCGATTTAGTTGAGACATTGTTTACTCGAGTATGATCATTTGTTAAATCAATTATAGTTAATATTTATCATCATCGTCAAAGTTACGTTTTTGTTACCAATGTTATTTTTTGCTTAATGTTAACTGATGTTTTCTTTTAAGATTAATAGTATTTTTTTTACAAATGTTAAATTTATATTTTTTTTTCTAACATAAATTAATAAATTAATATTATTTTTAGTTGAGGTAAGTTAGTATTATCTTTTCATGTTTACAATGTCATCTTTCAATATTATTTCTGAATTGATGTTAAGAAAAATTTTCTTCACTAAAATTATCAAGACTATTTTTAAACCCATTGCAACTAAAGTTTTTAATTGACATCATTGAAATTATATTTTGAAAAGATGATAGTCAAACTTTTTGATTTGCCATTAATAAAATTATTTTCTAGTTATTGTTGTTAGAATTATTTGTCAACTTATATAGATTAGAATTATTTCTTACTTTTACCATGGTTTACTCAATTAGTGTTGGTGATTATTTTTGAGAATATGAACAAATTTTTTCAAGTAATAGTTATTTTTTCATTAATACTCTATTTCAAAGAAAAAAAACTCAATAAAACTAAATTATTTTATTCTAACTAAATATTTAAAAAATTGAATAATTTAAAATTGTTAACAATTCAAATGGGGAAATTTTCATTTCCATATTTATTTAGTAATTTGTATAATACAAATCTACATGAAAGAGTTACATAAACTATATAAAAAAAAAAAAACTTTAATTGATATAAAGAAAAATACAAATAAGATCTAAAAAATGTTTTGTTCCGCCGATTCCGAAAATTCGGGTATAAAAACCCCTGCGTTGAACTCCAGCAAGCAAAGCTATTTATTCTGGTCTCTCAAGTTCCCAATTCTCAACGCCACAAACAGACAGAAAAAAATAAAACACTTCCGATGAGCGACACCGCCGCGACGGCGCTCTTGGACCGCCGCGGCAAGTACAACCGCAGCGTGTCGCACGTGAACGATGAGTTCCACACGTTCCGCTCCTACCTGCGCTGGATGTGCGTCGATCAGTCCAACGCCTTCACGGCGGCGCTCTCCTGGTCCGTCTTCCTCCTCCTAGCCGTCGCTGTTCCCGCGGCCTCGCACTTCCTACTGGCCTGTCCGGACTGCGACGGCCGCCACTCTCGGCCCTACGACGGCGTTGTCCAGGTCTCTCTCACCACCGTCGCCGCCCTCTCCTTCCTCTGCCTCGCTGGCTTCGTCCGGAAGTATGGTCTCCGAAGGTTCCTCTTCTTCGACAAGCTCTGCAACGAGAGCGAAACCGTAAGAACCAACTACATGGCACAGCTCAATGTATGTCTCTAATCTCTATCTCCCTCGTTAATTACTTCATCTTTATTTTTTAACTGATTAATTGTTATTATTATTATCTATTCCCCATACTAATCACACGTTAATTCAGAATTGTTAATTATTTCAAACTTCCTTCTGTTAACTGTTGCTTTCTGCATTTTTTGTTTCTGAGCTGTTTTTTCATGATTTTTTGTTGTACATGTTATGTTGATTCGAAATATTTACTTTCTGTGCTTTTGGTTGCATTAGGATGATTCTGAAGCATCTAGAAGCTAATTTCTTCTTTTGAAAGACGCTTTGACTGTACGATTTTTTGTTCCCAAGTGTTTTTGAAAATAAATAATAGTTGCACACTTTATTATTTATTAAATTAATTAAAAACTATTATAAATCTTATTTCTTATTTAGTGTTTTCTATTTTTTATTATATATTTTTTTTTATAACTTTTAACCAGTAATATGTTAGATAATGTGTTATTAACGTTATTATTGGACATTGTTTTTGTCTCTTATTATCTATTTGGATCATCAAGAGTTTGGATCTTCATCCGCTAGTTTTCTATCAAATTTTTTTTTAGAAAATTACTTACTTTTTATTTTAAATTGTTATTTTCCTTTTAAGAATAAACATAAATAGTTTAAAAACTATTTTTTAAAAAATAAACTCATAATCAAAGACACCCCATATTATTCCTATAATTTCTATCAGGCCTTTTATTCCGCCTTTTTTTTGTAAGTCAGTTCTCTAATTGTAAGAGACATCATTTGTCCCATAATGGCTTTTGTAGATTTTTTTTTTTCTTTAACATGTAACTATTAAAAAAAAATATATTATTTAGAATTTATGAAAACAATGTTATATCTTTTATTTAATTGTTATAATTTTACAAAACACATTCTTTTAATTAAAAAGTACTACTTTCTCAAAACGGAAATAAATTATGCTATTGAGTTTGACTAAACAAAAACAAAGAAAAACTTGACCCAATTTCATAGCTACGTTATAACCTTTTTTTTCACTGTTACTAAATCGTTGTTACTTGATGTAAAATTGATACGAAAAACATTAATATGTAAATTGGTGCTACTCTTTATTGTTTTATAAGTAAAGCTTTCTACGTGCTTTGATCTTTATGTACTAAAATTTCTCTACTTTTTTAATGATGTATAACTATTTTACAAATTATATATGTTATTTACAATGATGGTTTTTATTTAGTTATAAGTCACTCATGTTTTTTTCGGGTTACTTATGTTTAAACAATAATATCTTGACATTTCACTTAATTCATATAATCGATTAATACTCATCATATTATTTTTTTATAATTATAAAATTTTATTTCTTTTAATGATCATAATACTCTTAAAAAATAAAATGTGACTTGATTATTTACAAATAAATGATATATTCCCTGTTTATCTTACTAAGTTGAGGAAACAGGAACATGTCTCTTTCGTTTTTGTTGTTTTACGGTTCGGAGATTTTGATTTCGGCTTCTTAATGGCAATTTGAATTGGTGCCGTAATTTAGATCCATTCCCAACCATAAGAATATTGACTATAGCGAATAATTGAAACCGTGGAACTTTTTTTTAGACAGAATTGTGAAACTTCAACATCACAGCTTGAAAAATAATGATTTTCTATTGAACTTTGATTCAAGGAAATAACAGCTTTAGGTTTTAATTATTAAAACCTCATGATCTGAAGTTCCTCAAGTTGAAAAGATATGTACTAGATAATGTTAACAAAAGGAAACAATTGGAGAGTTAATTAATTATTCCAGCTTCAAAAAGACACATAATCTTCTAGGTTAGAAAAATCGATATAGAGTAATCCTAGTGACAGAAACTATTTTATGATATTCCGAAATTCTATGAAATAATAGTTGTTCAGTTTCCTATTTATATTTTAGATGAAATTTTGCTGGGTAATCTTATATACCTATCTATTAAAGTATCTAAATCAAGCATGCTAGAACAATCTATAATAATCTCAATTAAAGTATAATAATCTCAATTAAAGAAAGAGAGGAGAAAAGGTACACATCAACTCTTGTTTCTTAAAGTGCATTCTTTTCTCTTGAACTATCTTTTACACTACAATATGATTCCCACACAATAATATTCGACAATTAGATCAATGTTTATGCACCCAAGAACAATGCTTTCTCATTTTTTTCAAAACTACTAATTAAAAAATAATCATTAAATGGTAAAAAGCACACACCAAAATTTATAATTTTGAACTAACTTCTGTTTTTTACAGAGATCACTGAAGATCCTTTCGGTGTTTGTGGGTCCGTGTTTTGTGGTGGAGTGTGCATACAAGATATGGTGGTACGCGTCTGGAGCGTCACAAATCCCGTTTCTGGGGAACGTGTACGTGAGCGATGCGGTGGCGTGTATATTGGAACTGTGTTCATGGCTGTACCGTATCACAGTGGTTTTTCTGGTATGCGTTCTGTTCCGTCTGATCTGCCATCTCCAAATCCTCCGACTGCACGACTTCGCGAGGTTCTTCCACGTGGACTCGGACGTGACATCGGTGATGTCAGAGCACCTTAGGATCAGACGGCACCTGCGAATCATAAGCCACAGGTTCCGCGCGTTTATTCTACTCGCCCTCGTATTGGTCACTGGAAGCCAATTCGCATGCCTGCTGGTCACAACCAAACATTCACGTGATATGAACTTATACATGGCCGGTGAACTTGCGGTATGTCCCTTCCCTTCTATTTTCTTTAAAAACAGAATAATATTTCTACTTTTCATCATTTAGTATCACAATAATATGATTTTTCAATTTTAAATTTTAATGATGTGTATTAAATATTTAAAATATCACTAACATAGGATCTTAGTTTTCAAGTTCAAATTAAGTTAATTAGACTTTTAGGTTGTAATTACATTTTAGTCTTTCAAACACGCATTAGTTATTAACACCGTCTTCATAGTTTTCAACAAAATAAATGAACTAAAGTTACCTAAATATAATATTTAAAAACAATTTTCACAATTGATCTATAACAGACTAAAATCACAAATTCATAATGCTTAAAGAAATTATCATAAATACTGTTAAAACATGAGAAGGTTGTTCTTAAAAAAAAAAGCAGAAGGTAAAATTGTATAATTACAAAATAGGTAAGAAACTAGAAATGCAAATAAAATAGAAACATTTATTGAATATATAACTTATTTAATTTTTTTTATCAATTGTGTAAATAAATCAGTTTTGTGATAACTCGGCATAACTATTACTACTTTAGTGAGGCGTAGGCATTTGTTGTATTTTTATATGTCTAATGTGTTTTTTTTTTAATTTTTATTTTAATGTAAGTATAAAATATTTTATAACAAACATTTAAAATTATCTAAAATACGATCTTTAAAATAATTATAAGAGATTAATAAATATTAATTATAACAATTTATGATTGAATGACAGCATAGTTCTTTTATACTATTAGACTATTCCAATTAGTTTTGTTCTTTTCTATAGCTTTTCATAAAAGAAAATCCTATATTTTTTATTAGATGATTTATAATTTGAACAAAAGTAGTCTGTCATGGTTTATTAGATAAGTTAGACCAAATGTTTGGGCTATGATAGTTTTTAAGAACTTAAGTTTAATATATTCATAATGAATGTTTTTTTTATTCTGTTATAAATTATATAATTTTAATAATAAGTACTTTTAAAAATATATTTAGCGTAATTTTTAATTAGTTGACAATATAAATTTTTAATATTAATAATATATAAAATAAGTTTTCAACTAATATATTTGCAAACAAATTTTAAAAAATGTGGAGTATATACGCTTCCACTGTTATTTTTGTTTTAGGAGTTTAATTTTAATGCATTATTATTATTATTATTATTATTATTATTATTATTATTATTATTATTATTATTATTAATGTTATACTCATAATATTATTAAAGACAAATATAAAACTATTTTGTTTGGGTAAATTATCAATTTAGTCGTTAAGTTTTATTCTATATATTTTCAGAAATTATATACATTTTTCATTATGATTAAATTAACCACATCGTGATCGTTTACCTATTTTGTTTATTATCTTTCTCCTTTTAATAGTTTTATAAACTTACTCATACTGCCTACCTCTTAGCTGTACATACGAAATTTCTTAAAGTCCGACAAATAAAAAATTATATGATCGAAACAGATTGAAGTATGACGAAGACGTATCTTATTTAATTAAATTGAGACTTCCTCCAATGTCCTTTGGTAAAGTTATTATTGCTTCCTTGTTCCTTCACATATCTAGATCATAAAATAATACCGAAAAAGACTAACAAAAGGGACCAAAAGTAATCTACCCAGTCAGGGAAACCAAATAGAACCAAAACATTTATAACAATTAGGTACCAAGTGAAACCTTGGTCTGTCGTGTTCAAGAATTGTAATGAAAAAGCATGGTTATTAAGAAAAAAAATCATTATAAATAACCAGTTAATTTTTTTTAAATACTGTGTAGTTTGTACCAATATAATTGTTAAGAAAAAACTAACTTCTTAAGGGTTTTATTCGTGTGCAGTTGTGCTCGGTGACACTCCTTTCTGCGCTCTGCATATTGTTGCGTAGTGCCACAAAGATAACACACAAAGCACAAGCAATCACAGGGCTTGCTGCCAAGTGGCATGTGTGTGCGACGTTGGATTCCTTTGATGGAGCGCTGACAGATGGCGAGACCCCAATGGCTCCTCAGAGTTCCCGTGAAACAGTGTTTCCTAATGTGGGAACAGATGGGGAATCAGATACTGATGAAGCAGGGGATGAAGAAGATGAAATTGATACTACTAAGTTCATTCCATCTTATGCTTACAGCACCATCTCATATCAGAAGAGACAAGCTCTTGGTAACTTCTTTTCTCATACCTTACCTGTTGTTTAGAAACTGAGTAAGAAATTACCTTTAAAATATGAACCTATAAGAATACAATTTAGATGTGGTATTTTAGGTATTTTTATTATTACTTTTAATTAAATTTAGAAATTTATATTGATAATTCATATAATATAAGTTTACATTAAAAATTAATATAAATTTCTTAAAATCACAATTTTCAATACATCTTACTTCTAAAATAAAGAACATCGAACACGAAAACAACACAACACATTATAGCTGTGACCTGTTAACGCGTTGACATAATACTTTAATTAGTTTATAATATGGGCGAACTTATCAATCACTCATTTATTATATTAATTAATTAGTTTCTCCGACAAGCACGTAACCTAAACTATACCTAATCATCCTTAGGCTATTGTTTACTTTGGGTTTTAATGAATTAAGGTAAAAATATAAGAAAACAAGAGGTTAATTCATTCTACTATACATGTAACCCAAGAAGTTGTGAAGTAATATTTTTTTTTTTCTTCTTAACGAAAGGAATGTACTATTTATTGAATCATCATATGATGATTATTATGAATATTTGTTCACTAACATTATACTATGGTTTGCCTTTTTTTGCAGTAAATTACTTTGAGAATAACAGGGCAGGGATTACTGTATATGGATTCATGTTGGACAGGAGTACACTCCACACAATATTTGGCATTCAACTCTCATTAGTTCTTTGGTTGCTTGGAAAAACCATAGGCTCCTTTTGAGCATTCTTATTTCATTTGTTTTGTTTCATTATAATGTGTCAATCTGTTCATCCCAATTGCCAGCTGCTAGCTGTTTAAATTGGATTAGAAATTAGTAGTGCATTTTTTTTTTAATCTTAGCTAATTATTTATAATAATTCTTATTTTTTTTCAAAAAAATTAAAAACAAGTGAAAATACCATCGTTCGGTAATCATGAACAAATAATATGTCCAATAAAATAAAAGAACAATAAAATAAAAGAAGTAACATATCAAAGACATGTTTTCTTTCAGTGACCATGAAAACTTCAAACAATAGGTGTCTTAAAATCATTCAAAAACCTTAACTTCCACCTATCATCCTCTTTTGCCGGTCGATTTAATCACTTACCGTCTTGCGATGCACTAGTAATAGTATATTTAGGTAGCTATAAATTGGGTGTCTGAGAAAATATCTCGAACCCAATTGTAAGAGCAGGAAAATAATCATCTTTCATAGTTCATTGTTGAGTCACTAAAAAAAACTTAAATTATCTATATAAATTACATTAAGATAAAAATTTATATATAAAATTTGTATTATATACAGAATTTTTTCTATAAATTTATATCCGTATGTAAAATCAGTATTATATGATGAATTATTTATGAATTTAAATTTTTATATAAAATCAACATTATACACGAATTTTTATATACAGATTTGCATTTAAGATATTACATAGGATATAATAATATTATTGTTGTCATAAATATTAATCATATTAATTATTATTGTCATAATAATAATTATTAGTATTAATATTAACATATTTATTATTATCATTATTAATATTATTAATATTATTTATATTCAATAAAATTGTTGTTATTATTAGTAATATTATCATTATTATTAATAATGTTAATATTAGTATTATTATTAATTATAGAAATTATAATTATAATAATAATGATAATAACAATAATTATAATAAGAATATTAATAATCATATTATAACAATAATGTTGTTCTGGTTTAGTGGTAAGTAAGTTCTGTTGGTGTATGTGGGACTTGAATTCGAATTTCCATGATATATTGTCTAGGATTCAAGAAATATATTATTAATAAAGACATGGTGAATAAGATTTAGATGACTCCCATAAGTTAGTGCTTTTAAAACTGTGTCTTAGGTGTAAACATTGAGTAGGGTTAAATATGAAATTTGTTACGTAGATAAATAGATTGACAATAGTTCGTATCATTATAAAAAATGAGAAAAATAATCAAAACCTTTTCTAAACATTAATATACATGAGTTATTGTATAATCTTTAGTGGTTTCCCATGAAGTGCTAGAAGATGACTGTTTTAGAATATCATTTCTTCTCTTGTAAGTAAGGAGAGGTCTAAATGGGTAGAATTAATCAACAAGAAAATTCTTTATATGAACAATACTTAAAACCTGAACTTTGGTTTATATATATATATATATATATATATATATTATTGATTATAAATAAATTTCAAATATAGAAATAAAAGTTCAAGAACTTATCAATGAATAATATTTAAGCACAGATTAGAGATTTTATTCAATTAGAAAGGGTTCAGTTTAATGATGTTTTCTTTCCAATAGTGAAGTATAAATCCATTAGGATACTAGTAATTGGAAACTTAACTTTAAATTCAAATAAATGAGTATCAAGATTGCATTCTTACATTAAGACTTGGAAAATAACATCTATAGAAAGAAACTAGAAGAATTTGTAAAAAGAGAGAAAAATATTATATTGTAAACTAAATAGGATCTAAAACAAAACATTCAAAGAGGATTGACTAGTTTATTGAAAAAAAGTACAATACTTATATCTAATTTCAAATTTATAATATAAAATTATACTTTGTAATATTGTTGTTATATATTAATAACATCCTAACATTAAACAATATACCTTAGATTGAAAATGTTAAGATTAAATCAATATCAAATGTGATATAACAATTTTAAAACTATTAAGAATATCATGAAAATTAAAATCATTAAACTACATTATTTAAAAGGTCTTAATATTTATTATAATATTATATATTACAAGAGAATATTTAAATTTAAATATTAAAATTATATTGTTAAGGTGGAATGGATGTTGAGATTGAACCCAATTAAAAAAAAAAGTCCAAAAATTAATTTTACAAAATTTAGCTTTTATTGTTTTTTTATTTGAAATTGAATTGGATCATAGTCCTATTCTACCAAAATAAGTTAAATAAAAATTAAATTAAAAATACTTTAAAAAAATTAATGGTGAGATGAGGAATCCTTTACATATATGGAGATTAAATCAATTGCTAATCCTAACTTAAAAATTAAATTACCTTAAACTTCGTATGAATAAAGGTTTTGCCGTGGCAATGCCCTTCAAACCCATTTTTTTCTCCTCCATTTTCATTCATTTCGTAGCATCCTTCGCACTCCAACCACACTAGCCCTCTATTTCTTCGTCAAGTTTCGTTTTTGATCAGTGCCCAACTCCGCTCAGGCGTTAAATTTCGGGGGTTCAAAGCAAAAATGCTTCCTCAGCGCATGAAGAAAGCCATCACTGACAACCCTAAGAAGCTTGCCGGCTTGATCGACCTCGTCAACCTCCCATCCACGCTCAGAGAATTCGTGGGTCAGTCTCAGATTTCCCGTTTGGGCTGCTTCAAGTGCGTTTGGTCCTACATCAAAACCAAGAATCTGCAGGTTCCCCCTCTTTTCTTTAAAAAAAATGTGATGTTTTTGTTGAAGTTAAGTTCAATCCTATCTTGTTGGATGTTTGATTTTGCCTTACTTTTGCAGTTTGTAAATTTTATGTTAAGGGTGCTTGTGATGACAAAATTATGTGAATTGTTTGTCAATGGATTAATGTCGAAGAGGTAGAGTTCAAGATATGGCTTTTGAGCTGAGAGTTTTGTTAAACAATTCAAAAGTTTTGTTTTTGAAATAAATATTGCCTTCTCTTTTGGAGTGGCAGTGTTTAAAAGAGGTAGGAAGTAGAAACTGTAAAGGATTGGAATGGGACCTTTATAAGGTTGTTGAGTAATTCTATATTGATACACCTAGCCCATTTTTGAATATGTAATTGGGAATGGAATGGATTTGAATAAAGTTATCATTCTATTGTTTGGGTAATTTTATAACGGAATGGGAAAAAAGGGTGTGATTCTATCCCCCCAAATTGGAATGGAAGAAAGAAAGGAGTATTTGATTGAATGGAATGCATTCTTTTATGTTTCATTCCATTTCATCCTATGTTAAACAATGCAAAAAATGGAACTTGATATTATTTTGTTCATTTTTACTGTACTTCATTATTTTACATAAATCCAAACACAGCCCTATATATGGCTGAGATATGCTTCCTTGCAGCTTTAATTTTACAGTAGTACTTAGCAAAACTTTGTGCACTTTTATACATGGGTTGAGACAAGACAAGAAATCTCTAGTTTGTGCTGTGTATTTTGTTTGAGCTATGATATGCACTATCTACATATTATATTATTCCTTTCTAACGTTTTTGAACTCTTATATAATCTTTTATAACTACTAAATTTGTGATTTTATTTATAAATTTGTAAAATGCGGGTATCGAGCTGTCAAGTTGGCTTTGGTGTTTTATGGGCTGGGGGCATTTATTTTGATATATTGATATGCAGCTCCCATGGATTGATTAAGATGAGTTGTTTCTTTAATTGAGCAGGATCCAAACAACAAGAATGTGATCAACTGTGATGATAAGTTAAAGAGTATTTTGTTGGGGAAACCTCAGGTTGAGTTAGCAGAACTTCCTGCACTTATCAAGATGCATTTTCCAAAAGAGCCCAAATGACATGGGTGATATAATCACGATGCTTGTTTTATCAGAGAGTGTAGCCTTCCTCAAGACGGGTTTCCGAATTTGTTTCCTTTTTTTGCCTTTTCCCCCATACTGTAACGTCATATGTGTAGGAATCTAGCTTCAGAGCCACCAATTGGCAGTTTTCTTTGTGCTGTATGGATGGGTTAATCTTGTTATATGTGATTCAACTTAGAATGTCCTGTTTCACAGCACGCTTTTGCCGCTTTCTAAACTTTGTAATTAAAATTGTTGGTTACATATTGTTTTGTATGAAAATATATATTATGCTTTTATCATTTATGCCAAGTCACTTTACGAGTCCTTAGAATTGTTTTTTTGAAAAGGGATTATCAGAAAGATAGGGTATCTATTATAATTTGTAAATTCCAGATCTATTCTGAGTTACTTTGTGATGTAAGTCATGCTATCTCCATTCTGGACTGTGCTATTCTGATTCATGTAGCCTCTATGAACAGAAGTGGCGATGCTATTTTTCACCAAAATCACTGCTAAGATTAATATTCATGTCATGCCATGCTTTGTCTAAAGTGAACACTGATGATGTGGCTGCAAAGGAATCGGCAGTAGTTATGGGTTGTCATGTGAGGATAGCAATGTGAATGAGTTAAAAAAAAACAGATTCATATAAAATGGTTTGTCTTTTTTAATACTTCTATTCGTAATAATTTTCAGTTTCAATCTTGCAGTATAAACCATCTTCTGCAGCATGTGACTAATCTAATATTAGTCATTGCTCTCTCACAGTCAGGTGACGAGCTTTGTGATTGCTGAAGCACATTTAAGTTAATATTTGTGTTTTGAAAAGTTCTCATATAGCCTTAAGGAGGGAAACAAACACTAGTTGGATCCATCTATTTTTTTTTTCTTCCTAATATTGTTATTGTGCACATGTTTGTCTCTTGGAGGATATAGTTCTATGCAACTTGAGCACTCCCAAAGTTAAAAGTTTATGTTTCTCCCCAACATTGAAGAGAATATCCCAAGGTTCTCAATTGATTATCATTCAAACTTAGCATGTAAGTTTCTGCAGGTCAATAGTGTTATACTATGAGAAAAAAAATAACATTTAATTACTCAATTTGTCCCTATAGTTGTCCATGTTTGACCTTTCACTCCTCATATTTAAAAATAATTCATTTTAGTCCTTTACATACCATATTTAGTCCATGAACATGCTATTTTATGGAGAAGTCCTCATACAACAACTCATAAAAAACTTTGAACATTGTGCTTCTATGAGATAGAAAATTGATATCCTCTAGTTTTTGTTTTTCATCTTGAAATTTGGTTCCGTTGATGCTTTATTTTGCTTTTGTTAACCCTACTTTTGTTTCTCAATGTTGATTTATGCTTTTGAAGTTGGAAGAAGCCTGGCAATGTTTTTTATTTATTTTTTTTATTTCTTTGTTGCTCATTCTATATGGTTATTTTATAGTGTGCTTATATAGTTATTCATTTCTGTGTTAAGTATTATTTGTTTTTCTTTCTTGTACTTGGACATTAGTTTTTTATTGTACACCCATGAATGGTGACAACACAAGCAAAGGATTGGGAGGAGGAATATATCTATGGTGAATCAAGGACTGTTGGTGGCTCAATAAACAAGTCTCTTTAAGATTTCCTAGTTTCTACTTTGTGGATCATGTAGAGGGAAGCATTTGATGTACCTTATGGAGACTGTCTGGTGCAGACCCTATTATGTTGGAGTGATTAGTGGCGTGATTAATAGAATAAGTTATAATTGTTTCTTGTATGTAGACAGCTTGTATAAAATGCATTGAGATTGATTGGTTGATTTGTCTGAGGGACCTCTCAATGTGAATTTGAGAGAGTAATGATTGAAAATGTCTGAAGTTTTCTCTATAACTATGTGAGAAAGAGGAACTCTGTTTTATAGTAAATTTTTGTAGATGTAGATTAAAATTCATTAATATTCTAATCCTTCTTGTGTGCTTTATTTTTTTTATTGTTTGTCAATTATTTATCATGTTTGTTTGATATATTTTAAGTGAACTTGGGTTCAAATTCATAAAAATAGTTTTATTTGTCCTTGAAATGATTTTAAGGTCTTTATTCTTTTGAGTTATTACTTCCCATTCATGAAAAGTTCATCCCTTGACTTTTTGTCCTACTGATAATGTAAGGTATGAGGGTAACTTGTAGTGTGTGGGGTAAAATGGATAGGTGCATTGCTTAGGTGTTGTTAGAGTTGGGTTAAATATTGAAATTTGATTATTTTAAAAAACATTAATAGATTGAGTAAGTTGTGTTTGGCAGATTCATATTTTGAGAATTCTTTGTCCCCAAGCTGACACCTCCTTCATTCATCAAATTGTTATATGTAAAATAAATCAAACAATAACAAATAAAATCATCTTTGTATTGTATTATGAAATTTCGTACAAAGAATAGAAGGTTATCCTATCATAGAACTATAGAGAGAAAATATCTAGTAATAGAAACCAAGAGCCAGAAAAATGATGAAGAAATAGAATCAATCCATTCACCCTGTACCTATAAATGTGAAAGGCTAATATTATTTCTTATTCTGCACATAATCTATGAAACATGAGTTTATTATTTTGATTATCTTACTTAGTCTCTTTCCCATATCACATGAGTCTTCTGCTACCTAGTTCATTACCTCACTATCCTCATGTGCAACTTTTGTTTTTCCCCATTTGTCTTCCGCCCATTCTATTCATGATGATAATTCCTCTCCAGTAAAAGTAACATTGTCTTCAAGATTCGGATAAGTTTCTTACAAGATTTCATGAACTTATTAATACCCTCCCATTGAATGAGATGTTGTTTCCTTTTGATGATAACTTTTTGATTGTAAAATATTAACAGACCAAATTAGATTAGATTCAATCTGAATAATTGGTAATGGCATATGGCATTTAAGGCAGAGAGTGATTAATTGTAAAACATGGAACACAAGATCCATCTTGATGGTTGGAGGTAAAAGTAGCTAATAAGTAACTTGTCTAATTGTCAAACATGCCATGTTCTACTTAAGTTTATTTTTGTTTTCTTAATCTTAAAAGAATCACTTACCAAATTTAGGTGTTTTGGCTTATTCCTAAGATCATGTTGTTAGTAAGTAGTTATTTTTTTAAGTTTTATAAATTATAAGACTTTTTATATTAAATAAAATAATTTTTGTCTTTCAATATATTATATTTTTATTTTCTCTGTGCAATTCTGATCTTGATAATCTCTAATAATTGATATCATAGAATTTTTCTTCTTACCGGACCTATAGCATGGATTCTGAACCAAGTTTCTTCTAAACAACTTTTTTAGTTTTCAATTGAAAAACTATTATATTTGAATTTTTCAAAATGAAGACTTACTTATAGGTTTTAGACTTCTGGGAAGTTGTAGAAGAAGATTATGAAATTCTTTCACTCCTGGACAATCCCACCATGACTTAGATCAAGAATCATAAGGTGAAAAAGAATTGAAAAACTAAGGCAAAATCATGCCTTTTTGCTGGAGTCTCTAATACTATATTTATTAGGATCATGACACTCAAATTAGCAAATATAGTTTAGAATTATCTAAAGGCGGAATATGCTAGAAATGAAAGAATTTGAAGCATGCAGGTGCTAAATTTATTGAGGGAGTTTAAACTTCCTGAGACAATAAAGAAATACTCAAAAAAATTGTTGGGTATTGCCAACAAGATAAGACTTATTGGGTAGAGATTTTGCAAATTCCAGAATTGCTGAGAAAATTCATATTAGAAAGATATGAAACATCTATCGCTTCATTAGAGTTAGAGAACACAAAAGATCTGTCTAAGATCACTTTGGTAAAAGTGCTACATATCTTGTGGATCAAGAGCAACAAAAGATTAATGAGGGAAGATCATGTTGTTGAAGGTGCTCTTCTAGCCAAGAGCCAACAAGCTAAAAGCTGTGAGAAGAATAATCCAAGTAACAATCAGATCAACATTGTGGCGAAATGGGTTATCCTCCATTTAGATGTTGGAAGAGACCTAATGCTACATGTATCAAGTGCAATCAAATGGAACATAAAGCAGTCATATGCAAGAGCAAAAATCAGTAGCAAGAATAAGAAGAAGAAGCTAAGGTTGTTGATCAAGAGGAGAAAGATAAACTCTTTGTGGCCATGTGTTTTACAAGCAGTGAAGAGAGTGAGAATTGGCTAATTGGTAGTGGGTGCACCAATCATATGACCAATGACAAGGAGCTTTTCAAAGATTTAAAGCCAATCAACATCACCAAAGTTAGAACATGAAATGGTGATTATATTTCAGTCAAAGATAAGGGAACTATTGCAATAACTAGTTGCTCATGTATAAAGTTATCTCAGGTGTCCTTTTTGTACCAGAAATTCGACAAAATTTATTAAGTGTTGGCCAATTGATGGAAAGAAACTTCAAAGTTACTTTTGAAGACAAGTTTTGTTTGATTAGAGATGCAACTGGTTAGGATATCTTTAACGTAGAAATGAAAGGAAAATTTTTGCACTAAATCCTAGAAGAGGAGCAAGCTGCATTTCCAATCAAGGAAAATATCACACAAGTTTGGCATAAGAAACTCGAGCATTATCACCACCAAGGGCTGCTACAAATGAAGTCCAAGAAAATGGTAGCTAATCTTCTAGAACTTGAGGATCACATACCAACCAGCAAAGCTTGTCTATTTGGAAAACAAAAAAAAAAGTCTTTTCCAAAGTTAGCAAACAAAGTCACTTGTAAGCTGCAACTAGTCCAAACATATATCTGGACATCAAAAAATTCCTTTATTGGCAGGTAATCGATATTATGTTGTCTTTATTGATGACCTCACAATAATGTGTTAGATTTCTTTTTCCCAAATATAAGTAAGAAGTGGCTGGTGCATTTTAGAAGTTCAAAAACATTAGTGGAGAATCAAAGTGGCAACTAAATTGAAACTCTAACAATAGTTAAGAATACATGATGGATGCTCACTTGGAGGACCACGCATAAAGTCACTTACAAGGTCCATCGTTAGAAGAATGGAGGAGGAAAAAGGACTTAAAAGACTCTTCTCTTATGTATATATATAAAAAAAAAGAGCTTAGGTAGGCTAAGCTTTGGACCTAATTGAGGGTTTGAGCCCTAAGGTGCAACTCTTCTCATTAGAGAAGTGAAAACATTAATTGAGGAGGTCAAATACAACTATCACAAGCCTACATGGCTATGCACACATCAAGAAAGCTTTGAAGCTTATAAACACTTGAAAATGCAAGATTGAAGCAATATGGGACTTAGGACGTGTGTATGTACGACGCAGCTGTACCTAAGTCCACATCCCCTTGACTAATGAGTGTTAGAAGCTCCTAAGTCTATCCCCACTCTTGTAATCACTTTAAATTTGAATATGATTTTTTAATTGTCTTCTTATTCTTTTAAAGTCACTTAATTTGGAGTAATCTTCTCCTATGTTCACCAGCAAGGAAACTTCTTTGAAAGTGAGCACCTTTCAAATTTGAAGTTTTATTGGAGTATTCGGCTGTCTGCAAACTAGATTTGGTATTAGAGTTCCTATACTCCACAACAAAATGGGGGAAATGAAAGAAGAAACAAATACATCTTAGAAATGACTAGATAGAAACTCATTTAGAGACAGTTGGAGACTTCAATAAAACTTTAAACTTTTTCTCAAAAATATTAGTCCCAAAATAAAATGACTTTAAAAGAATAAAAAGACAAGCAAAATGCATAGTTAATTTTTCATTCAATTTCAAAGTAATTGCAAGAGTGTGGGTAAGTTTTTTATAGGCTTCAGAGCTTCTAACACTCATTAGTCTAGAAAATATGGGACTAAAATGTTCAAAGTACAATTATACGTAATTTTCGTACATGCACATGTCCCTAGTCCCATATTGTAAATTTTTCATTTTTAAGTGTTTATAAGCTCCAAAGCTTCCTTGATGTGTGCATAGTCATGTAGCCTTGTGGTAGGATGTGTTTGACTCCATTTGGACCTCCTCAATAAATGTTTTGATTTTCCTAATGAGGAAGGCTGCACCTTAGGACTCAAACCCTCAATTAGGTCCAAAACTTAGCCCACCTAAGCTTCTTTTTTTATTTTATACAAAGAAAAAACTAATCCTATACAAAATATTCTACCTTCGATAAGAGAAAAGAGTCTTTTGATGTCTCTCTTCCTCCTCCATTCTTCTAACTATGGACCTTGTGAGTGACTTTATGTGTAATCCGCCATCAAGCTCATACAAGTGTTTTCTTATAAAATAGACTCCCTACAAAAGCAGTTAAGGATTATACACCATAAGAGAAAAGTCTTTTGAAGTTCTTCTTCCTCTTCCATTCTTCTAACCATGGACCTTGTTAGTTAGTGATTTTATGTATGATCCCCTAAGTGATACTCCATCAAGCACATACGACTATTTTTTTACAAAATAGACTCACTACAAAAGCAATTAAGGATCATGCACCATATGAGGTTTGATATGGTACAAACTCTCTAAATTTTCTTAAAATATTTGGATGTTTGTGTTTCACTCATGTTCCACAGAGCATGCATGACAAGCATGACAAAAGAGCATCACCAAACATTTTTATAGACTATAGCACTATAAGCAAAGCCTACAAAAATTTTCAAGCACAAACTGGAAGCATTGTTATCAGTAGAGACGTCCACTTGGTAGAAAATGAAGAGTGGAACTGGGATGAGACAAAAATAGAGGATCAAATTGTGACAGACCTACAGTTTAAACTCCTTACTTCAAGAATCAGAGTAGAAGAGGATTGGCAAAATGAATTGGTAGATGATGCTCATGTAAGAGATATTAGGCCATTGTCTAATATTTATGAGAGATGCAACATTAATTTTTGTGAACCTACAGATTCTAGAGTAACAGAGAAAGACCAAAATTGGATGATGGCTGCAATGAAGGAGGAATTATTTATGATTGAGAAGAACCAAACATGGGAATTGGTTGATCGACCTAAGGATAGAAAGTTGATTGGAGTTAAAAGGTATACAAAACCAAGCTAAAAGCTTATGGTTCTATCAACAAACACAAGGCAAGACTTGTTGTGAAAGGTTATGCTCAAATTCCTAGCATAGATTACTCAGACACCTTCACACCAATTGCCTGTTTAGACACCATAAAGCTTTTGCTTGTGGTAGCTGCTCAAATGAATTGGAAAGTGTATCAACTTGATATAAAATCATCATTTTTAAATGATATTTTACATGAAGAAATATATGACTGAAGGTTTTGTGAAAAATGAAGAAGAGGACAAGGTCTATCTTCTCAAGAAGGCTCTTTATAGGTTGAAACAAGTTTCAAGAACTTGGTACAACATAATAGATGACTATTTACTGAGGCATCGATTTAAAAAAAAAAAAAACTTTTTGAGGTCGCTCTTTATGTTAAACACTGGGACAATGATGTTTTAATGTTTTCATTTTATGTTGATGATGTTTTGCTGATAGGAAATAATGTATGGTTGGTTTAAGAATTCAAACAAGAAATTATAAAGGTCTTTTATACAACAGATCTTAGATTAATAAACTTTTTTCTTAAATTGAAATTAAGCAAGTTAATTATGAAGTCTTCATTTTCCAAAAGAAATATGTCATGAAGACTTTGAAAAAGTTTAAGATTGAAGCACTCCTATGAATTAAAAGTAGAAGTTGTGCAAGGAAGATGGGGCTGATAAAACTGATGAGGGATACTTCAAAGTTTGATTGATTGTTTGATGTATCTTACTACAACATATCCTAATATTTTAAATTTTATAAGCATCTTTTATCTTTTTTTCTAGGTTTATACATTGTGCAAGCAAATTGCATCTCAAAGTCGTCAAGAGAGTGATTCAATATGTTAAAGCTACAAGTGATTTTGGTGTTAAATTCACAAGGAGCAAAGAATTTAAGTTGGTTGACTTCTCAGTGACCGAGAAGGTTCCACTAATGATATGAGAAGTACTTCACGTTGTTTTACTCTTAGTTCTAGTGTTTTCTCATGGAGTTTATATTGTGACACAATCCACAGTTAAAGCAGAATTCATTGCAGTTACAACTACTGTTAATCAGGTCTTGTGGTTGAGGAAGATTTAAATGAATTTGAATCTAGAATAAAGTTTTTTGTTGACAACCAAACTGTAAATACTATTTTCATAATTCTGTGTTTTGTGGAAAAACTAAGCTTTTCAACATCAAGCTATTTTTCTCAAGAGAAGTGTAGAATGAAGAATTTGTGACTTTGATTTACTGCAAGTTAGAAACTTAGAGTTAACAGATATGTTCATAAAACTACTTTCAATCAGTAGATTTAAAACTTTAAGACAAAAAAGAAGAATGGTGTTTGTAGCTCTAAAACACGAAAGAGTGTCAAGAAAGTGTTTAGGATTTTAGGTCTTTGGGCTTATACCTAAGACTATGTTGATAATGATTAATTATTTTTTAAGTTTTATAAATTGTAAGGTTTTTTACATTAAATAAAATGATTATTTTTATTTAATATATTATATTTTATTTACTCTGTGCATTTCTGTTCATGATAATCTCTAACACTAATCTTCTCACAATAAAAAAAGTTCAACAATAACTATAAATTCTTTTTTCAAAACACTTTGATGTGTTGTAAAGATGAACAAAAATTAATATTAGAAACTCTGTAGCTATTTGCATTTAAGATGCTTACTAATTGTCTTATACATTCAAATAATTATTATTCTGTTAAAAAGATAAAGTCCTTGATACATGATTTATTATACATTCAAATAATTGATGTGTTATACATTCAAATAATTATCTTATAAACACCCACACACACCCATCTACACAACTTGATATAATATAATATGATAAAAATATATACTAAAAGATAAGGTCACACAAACATATATATAATGGTACGCCTACAACAAGAAGGCAAACTTAAACTCATGATTTTTTTAATACGCATGCTTCTTTTTTAGTTGCTCTCTTATTCACTTACCAACTTTAATGTCACAGCATCCTTCACGTGTGGATCTTTATGCAATGTTATGCTCAACCTTCATTGCAGTGGACTTCTCAACTCATACACCAAGAGATAGGAGATTTTGACCTTATAAAGAGCTCAATTAAAATATGTTCATTTACTAATAAAAGAATATATGAATGTCATATAAGAATATATCTAGGTAGGTATAATTTCTTTTTTTATATATACCTAAAATTACATTAACAAATACTCCAATGTGATTCTGGAAAGTACAACATTCAAGCAAACACAAACATAGTGATTTCAGAGCATATTCCTTTTTGTTATAGTGTATTACATAATTTCACTTAAATAACACAATTTCAATCACAATCACATTATAATCATTATATACACACTAACAGAGGATTCAATTATGCTATAGAAAAACAAAATAAGAAAGATGAAGTTACCTTCCTCAGCTTGATGCAAGGTATATCCTCTAAGAGTGTACCATTGATGAACTTGTACACAAACTTCATTGTAAAATAAAATTAACTAAATGACTCCTTTCTGGATACCTGAATATACAAAAACTCATAATAATGTAAATATTATTTAAAAGTTTGAGCATAAAACAAATGAAAAATATCACTAAAACTAAAATAAAAAACAACTCTTTGAAATAATAATAATAATAGAAAACTATTAAATTGTGCTAACTAATGCTCTACATGATTTTGAATATACTACATTCAAACAAACACATAATAATTTTGAGTAATATAACATTCAAACAAACAAAGTGATTTGAGAGTATATATCCTTTTTGTTTTTTTCCTACTTATTAATCTTATTCAAATAACACAATTTCAACAATTAAGCAGTTTTTATATACACTAATAGAGAATACTAATATGCCAGAAAAAAAAAAGTATAAGAAAAAATGTAGGCATATTATTTAGTGTGCAAATGACTGAAGACTTCTATAAATTCATCAAACATTAGCATTTGTTAGTTAAAAGATCAACTAAAATATACTCCAAAAATATAACATAAATAAATATTTGTGTAATTTCACTGTATATTATAATTTAAATGAAAAATTCCCTTCTTTAGAAGTAGGAATACTTAGATATACACAACTTATAACAGCTTATAACAATGTAACATCATATTATCAAAATTTGAAGAGGAAAACAAAGAAAAACACTCAGTAAAATCAAAATAAAAAATGACACCTTAACATTAAAAAAAACATATAAATCATTTTAGCTAATGATCATGTGATTTTGAATAATACAACATTCAACAAAATATAAGTATAGTAATTAGAGAATATATACCTTTTTGCTATAACAGACTTTTTTTTATTTTACTAAAAGTGCACAATTCAATCATTCTTCAATCTTTATTCTCGTTAAGAAAATATCCTTATATTCTAGGAAAAAAAAAATAAGAAAAATTGAAGTCAGCTTCCTCAGCATACAAAATTCATAGGATTCCTTCTATAAATTCATCTGACATTATTACTTGTCACGTAAAAGATTCACTGAAACAACTTCTATGAACCTCTAAAGGTATATCATGAATGAATCTATACACAAATTCTATTGCAGAATATAATCAATGAAGAGGCGGTTAGCATGCGCCTTTTTGTTTTAGTGTACAATTTCTTAATTTTATTCAATTAACATAATTTAAAGTTTAGGAATTACTATGCAATCCTTATACATATTAACATGACCTCCTAATATATTAAGAAAAAAAGAAATCATTTTCATTAACTGGCAAATGATAAAAGATTTCTCCTACAAATTCATCTTATGTTGTTTCACATCATCTAAAATTCATAATGATACATAATAAACCTAAATAGAAAATTCATAATGAAAGCTAATGGATGTCATTAGCTTCTTAATCTTACCCATGGCTTCTTGATATGACCCATGACTTCTTTGACACTATTACTCATCATCTATTTCCTCTTTGTGGCTTTTAATCTATTTTTATTATACAAGTCACTCTATCTTTGTAGTGTTGCGCTCATGATCATGGTAAGGCTTATCATAGGACTCGTCCTTCGTACTTGAGAGTGGATGGTGAAGGACCATAGTGTTCTCACTTCACTACGGTAGGTACGAGGGCAAAATTGAAGGTAAGATTGAAAAAATATATGAAGGAAAGAATTGGAAAAGCGAAAGTTAGGATTTCTTTAATTAGGTTATTAGATTGGAAATTTAGGGTAAAGGGACTTGTATAGATAGACTTAGAGTTAAGGATGCTAGGTGGATTTGGATTAGAATAACTTTGATTGTGGTTATCTTTATTAATATCATTCATTATAATTATTAATTATATCTATAAATATTATCATAAAGATATTAATGTTACGGAAGCGTTTTCTAACATAATTTATGTTTATGATAACATAATTTATGTTTATGAGTTAAATATATTTGGATATGACGCGGTTTGACAATTCATTACTTAATTGAAAGTTTATTTTATTTAGTTTTATTAAGTGAGTTGAAGTCTCACATTAAATATAATAAATATAATAAAAAAAATATTACGTATAATAGAAATAGTTAAGAACAATAACATACAAGATAAAAAAAATACTCAAATTTATTACCTTAAGGATTTAATTGAAAATGATATGATAATCTTTTATATAAGATTGTTCATAATTTATCTGATATTTTTTCTTGAAAAAAGCCAACAAAATCATATACTTAAAACTCAAATAATATCCATCAAAATTATATTCTTACCTACAGTTGGACTAATTTGTGATCTATACCATGTTTAAGTACTGACAACTTTTTACATTATAACCTTGTACTGGTTCTTGAACAAAACTGTCACAAAACTTTTTTTAATTCATTTTATATAAGAAGATATCACTAATAAATATTTTCCATCTCAAACTTCATCACTAAAATATAAAATTTTCACTCCTAAATTATCAAGGTTTTTCGTCAGAATACCAGTGTCCTGATTTTAAATTTTCCAATTATAATCATGTCTATCATCAAAACTTTTTATTAAAAAGTTGGATCTCTTAATTACGATATGATGATTAATTTTTATTATTTTTTTCTTTCCTTAATTCTTCCTCGTCTACTCATTAATTCTGATAACTCGAATTCGATTCTTTATTCGTTCATCGTTATCGTTTGGTAACATTCACAGAGATTATCCACCCTCGATTTCTAATAAAGATAAAAATAACTTTTTTTATAAAGATTATGCATCTAAAAACAAGAACATATGAAATATGAGATATACATCACTTGTTCTTCATACACACCTAAAGATTAAGTGATTCTATAGCTCACTTTTTTATTTAATTCTCATAAATATTACATAGATGAGAAAACTATGGAAGCCCTCTAATAATGATATTGCATGATGGGCACAGAATGATTGGCTCTTGCACAATGTAATAAACAGGTATCTCATGAAGGCCACCAATGCTAAAGAGAAAAACTCTTGGCATTTCTTCAGCAAGTTGATACTCCCTGATCAATTGATGAACAAGAAGTCGATGGTGTTCAGACATGTAACTTGTTAATGGAGAGTTCTCCACGTAAACACCTCCTCCAACATTCACTGGAGACCTTGAGTCAAAGACAATGTCACCACTCTCATTCTGCTTATAGTAAACAATCCTCTCCTGTCACCAAAACAACCACAAGAAAAGAAATCAAAGCAACAAAAATTGTCATTAATATTTTAACAAATCAAGAAACAACAATTCTTAATTCTTTAGAAACAGTGATAGATTTACCTGAACATCGAAAACCCTTTCCCATGGATGAGGGATTGGGGCATCTGGGTTGGCCACTAGGAAGCTAAAGAAGTTTGAGACTTCTTCCATTGAAGGGAAAATGAGAGCACAAGCACCTTTCAGAAAGCTTGTTATTTCACACTGAAAACTCTAGATGGTAACCCCATATTTATACTCAAATTCCTATGACATGAGTGTATTTTTTTATTAAATTATATAATAATATTCATTTTTTTCTTTACTAGCTGGCCATGTTTAATAAATTTACTTTCCTTATAAAACAAAAATGTGAGAAAGTCATTTAGATATTATAATATATAAAATGACAGATAGATATACACTAAAATGTATATTTATAATACTCCATTCCGACTTAATTATAAGCAGTAAAAAAATTTAAACTTAAACTCGAATATAAATAAATTTTAGCTACTTTCAATCTAGTTGATGTATTTTCCTAAAAGTATCTTCCAAATATTTGAGATTTTCAAAATCACTTCTTGTTATACTTTGTATTAAGTTCTAACTAAGGATACTTTAAGAAAGGAAAAAGGAAAACAAATGTAATTATAGTTAAATTATTTTAACTAATATTTTTAAATAAAAAATTTGGTTAATTTTGCTTATACTTCAATTTTATAGGAATAATTTTCAAAGTGGAATAAGGAAGTTTTCATATAATTTAATTAGTCTGATTAAAAATTCACAAAATAAATGTAAAGTGTTAGAAATTCCACATTTATATAAGAATTTTTAATAATTTATAAATGATTGTTTTTGTAAGGTTGAGTTAAATTTGAAATTTACTTATTAAGATGATATTAGAGTCTATCTAAACAAGTTTATTGTATCTATTGCATCATCTGTTATTGAGTCTCTTTTAAATATACTTAAATATATTGGTGTGAGTGAGTGTATTAGAGATTATATATTGACTAAAGTTAAAGTCTTTTAATAATTTATAAATAAATACAAAACTAACCTTACAAACCAGTTTTGTAAAGTTGAGTTATGCTTTAAAGTCCACCTCTTAAGATAGTTAGATTTATATTAAATTTAAATGTTATTTATAATGTTTTAATTAAAACTTAACTATTAAAAATATGAGAAAAAAAATTATGTTCTTATAAAATGAAAAATAATTTTACAACGGTATCTAATTTTATATTGCGGTGTATGATAATTTTATTGATTTTTATGATAATTGCTTTAAAAATATATCAATAATTTTTGTAATTGAATTATACTGCAAAGTTATTTTAAACTGATTTATAACTATTAACCTATAAATTATTGCTCTAATGAATAACATAAAAATGTTTACAAATAACAAATTTTGGTGATCTATATTATTGATAATATCATATAACACTTTGTTGCTAGTATTATATATTTTTTTATGAATGTAATTGCAAGAAACCGTTATTATTGAAACCGCCTCACAAAAGTAAATGAGGCAAATTTAAATATTATGATTTTTAATAATAATATTGAATTTAAATATAAATATTTTCTGTTGCAAATATTTCTCTGAGGAGTACTTCAAATCTTGTTTTTAAGTTTTTAGTTATAATTTTGATTGATTTCAATTTGTAGAGAGAACAACTTGTAGCAATTCTTTCATAACTAACCAGTAATATATTGTTGTAAATTCTGAAACAACTAAAGAATTTTAAAGAAACAATCACCTTTAATATTTAAAAAATTATGCTTTTAATTCTTTAATTATTCGTACTAGTTCACGACATAAGATTAATTGATGAGTTATTGAAAACATGATTTACACCAAAGGTTGTGTTTTCAATAAATATATTTATATTTAATAAATACACATTAATATTTTATAGTAAACATCTTGCTTTAAGACAATATTAATATTAGTTTACTACTACTATTTTAATAATATGTTTTTCATATATACAAAGTCATACAAAGAGTCGCATGTTTACTATATATATATATATATAATATAGCTTAATGAGTTGCTTGCTATTAGATTAAAAAGAAAATAAAGAGTAAATTTCTTCAAAGTTATATATATCCTTGCAGTAAGTTTAGGTATTATATTTTGTAATAAATACATTGCATTCAATAATATATTAAATTAAATAAATTATTAATTATATTACATTTATTAAGTCTAATAAATACATTATAATAATGAATGCATCATTTAATATTTTACAAAATATATTAATTAAAGTAAATGTTATATTAAATAGCAGTTTGTGAATGGAATGCAATATTTAATGTATATAAATAAATATTTATGTTTGTTATTAATATTAATTAATAACATATTAATGTCACGTTCTTCCAAAAACTTTAGTGAATTTAAGGTCAACGTTATTAAACATAGTCTAATATTTTATTATATACAACTGTTAACGAAATACTTAAAATATAGTCTAATATTTTGTTAACATCTTAAAATTAAATATAGTTGTATAATTATATTAAACATAATGTGCAAAGGCAGACTATCAAACATTGAGCTACTAATTCATATATGTTTCAATTTTAAATGTAAGAAATAATTTTTATTACATTGGGGACGATATTAAACATATATTATATTTACTAAATTAAACAGACATATTACGTTTAATACTAAATACTGTCTAATTCTCGCTTCTTCCATCAAAATGTGTTATTCTTTTATTATTATTGTTTAAAATTTGAAGATGCAATACTGTTTTCGCCATTTATATGTCTATTTCCATTTTTACTATACATTTGAAACTTTTTTTAACATTAACTGGAGAATTACAAAAAACTAAAAAAATAAAATAGATAACTTATTAATGATGAAGAGATTCGTACTTATCTGATTTTTTTCTTTTATTATTTTATTTTTTTAACATAAGTAGTACCCTTCTTAGTTTCTTTTTGTTTTGTTTTTCTATTTATTCATATTATCTGGTTTGAGTTGTTTTTGTTTCCTATTTTTTATAGATCTATTCTAGTTTTATTTTTTAATAAATTTCATGTGATAACGTTATATTTAAACTGAAGTTAAATTAAAAAAATATTTTGAAAATATATTAAAATAAAAAAACTTAAATGATTTTCTTAATTTTAGTAATAAATATCATACATAATTGTTATATAGTTATAATGTTTAAAATTACATAAAATATATTTTGTATATACTTTTATAAATATTTTAGTGAAAACATTAAATATTGCATTAATATTCAATTTAAGTTTACTATATACAAAAAATACAAACTGTCAATGAAGTATTAATAGTTTGACTCTGTTTAATATTTCATAAATACATTTTAATGTAATTTTAATATTTATTCTACATTTTAAAAAGATCTTAACTTTAATTAATTTATAATTTAGTGTTGTGATTTATATCACTCAAACAACTCTATCAACTAAAATTTGCAAACAAAAATTCTTTTTAAATATATATATATATCAACTAAAAATTCCTTTTAGTATTTATTTTTTTAGTTTTTTGTTATATCACTCAAACAACTCTATCAACTAAGATGTGCAAACAGTTTAATAATTCTTAAAACTAGAGTATTCTTTTTAAAATGTTTTCTCTCAATGAAATATTAATTTAAAACAAAATTTATATTCAATAAAAAATGCGTTTTGTTATTTATAGATGAGAACCAAACAGTATAATTTTGATGACTTCATTGATTTTGGTAATTAGATAGTATGTTATAATAATGGAACAAAATTGATTAATTTTAAAAAATTGAAAAATTAAATGTATTTTATAGGAACTAAAATTTCACATTCATAAAAAATAACAGAAATACAAGTGAATTTAAAATCAAATAATTTTTTTTTGTGAGTTTAATGATATTGATGCGGATTGAATAAAAATATATGTTAATAATGAGATTGATGTTAGATATAGTCTTTATTGTATGAGAGTCACAAATAAAGCAGCCAAGTTTCATTATATTAACATCCAAATTGTTATTTAAATGAAAATTTTAACTGTTAAGAATACGTGGACCTTCTGCATGGTTGTTGATTGGACACATACAAAGAGACTATCCTAACTAATTATAAAATATTGTGTGAATGAATATTTTAAATCTTAAGTCAGCTGTTAATATTTTTTTTTATTATGGTAATGTATGTCTTCAAATAAAAGTTGTACAGTCATATTTAAGTTTAATTTATTAATGTATTTTGTTGTGCTATCATGCAGAAGCAATCAAGCTCCATTTCAAAATAATATTTCTAGTCCTTTCATGTTTTTTTCAAGAAAATGTCTTTTTTTTTTCTAGTTATGTATTTTGATGTAGAAAAAATAAGAATCAACTTACTACAAAAAGTAGAATGAGTTTTTTTTTTTTTAAACAAAAAAGTATTTTATTTTATATTAACAACTCAAGTTAATTAAGTGAAAGATGTAATCTATTTTGTTTCAGGAAAATAATAACATCTTTCTAGCTGTTTTTAATATTTGTGATCATGCTAAATTAAAAATTATCTAATAATATTAATTCGTAAGATTATTATTATTATATTTTCAATTATTCAAATTTAAATTATTAAATTAAGTAATGTTAATTGTTTAAAATAAATAAATTGTGATTACAAATCTTTTTAATATATATAAGCACTTATTTAAATGTAGACATTTCAAAATTAAAACGTTATTCTTTTTGTTAACTTGTTAATATAGTGTGTCATTGCTGGAGTGTGCGTGTGGACTGTTTGTGTGTTGAGTTAGAAATTTGTTTAATTTTTTTATTTTTAATTGAATTTGTAATTTGTTTTAATTAAAACCCAATAATTGAGAAAGTGTATTGTAGGATTATAAACATAAAACAGAGAATAAGATTTTAGTTGTATTATTTTTTAATTAAAGTTATATTTTATTTGAATGAAATTCATTCTTTCAATCATCACCATTTGATACACCTTACAATTTAAAAAAAAATCACAATCCAATTCAATCACTTTTACGATTTTATTCAATGATTCTGTGATTTATACAACGATTATATGTAAAATTTGAATGACAATGGTATATAAAATTGTAAGATCTTATAATTTTATAATCAAAATCTCTATTTTATGGAATGTATATTGATAATGAAAATAAGATAATTACAATACTTATTCTCCAAGTAAGATGTTAATGTTTCCATTAAATAGAATTAAAGTGTATTTATGACTTAATTAATATAATTTATTAGTCTAAAATAAAATAGAAGCTTCAGGTTAAAAACTCATTTATTTTATTCATATATTTCATCTTGATCTCTATCTTAATTTATTTTTTTTATTCATATATTTTATCTTGATCATATATGTATTATTGGATCAAGATAGTTAAAATTGAGATTATGAATAAAATCATAAAATGTTTACAAAATCATAAAATGATAATAAGGATTGACACACATTTTTATAAAAAAAAGATAAAGTTAAAAGTATCTTAATTGAATTTCATTTTAATTGAAACCGAATCATCAAAAAATTTAACAATGCTTCAAAAAATACTATTAATTTTATAATCAAGTTTAGAATTATACTAATTAAAACTTAGATTCAATTAATCCAAAAAGGTAAATAATTGTCTCTAAAGCAATACAAGGTATTTTACATTAACTTTATTTGAGTAGTATTGAGACTCACAACACATACTAAGGTAATTAAAACAAAATGTAACACTAATTAAAAATCAATACAAAAAAAATTACCTTATTTGTATTTGTTAGTTTCAACATCACTCAATTAAAATTAATATAATTAAAGTTTATCTTCATTGTCTTTTCAATCTTACTTTGCAACACTCCATCAATTGAGATTTAATTAGAAAAAAAATTCAAATCTTATAAAATAATAAAATTGCTTTTTTTATAGATTCACTTTCTTTTAGATGAATGAGTTTTAATTAAAATAAAATTAAACCCAATCAAGACACTTTTTAAGATAATTTTTTATATAAAATTCATCTTACAATCCTACAATTCCAATTATATAAACTTTTCATAATTCTAATTATAATCTTGATAAGAATTTTCCAAATTAAAATTTTAGGTTGTGTGTTTAACGTGCTTTGAACAAAAGTAATAATATTAATTAGTTTATAAATTTCTTATTAATAATACCATTTAACCATATACATTGTAACTAATGTATAAGAATAAATGCACTATGTTAGATGTATTAGTTGTAACAGCCGTGAAAAAAGACCGAAAGAGAGAGAAGCATCGAAACCCCCTCCCACCCCATGGCGCTGTCTCTCTCTTTCCAAACTTTCTCCCTTCTCTGTAACTTTTTTCCTTTCATACATGTTTTAAAATCTAATTAAATAGTTGAAGAGTTGAAGATCATTTCTCACGGATCAGAAGATTTCAAATAGAGTAAGTTTATATTTGCTCTAAAAATTCCTTAATCTCTGTTTTTTGTCATTAGTCTTAATAAGAACAGTTGAAGTATTTCTCTCAACTTAATTAAGATTATACTTAAATTTGATTTTGTTCTGATAACTTGTTCTTTAGAGATTAGTTAGTGTCACTAACTAGTTTGGAGGAATTATTTTGGAGATCGTCATCAGGTAAGGAAAACTAGTAACTTATTTTTCTACTAATTAGTTACTTTTATATAGAATAAGTTCAATTATCTTGATTTTTGTGTGATTAATTGACCTTATTTGAGTAATGATGTTAGAAAATAACATGCAAGAACTTTCAATTGTTGTTTGATGGATTGAATAAGACTTTGATATGTTTTAAAAGTTTGAGATCAGTTATTGAATAAAATATGTCTTTTTATACATGATTGATTGAGGAATTGTTTTCCAATAAACAAGTGAAGAGTGAACTGTTTTTATTTGGAAGATGAGTTTGATGAATATACTAAATATATGTTGTTATAATGTTAAAGATATTTATGAAATGATATTTGATGATTTAATCATTAAGTGTTGTTATGGTTGTGGAAAGATTCTGGCACATTATGATTTGTGGTGGATTGAATGAGTATTGATATGAATGATGGAATGATGAAATTAATGTCATACATTTGGGATAATGTATGAGTTGTGCTTGTTTGTGTAATTAAAATTAAGTATATCATGCCTATGTTTAACATAGATCCTCTAGCTTCACTGATGGTGAGAAATTGGTGAGGGAGTTCATACACACCGAACCGTTGGTAAGACTCGGTATTGGATGTTTGAACTTACTTTGATCATTTCTCTTAAATTTGAATGACAGTCTAAGTCTTGGGTATTGGATTAGTCATTTCTCTTAGATTCACTGGTAATCTAAGTCTTGTGTATTGGATTGATCATTTCTATTAGAATTGCTGAATCTAAGTTTTGTTGAATCTAAGTTTTGGGTATTGGATTAGATGTTAGTCTCTGTTAGGGGCATACTTAATGGGTCTTCCGGGAGACGATAGGTCCATGTGTGGCATATATGTGTGATATGGTCTATGTGTGGCCGATATGTACGATGTGGTCCATGTGTGGCTTATATGTGTGGCCTATATCTGTGATATGGTCTATGTGTGGCCGATATGTACGATGTGGTCCATGTGTGGCCTATGTATGTGATGTGGTCGTGGGCGTTGGATGTGATGTAGTCTATTTATGTATGATGTTTGATATGAATACTATGTATTTAGTATTGAGACTATGTATTTAGTATTGAGACTTACATGTTAATCTTTTAAAAAATTCTTATGAATAACTAATATGGTTTGCTCTTTTTTATGTTATAAAATTTTATTTTTACTAGCTTACCCTTACATTTCTTGTCATTTTGTAAACTATGATTGTATTATGTACTGTACATGAGCAAATATAAATGCAGATGCAGGAATATATGAAAGAGTGTGAACTTTATTTTAGAAATTTGATTCTTTTTGTTGGATTCACTGTATGTTAGACAATATAATTTTTTGGAATGTTACACTATTGGACAATATTGTCATAAGTACTTCTACAATAGAAATGTATATAAAATAAAATCAATTTTTTCATAAATTAAATTATAACAAAAAAACTTCCTTTATAGATAAAATCATAAAAGTTCACAAAATCATAATTCATAAAATGATAATAGGGATTGACACACACCCTTATAAAAAAAGAGATAGAAATCAAAAGTATCTTAATTGAATTTTATTTTAATTGAAACAATTCACCCAAAAAAGTTAACAATGGGGTAGAAAATACTATTAATTTTATAATGAGGTTTAAAATTATTCAAATTAAAACTCAAATTCAATTCACTGAAAAAGTAAATAGTTGTATGCAAAGCAATACAAGGTATTTTATTACATTAACTTTATTTGAGTAGTGTTGGAACTCACAACACATACTAAGCTAATTAAAACAAAATATAACACTAATTAAAAATTAATATAAATTTTTTTACCTTATTTGTATGTTGTTAGTTATAACGTTACTTAATTAAAATTAATACAATTAAAATTTATTTTCACTATCTTTTCAACCTTACCTTACAACACTCCGTCAGCTGAGATTTAATTAAAAAAAAATTCAAATCTAAATTGTTTTTTTTTTATAGATTCACTTTCTTTTATATGAACGAGTTTTAACTAAAATAAAATTAAACCTAATCAATACTTTTTAAGATAATTTTTTATATAAAATTCATCTTACAATCCTACAATTCCAATTTTATAAACTTTTCATAATTCTAGTCATAATCTTGAGAAGAATTTTCGAAATTAAAATTTTAGTTTGCGTGTTAACGTGCTTTGAACATAAGTAATAATATTAATTAGTTTATAATTTTTTTATTAATAATATCATTTAACCATATACATTGTAACTAATGTAAAGAATAAATGCACTATGTTAGATGTACTATTGGACAATATTGTCATAAGTACTTCTCCAATAAAAATGTATATATAATAAAATCAATTTTTTCAGAAATTAAATTATAACAAAAAACTTTCTTTATGAATAAATTAATATTAATTTATAGATAAGTTATTTATTTTGTTATATTTCTCTGTAATATAAATTATCATAAAAAAATTGTCCAATACTCAGAAACATATAAAGTAAAGGATGACATATAAAACACATAAAAAATAAATAAATCAAGATACCACCATGCTAGTTTGGAAGGAAAAAAGTTACACTCATGTAGATATAACAAGGTATAACTATCTTCATCTATGCAAGTACTATTTTACCTATAATGGTGAAACTCCCATTCATTTAGCAGGACATTCTTATTTTAAAAAAAAAAAACACTAATGTAAGATTAGTTACCAATCAATTTTTTGGCCAATTTTAGGCTATTATATTTAGATTTAGATTTAGATTGGTCTAATGAATAATTTAATGTAAAATTTGAATATACTGGAATTGAAGAATTTGTTTTGTTATGGAAATTAATTATAATACATAATTGTATGCATTAATTTGTTATTAAAAAAGTTATTGATTATATTTTTATGTGAAATAAATAAAATTAACAAGTCAAACTTCATAAATTTATTTTAAGAAATAAATTATTTAATTTTAAATTATTAGACAATATCCTTTATATATCATTTATAGTTAAATTGTTTAACAATTTTTCTTATTTGTTAAAAAAAAAAGAAAAGTTAGTATATATTTATTTTGAATTTAAAAAAAAATCTCAAAATTAATATATATATATATATATATATATATATATTAATTTATCAAAACAATTAACATTTTTCATTGATAATTTAAACTGATCTTAAAATATTTAATTTTATTTTAATTAAATAAAATTAATTTTAATTTAATATTAATTTGATATTAGTGGTTTCTATTTTCTTTTCTTGAAAAATAAATATTAAAAAATAAATTAAAGTATATAACATGTTAAATCATATTAAAAATTTAATTATTCTTTAAATCAATGTATTTTTAGGAATTTTATTAGAAGAAGTTTAAATATTATTTTCATTTTTATAAATTAATTAATTTCTAATTAATTATTTTTAAAATTTAATTTATTAAAATTAAACTAAAGATATTTTATAGTTTATTATATTATCCAATTAATTTAATTTCTTTTATCACATCAATTAAATTTATTAAAAACAAATTACTCATTTTCATTCACTTTTTTCCAATTACACAACATCACTTTCTAGTCTTTTTATTGTCCTAAACTGCGCACACTTAATTCGTACTCTAAAAACAAAGTTATATCTTTTAACTATATTTTTCCTATGATAAACTAATTCTCGTATTGAAAATATATAATACATCAATTATAAAAAAATAAATAAACACTTTATTGATTAGAAAAACTATAGGAGTAACGAGTGCTGATAAAAAAATAAACGAGTAATTAAATTTTTTATAGGAATCAAAATTATATTTTTATTACATTATAAAGACTAAATATATATTTAAATGTTTATAAGAATAAAAATTATGTATGTTTTCAAAATTATAAATATTAAGTGTATAATTAAATTTTAATAAAAATAAAATATTTGAAAAACGGATTGATATGTCTCCCCTCTACAAAAAAAAAAAAAAAAAAAAAAAAGAAAAAAAATATATAATTAGAAGATTCTCATCATTTCAATCCTTGATTATCAGCAACCACATATTTGGTTCTTTCTCTTCTAGACTCTTCCAATTTGGAAACTAAAATGAAATTACCATATTATACACCTAAAAAATTAAACATTGCAGTTTCCAAACCCCAGAATAGAAGGGCAATATAGTCAACAGGGAAGCATTTCCATAAACCCTAACCTTTCTGTTCAAGCAAGTTTTCCCTCCTTCATTGTCCTCTTCTCTCTCCTCACTCAGTCATATTTGGATGTAGGATAACTGCTTTAATTGATTTTGTTTTTGGTCTTGTAAAAGTTGGTGTAACTCAAGTAGATGATAACAAAGCAACTGGGTGATGATGGCATCAAGAAATCACAATTTACAAGGGACTGAGATCATCATAGTAAGAATTTTTTTTCTGTGGTTTTCTACTTATCATAATATCTAATGATTTTAATTATAACATTTGGTCATTATATAGATTTTTTACGGTCATGAATCATAGATTCGTAGGCATGGTTAGGTTGTTAATTTTTGCAATTATTTCAAAACTCATTATTCAAATGATTTTTAATTTGTTGATGGTGTAAACTTATTTGTATTGTGAGTATACCAAGGTTGCTTAGATGGAATTATTCAAATACTTGCCACAGAAATTTAATTTCTTCTGACTGACCATGCAAAGGTGTGTTACTCTTGCTTATTAATATGTACAATTGCAGAATTATAGTTTGTTGAGAGAATGTTCGAACATTAAGTTTGTAAATGTAAACAAATATATAATTAAGAGAAAAGATTATATTAAAATTGAATACTCATATTTTTATTAAAGATTAATTGTTGATTTAGTTTATGGGTATTTCATATTGAAAAGATGGATTAAACATCAAACCATACATACTATAAACTTGTAAAATCTTACTATTAGCTTCGCAACAAAAAACATTAAGAAAGGTCAACAAAATCTTTCAGTTTCTCTATTTTTTTTTTCCTTCCAGCCAAGGATAACACTAAAACAAGAATATCACAAACATGAGGACTGTTACAGGGTTCTCATCTCCCTCTTTTACCAAGGGTTTCCATTTAAAATTTAAATTAAAAATTAAAAAAAATCACTTCAGTAATATATGTTTATTTTAATACAATTTTTTGTCACACATATTACCAAATGTAACTCTAATTTGGATTAAATAGAGAAATTGCTTCTAGATTTTGTCCTACATAGTTATGAATTTCCAAAGCCTACAAGGCACCACAATTAAGGCAAGCATCACATCATGCATATGATCCATCATGAAATATAACTGATCATCCTTTGTTGACCAAAACGAGTCACTGATCATTACTCTACTATGCTACTGGCAGCACTATATACACAAGATTATGGCTCAATTACATTACATGTCAATGTAGGATGGTAGGATGTAAGGTGATAAGAGGTCATATACACTAGCTCGGTATTTCTTGAAGCTTGATTTTGTACTTGGGAATCATATACTCAGTTCATGGACCAACCACTAGACATTAGTTTCCAATTGATTATCACTGTTCAGGCTGGTTTCATCATTGTTGCTTTGCAAGTCAAAACCATGATCCGATTTAACAATGTTTGAATCCTGCAATACATTGATATGCAGACCAAAGTTAAAAGCATTATTGATGTTATACTCACCGTGAATATCTTAAGTATTATTCTATTAAGGGGTTCGGCAGTTGGCTACAGAGATCCACAATGCATAATGCATTCTATGAATCACACCCATGTCATTCAACTTTTTCAAACTCCAAATCTTCAAAGCTAAGGTCATGCTGTCAATGGTCATCATCTCATTGCCTAACACAACCCTCCTCTCCTCTTCTATCTGACTTTAGGAGCATTTCTTAAATGCAAAACAGGCAAAGATTATAGTGTTGTACCTGAATAGGAAAAACGGTTTTCGAATACCCAAAGGAGAAATGATAGAAGTCTTTACATGGCATTATGGTTTATTGCAAGCACACATGATTGTTCTTGAATGTTAACATAAGGTTTGTGTGTGTCAATATGTAACTTAGTCAGCAAAGGAAAATCCAAGGGCAGTCTGATAAAAGTGAGGAAGAATACAGATTTAAAGCACATCAAATCCGATGTTAACTTCAAAAGTCCAAAAACTGAAACCAAAATACTAAACCATTCAAAACAGGAATGGAGAACTCCGTTACTTTACCTTGGTCTCCTCCACTATTTCATTCATGTTTAATTTCCCTTGCATCTCATGGGTGATATTTGTCTGTCTAACTGCCGGTTGATCACTCTCAGTTGCGGCGGGTTCATGTTCTTTCTTTACAACCATCACCTTTTTCTGTTCTTCTAGCACTGCAATCTGTACCATGGAATTGACCAACCTTTAGTCATGCTGAAAAGGACTCATTTGACAGAAACTACGATGCACCAAAAAAATAATGCACAAACTGAATGACACTGTATGATCCCTATAACCAATCTCTCCCAGAGAGACAAGACTTTGTTATTGCTAGCGTTATACTTCTAAAAGTTAACTTATTTTCTTCATTTTCTCTTCAACCAAATAAAAACTTAGAAAAATGAGTTTTTTTCATCTCAGTACTCTAGGTCAAACTTTATTTTGGTCTCTATACTTTCAAGATAATTGAATTTAGCAGGCTAGCTATAAAATATATGTGAAGTTAATCAATTTTCCAACTTTATAACAATCAAATACATCACCAACTTTAAACATGGCTAGGGACTAAATTTATATATTTTCAAAAATTAGAGAACAGAAATTCATAAATTTGTGAGTACATAAACCAAAATCAAGTTTCCCAGAGGGTATTGGGACTAAACACATCTCCCCAAAAACAAATTATTAATCTGTATTTTCTCATCTATCTTCTCTGTTTTCTTCCCTCTCTTCGCCATATATCAGTACCCACCTAGAATCACAGATAAAGCAGCAAACAAACCATCTTTCTCACAACCCAAATCCCAACTCATGCAACATGCAAACAAACAATCCAACCCAACACTTTTCCTTCCACAGAAAAAATCCCAAACCCACCTAAACACTACACCCATGACCAAAACACAGGAACATATACAATAAATCGAAACTTTTCACCACAAAACAAAAACCCAATTAAATATTCACCCAAAAATGAAAAAGGGCGTACAAAAAAGGGTCAACGACAGAGAGAGACATACAGGAGTGTAACGGAACTTCCTCCTGGGAGGCTCGTCGGAGACAGCGGCCGCGTCGTCGGCGGTGGTGGGGGTCCAGCGGCGGAGCAGGAGGCGAGAGGAGGAGTTGGAATTGGCATGAGAGTGACCGTTGTTGTTGTTGGTGGTGGTGTTGCTGGCTGAGGAAGAGGGGGTGACGTGGACCCACTTCTTCTTCCACTTCCTGACGGGGCCGGTGAAGACGGTGGAGGCACCGTAGCGAGAGGAAGCGCGGCTGAGTCTGGAACCGACGGCCTCCATTTAGCGGCGGTGGCGGAGGAGGAAGACGGTGTGGAGTTTGGATTGGTGTGAGTTTGCCACCGAAGTGGCAGAGTGAGAAGTGAGTTTTGTTCTGAAAGTAAGAGATGAAGAAATAAGGAGTGGTAGCTTTCAAAGTTATTGTTACTGATGTCATAAATTTGTAGTATTGGGGATTTTTAAATTTATTTATTTATTAATTAAGAAAATAAAGTTTTCTTCTTTTTTTTGTAAAATTAGAGTTTTAATTTCTTGTAAACTTTTTATAAATTGTTAAGTTAAATTCTACCCTTGGTTTTATTTAATCTGTAGGCTGTGGTTGTAACTTTTAATTTTTTTTCAGTCAAATTTTAAAAATTTGCAAATTGAATCCGTGTAAGGTGTTATAGAAATATTTTAATTAATTGAAATATAAAAAAATAAATGTATGTAAAATTAAACAAAAATTATGTTTTTATAAAATTTAAGAGACCTAAACTTCGACTTAGTCAAATTATTATTATAAAAGTGGACAAAAATTTTATAATTGAGTGGTGGTTCTTTTTCTATAGAAAACATTTTAAATTATAAAATGATGATTCTTATTAATTATTATATTATTCAATAACTTTTAATATTTTTTAAACTTGTTATAGAAGATATCTTCCACTCACTTCCTTCAGAGAAATCCATAATTGATTGGAGTATTTTTTTTTTCCTAATAAAAAATCAAAATAACATATTCCAAGTTAGAATCATGCCAAAATGGGTAATTAAATATAAAAAAGTCTTAATGAAAGTTTGAGTATTCTAAAACATGTTTTTCAAATAGGTTTAAAGGTAATCTAAGTTTTCATCTAAAAAAATTTACATAAAAGAAATAAAAAGAGCTTTCTACATTTTTATATTATCTCTAAAAACATGTTTGTCTATTTTATAAAGTACGATTACAATATTTTTTTCGTCAATTTTGCTAAAGACTTGTGAATTGTGTAACGTTTCAAGATTTTTAAAGAAGTAAATGTTGAGGTTTCCTTCAACCACTCGACTTTAGTTCAGAGGTATATGGTCATGAAGGTCACGAGAACAAATGCAAAAAATAATTACAAAAAAATAACTCTAGAAATGAAGAGAAAGAATGGTGCGACAACTTTCTACAAAGGATGATCTAAAGATAAAAAAATAAGATGACTGGAGAAGGAAAGTAATACAAAGAGAAAGGACAAAACTTTGGAAGGAAGACAAACTGGTGACACGAGTGTAACATAGGGTAAGAAAGGAAGAAGATGGAGTACTAGAGAAATGAAAGAGCAATTAAGTGAAACCAATGGGCTTTGGCCACATGGAGAAATCTGAACAAATGTAACAATCCAAATGGCTTGTTTTGGCAAATATTTCTAGAAGTTTCTACTTTTCGTGCCAACAAAACTTTAAAGCGTCTTCGCCTATTCGATTGGGGGCTCGTGACCCATCTTGGGCCTTGAGGGAGGTGTTTTACATATTTGAAAGGGGTGTAGACAATAAACAATTTATAAAGATTTATTTGTTTGAAGTGGGTTGAGGAAATATGGGTCAATTAAATGTTATTATGGCAATTTGATGCGAAATCCTCAAGCTGAAGGTGTAAAATAGAAGCCAGAAACGTCTATGATAATGGAAGAAGGGCTTGGGTTATAGGATTGTTACACTCAAACTTCAAGGAGTGACTCTTTGTTGAATTATTGGATAAACGTAACCTTTAAAACTTTGCAGAAAACTCGAAAACCAAAACAATTAAAGAAAATGCAAGAAATAAAGATAATAATATGAATTAGAACAACACGTTGCGCCACCCAAATTTATGAAATAAGCAAGATGGAGATTCGTCACTTGTGACATAGCCCAGAAAATAAGAATCAATGCTAGGAATTAGAAAGAACCTTGCGCCACCCAAATCTATCAGATAAGCAAGACAATGAATCGCCACTTGTTCTAATTTAAAATTTATAATTTATAATTTGAAAACTTACTTTTCATTAAAATTTATAATTTTCAAACATTTATCGTTTTTAGATTTTGTTTAAAAATAAACTATATAACAGCGGTAAGTAAATCTAAAGAAAAAATTATAGGTTGATATAAAAAATCAATCAAATTCAAATAATAATATAATCATACACTTTAAATTTTTTCGATATTCGACATCCGAGGACTTTCATAGTGGTTAGGTGTAGAGTGTTCATTCCTCAAGGTAACCATGTCTCTCTTGTCTAATTTTTCCGAGTCTGAGGGTAATGTTTCTTTTGAGTGTTCCACGAAGTCGGTCAATATGGGGTGTACATCCCAGAAAACTATACTATTTTTATAATAAAATGAATATAATGCATTATGCTAAAGATAACTTAGTTAACATAAAAAAAACACAAGAATGTAAGAAAATAGAGTTGGCACCCAGCATAGGAGACTTTCGCCCAAGGCGAGCACACCCAAGAGAAATGCGCCCAACGCCACAAACCCAAGAGCAATCCTCCTTTTAAAACATAGACTTATGTTGGCGCACGCCCGGAGCATCTGCTAAACCAGAAACAACCTAAGCTTATATAATATGCTTCTATTCTATATCCAACACAATATTAATATATACACAAAATTAACATTCATAATGGTTTAGAGAACTTGAAAGACCTATATATGATTTGTTACTATATAAGTAAGAAGTCTTAAAACTAGCTCTTCAGACTTTATAAAACTCCTATTGCTACTCATAAGCTCCAACTCTTGCTTCACTATTTGCTCTCAAGTACATAGTATCGTCATTGTAATTCAAAGATATTACAAAGATGACAAGAGTAAGTTTATGTCACTAGCTCTTAAACATGTAATAGTAAAATTTACTATGACTATCACAACATAAGTCAAATATAACCTTAACTTGTGAAGTTCACATAATCCATAACAAACTTCTTGTAATTTCAAACATCAAAGCATTAATCACAATCATGACAGATCACAAATGGATTTATTCAGCAAACACATAAGCCACACATGGATATATTGTCTTCTGAAAGACTCTCATATTAAGCTGGCTACTACTAGAGACTAACATCTAATCCAATACACAAGACTTATATTACAAGTAAATTTAAGAGAACGATCAGGGTAAGTTCACATCCAAAATTGAATGTCTATAGCAGGTCCTAGTGTGTATGAACTTCCTTATCAACTTCTCACGATCTAATATCTTAGTTTATTTGACTTAGATCATTAGCGAAACTTGAGGATCTTTGTTGAAACATAGATGTCAATACTTAATACACACAAACAAGCAAACAACTCATATTATTTCAAATATATGACCTCAATTCCATTATTCACATCAACATACCTTATTCAACCCACATATCAAAACATGTAAGATTACATAATACACATCAAAGCAACAATTAACTACTAAGCACTCAATATCTATTGTTTCCACAAGTTCAACCAATATAAAATCAGTCATTTTATCAAACTATAAAAAATTTTATTATTGTAAATCCTATAAGAAAATATTGTAAATAGGAACTACATCTCTTTCACATTCATGTTTCCTAACATAGAAAATTATAGAAGGGTTTGAGACTAGCTTCCCTTAGCTAATTAGAATTATGAACATTCTTAGAAAACTTCAACTCCTAAGGAAGACAAGGATAACCTAACCTGCTTCATAAAGTCTTGATCAACGATTTGAACAAATCATTAGGACTCTAAACTAACATATACTAATCTTGAAGTCTCAGATGCCACATGCAAGGAAAAATATAACTAGGTAACTAGAAAACTTAAAATTGACTCAAAAGAGAAGGAAATTTTTTATTAGACAATTTTACTCTACTCACTGCTAGGAGTCCAAAAGTTGTCTTCGATCATCAGTCTAATGAAGGATGATGTCAAAATTCTAGAAAGAAAATGGAGAAGAAAAGAAGAAAACTTTTATACAAAGACGATGGTTATATTAAAATGAAATTTGAATAACTAATTTTCCTATTTATATGAAATTTTTACTTTAATGATAAAATATTCAGATGTCATTTTAATTATATTATTTCTCTACTAAAATTATTTTCTAAGTCTTTATAGTAGTACATATAGTCTAGAGATGCAAGAAATTAAGATGGATCAATCTGACAAGTTTTAGGACTTGACAACTAAAATAAACAAGTATGATCTTCCACATATAAATGGCAAAAGCACCACAGAGGTGCAATTTTTTTTCGTTTTTACCAAATGGGTGTAATTTTTTTTTTTTTACAAAAATGGGTAAGTCGTGTCACGAAGGTACGATTTCAAATCAAGAAGTTGTGCCACCATGGCACGACTTTAGGCAAACGCGAAATTTAGAAAAAAGAATGAACTGAAGTCGTGCCACATTAACACGACTTTAATGTAAAAAAATGAACTGAAATCATGCTATGTTGGTACGACTTCAATGTAAAAGAATAAACTGAAGTTGTGTGGCACGACTTTAGTAGGAAAAAAAATTTACACTGAAGTCGTGTCACGTTAGTATGACTTCAGTTCATTTTTTTTACACTGAAGTCGTGTCAACGTGACATGACTTCAGTTCATTTTTTTACATTGAAGTTGTGTCAACGTAGCACGACTTCAAGTGAAGAAGTCCGTGACGTGACTTACCCATTTTCGTAAAAAAAAAATAAAATTGTACCTGATTAATAAAAAACAAAAAAAATATCTGTTTGGTGCTTTTGCCCATATAAATCATTTCTTGTATTTTTTTTCACATAAATAAATTTAGAAAATAATAAGAAAACAACTACAATGAAACTTGGATCATGGTTCTCCTAAAAGTGTTTTTTTTTTATTATTTAACGTCTTTAGCCTTAAAGTTTATAAGTAATTTTCATTCAAAGATTTATTATGAAGTTCTAATTTGTTTGTTTTTGTTTTTTTGTTTTGAGTGCACCACACACACTTAATACCTCTTTACAACTTTTATTCCAATGAAAGGATTTTATACGACCAACACTTTAATTAACATTTTATTTGGTTGTTGTTTTAAAAATACTTTTCTTTTATAATCTATAGTTTTAAATTTTATGTCATATTATAATAATTCAATGAAGAGTCTTAAATTTATAACGTGAGTGTCACCTCTATGTTATTAAGACTTTTTCTTTAATCAAAGCATTTTGAGAATTTTTTTAACCTTTTAACTTTTTTTCCAATCTAATCATGTTCAATTTCAAATTAAACTTTAATAATTTTATAAGAAATCATCTACGATGATATAATTTATTTATTACAAATCAAAATTAAAACTTAGTAAAAACACTTATACTGGTATGAGAATCACAAATTTAAGTTATACAACTATATAGGTAATCAAAATTATAATTTAGATAAAGTTGCATATCTATTTTTAAAAATCAAGTATTTTTATCTCTTAAAGGTCCGTTTTAGTTAATAATAATAATAATCAATGTATTGATATAATTTATGTCCATAGCATAAAAAAAAAACTTTTAGTTTATATTAAATGTTATCTTTCACTAATGAAGAATTATCAACTAAACCGTATTCATTTTTATTTTTTTTTCACAATCACAAAATTATCACTTGACAATTTTCGTATGTGTACGACTCAAATAATACATGAAAGATGAGTTCAATAATTAGGCTATGACAAATAGTTGATGCTTTAATTAGCCCCATACCTAATTTGCACGCCATTATCACACAAATTAATGATACAATAATAATCTTTTAAGACACTTTCAACCAACAATTCATTAATATACCATCGACCAACACATTATTAATCATTACCAGAACTATCCTAATCCTGCATAAAAACTACACCATTACTTTCAAATACCCAAATTATTCTTGAAAAGTGTGAGATATTTCCATACATACAACAATTGAAAGAAAGCTGAAAATAAATTTGTTTTCTAATTTTAACTATTTACTATCATTTAACCAATTAAATTTATATTAATATTATTTTTCAGAATTAAGGAAAAAATACAAAAAGAAAGAGGAAAAATTTAAATAAAAGTAATAATAATAATAATTTTTATAAATAATAAGTTATTATACTGAATCCAAATCGTAACAAGAATATAATGATAATCGATAATACAAATTTTGTTAGATATAGTTTATATGGAATTTCTTTTGTTCTTTACTCTTGATTTTATTCGTTACTAAGGATAATTTTTATGAATTTAGATAGAAAAGTTTAAAACTAATAAAGAATAAAATTATAGTTTAGTTTTTTTTAAGGGATATAAATAAAAAAAACTGAACATTTAATCTTTTATTTTTTTAAAATATTATTTACTCATTTCTTTTACATCTTTCTAAATTTTTTTTGTCTTTTCTTTTTTCAATATTTTTGCCCTCCTTTCCTCTTTCAAAATTTATAAGTTAAAAGGTAGTAGTTTAAATTAATTATAACAATTAAAATTTTGATATGAGTAAGTTTTTTTTTCTCATATCTGAAATTATTATTATTTTTGTTTCATTTGCACGTAGAGATTGGAGTGATCATATATATGTGATTTGATGGAAAAGGATAAATTTTTGAATCAGACTATCTGGAAGAAAATTTGAATTAATTAAGTTTGGATCATTCTTAATTCTTCTTTTATTAGGGTGGTTTCCTAGTTGGCTTTAATTATTTAATTGGATCACTTAAGCTTATTTGATAGGAATTATGTTGGAGTATAAGTTAAATCATATTATAGTTAATTAAATTTTGATTGAAAGATAGATCGTGAGATAAAATTTTGGGAATTTGTTGGATTCATGACATGTTCATTTTGATGTTGTTATTAATTATTTTTATTTCATTGAATTCTTTGAATTTTGAAATTGTTTATTTGAGTTGCTGTATAGATTTACAATTTGATTTTATTTAAATATTTGTTTTTATTGAAGTTCATTTAAATATATGTTTTTTTATTGAAAATTCATATTTGAGTTAAATTTCATAATTGATATCATTTGGGTCAAATTAGGTTTTTGCTTTACGTAGGAAATGATATAAAGGAAATGAATTTGAAAAAGTCAAATTTTAATACAAAATAAACTTTTCTTATTTTTTTTATATTTTACTTGAAATAACAAATTCATCAGTCAAACAATGTTGAAACGCTCACATTTAACGACGTAACAAAGGACTTGTGATTGGAGTGTCTAATTGGTCACTTAGACAATGATGTAGTAAGAAAAAATTAATGTTAATTATTTCTCTTATGCATCACTTTATATATAAAATAGATATTAGATTCAAATTATATTATTCAATCCAATCTCTGAAATTATCAAGTTACGTATATGTTTATATATGTGATCTACTTATGAATAACATATATGTGATGAATGTTTTTATGAAATTTTAATTATAAAATGAGTGAATGAATATAATTATTATTTATATTTAATCTTTTAATACCTTTTTAGTGATTTATTAACTAATCTCTATTTTTATTATTGATTATTTTGAATTGTTATATGACACGTAAATTATTTCGACACACGTGATATATATATTATTTCTTACTTTTATGTTGTTCGACGCATCATAATTAGATTTTATATAAATATAAGAATAGTAGATATGCCACTGTACCGTAAACTGTATTTTGGAACACGTTACAGTCAAAATCTGTTAATATAATTGTTGTGATAAATAACATATTAATTTATTTAAAAAGGTCAAAGAGAATATAATTGAAGTCATAGTTTATTCAATTTTGAATTAAAGAGAGCGACGAATAGGACTTTCGAACGCTTTTTCTTTAAATTTTTCTTTAGATAAGAGTCTAAAGTTTCCGCCACTTACTTTTCAAAACTGAGTTAATAATATATTTTTTTCTTAAATAATTTTGAGATCTTTGCTGTATGAATGGTTTTTATTTTGAATATCCAGTTAAGTTTTATTCAAATTAAATACTAAATCAATTATAAAAAATTATTAGATTCTAAAAAAAATATTAAGAACTTATTCAAGTTTTGTTTTTTGGACACAGTGTCACATCGGTAAAATACCCGCCAAGACGGGGGCAATAAGGTAATTGAGTTTTGGAACAATAGAAAAAACAGTGACACTGTGATAGTCTTGGTCCTATGTCCTTGCACACAAAGATTGCATACACAGATTCTTTTTTTCTCTTATCACTGAACTCACTGAACTCACACCAACACTTTGTCTGTCTCTTTATCACTCACACACTCAGAGTGTAGTGTGTGCTTTTCAGTAATGCTTGGATCTGAAGCCACACAAATCCAATACCCTCTTAAGGCTGAAAAGGCAACTGGGTAACCATTTTTTTTTTTCTCTCTTTTTGCTTCTTTAATTATCTACAGTGTGCTTCGTGTTCGGTTCCTTTTGTCCGGATCTTCCACACCCAGAAGATCCTTCTGCTTCCTACTCTCACTTTGTCAGTGCAAGGTGCAAGATTGTTTCTTCTGGATTCTGCATTGTGCTTCTGTATAGTTGGTTCAAAATTTTTACTTATTTTTCCTTGTCGGGCTTGACATTGACTGTGATGGTTTTTCTTTCTTCTGGTGCTGTGATTGAGGTTGCCACTGTGTTGATTTAGTGCTCAGGATGATTGTGAATTGTGATCCTTCTAGCTCTTGTTCCATTTTCATTTGGAGTAATTGTTTTCTGTATTTTGTTTTGAATTCTTGGAGAATGCTTCTGAAATGGGTGGAATTTTTGTAGATTCATAAGAGGGTCTGTTTGTTGTTTCTTGTTAGTTTCTGGCTTTTTTACGTTTAAAACTTCGGAGAGGAGAAGTGGCTTTTTTGCGCGTGTGCATTCGGTTAAAGATGAACTCATTTTGTTCAATTGTTGTGTGTGATCCTGTTAGAGCTATGTTTTGTTTAGTTTGTGTAATTGGGTATAAGATTATGCTTTTGTGCTGAGTGGAGTCAAGGTTTGATGTTCAGAGATTTTCTTAGAGGAAGGTCCAATAAACTTCAATAGAACACACTTTAATATCCTATTAAAAAGCTAGTTTAAGGCTAACTCATCCTTTATGAGGTAAAAGTTCCCCTCACTTATATCCTCTAAACTCACCTAATCTCTAGTCCATGGGATCTCCAACTAGAATCTTATCTGTATTCATTATTGTGAGTTTTCCATTTTCTGCTTTTGTGTTCGCGGAATTGGATGAATCAATGGATACATGCTTGTTTCTCGTGTCTAGATATATTTGTGTTTCTCTGCGTTTGGGGAAGAAGGTACGATTTTTGTATGATTATTTTCCCCTTTTGTGCAAGCTAGATTGTGCGTGAACTTCAATGGCGGCGACTGATGGTCAAAATCCCCTTCTTGATGAAAACACCTGTGGTTCCTTGTTACATAAGCTTCAGGTAACTTATTTTCATATATGTTACTGCAACGTGCTTGGTCTACAAGGCAGTGAGCTTATCATGATTTACTGCAGGAAATATGGGATGAGGTTGGTGAGAGTGATGAGGAGCGAGACAAGATGCTCCTTCAGATAGAGGAAGAGTGCTTGGATGTGTACAAAAGAAAGGTTGAGATGGCTGCTAAGTCAAGGGCACAGCTACTTCAATCCTTGTCTGATGCTAAGCTTGAGCTGTCTAGTCTTTTATTGGCTCTTGGTGAAAACAGTTTCACGGGAATGGTTAGTGACTAATTATGTATCCTGATATATGCAACAGATAATAAGTGATGATATAGCTTCGATACACATTTAAATACTGAACTGCTAATCTAGTTTCCTGTGCATTTTTTTGGTTTCTTTGCAGCCTGATAAGACTTCAGGTACTATTAAGGAACAACTTGCAGCCATAGCACCAATACTTGAACAGCTTTGGAAACAAAAAGAGGAAAGAGTAAAGGAGTTTTCAGATGTACAGTTACAGATTGAACAAATATGTGGAGAGATAACTGGGGACTTGAACCCTGATCAGACCGGATCAGGATCATTTACAGTTGATGAGTCTGACCTGTCCTTGAAGAAGTTGGATGAATATCAATCCCAACTCCAAGAACTTCAAAGGGAAAAGGTAACCTTGCTATATCATCAAATAATCTATTGGTTAGTTAAAAATGGAAACTTTTGTTTGATTTGCTAATTGATACATTGAGGGTTTTGTTACTTTGTATTGCCTTGCAGAGTGAGAGGTTACACAAGGTTCTTGAATATGTGAGTACTGTGCATGATATATGTGCTGTCCTTGGCATGGATTTCTTTAGTATTGTGACTGAAGTTCATCCAAGCTTAAATGATGCTGTTGGTGTTCATTCCAAAAGCATAAGCAATGGCACACTAGCTAAACTGGCTAAGACAGTCTCTGCACTGAAAGAAGATAAAAAGCAGCGGCTACACAAGGTATGCATTTAGTGTTATGTTAGTTCAGTTGTTTTGTTTCCTTCATCCATACATTTTCTACTTCTACTATGGCTACAATGAATATCTGCTTCAAAGGTTACTAGTTATGGAAAACCAGCGTTTTTGTTCATGTTTGCATGGCATTACCATCAATTCTCACTTTGGCTTCTCAGCAATGATGATATCATCTGGAAATATGGTGCATTCAATTTTGCATGACTTCTGATCTTCTATGTGTGTGTGTGTACATACATTTGACTTTAACCTATTCATCCTTTGCAGCTTCAAGTATTAGCTTCTCAGTTGATTGATCTGTGGAATCTAATGGATACCCTTACAGAGGAAAGGAGACTATTTGACCATGTTACTTGTAATATCTCAGCTTCTGTAGATGAAGTCACTGTTCCCGGTGCCCTTGCTCTGGATTTGATAGAGCAGGTAAAAATGACTTTCTGATGCTTACGAACTCATGTTCCAAAATGATGCTAACTCATTTTCTCTTGTTTTGTATTATGAAGGCTGAAGTGGAAGTTGAAAGGCTTGATCAGCTCAAAGCCAGCAAGATGAAAGAAATTGCTTTCAAGAAGCAAGATGAGCTTGAAGATATATATGCCCGTGCTCATATAGAAATAAACCCTGAAGCTGCTCGAGGGAATATTTTATCATTGATTGACTCTGGAAACATTGAACCATCTGAATTACTGACTGACATGGATAAACAGATAGCTGCAGCAAAAGAAGAAGCTTTAAGCCGAAAAGAAATATTGGACAAGGTTGAGAAATGGATGTCGGCTTGTGAAGAAGAGAGTTGGCTTGAAGACTATAATAGGGTACTTATAAATCAACCATCTTCATTCTATATCCGAGTCTATATTGTCTGTGATAGCAAGTTTGCATCTTTGGTGGGAAAGTTGAAATAAATAAATAATACCATTTTAACCTGGACACTTAGAATAATGCTAATAAGATCTGTAATCTTCGAGGTTAAACTGATATCATTGTTGTGAGATCTTCCACTGAAATATTAACGATTTTAGGGTAGTAAAATGATGAATATCTTGGTTGTGAAGAAATTTCATTGAGACATGATGTTACTTGAGTGTCAATTTAACTTTAATGCCTCAGCAAGAATGTAATTTTAATGTTATCTAACACTCATTGAATTTTTCTTTTCTGGCCATTTAACTTTAGCATACAATCGTCATATTATGTTAATTTTCCCTGATATTACATTGTAAAACAGGATGAAAACAGGTATAATGCAAGTAGAGGTGCACACATAAACCTCAAACGTGCAGAGAAAGCTCGAATACTGGTCAGCAAAATTCCAGGTATGTGTTGAATGAAAATAAACAACCACCAGAAACGATTGTTATTTATTTGATCCATTAACATTAGCTCAAAAGAAGGTGCCATATTGGACTGGCAAAATAGATACAATGCATTGACAAATTCATTTGTCTGGCAGATAGTAGTGTAGTATACTATTATAGTTTTCTGGCATGCATGAACACATAATAATTGATTATGTTTTTTCTGTTTGGGTGGAAAATACAGCTTTGGTTGATACATTGGTTGCTAAAACTCGCACATGGGAAGAAGTACACAACATGTCATTCACATATGATGGTGTTCCTCTCCTTGCTATGTTGGATGAATATGCCATGCTCAGGCATGAACGGCAAGAGGAAAAACGAAGGATGAGGGTAAGTTTCACTTATGTTATGATTACAATAATTGATTCTCAAATTAATTATTTGAGCATTTGCTAACTAGTCGGTCAGCAAAAGTGAACTGTCAAGTTATCTATTTCTGTTCATTCTTATTTTGCTGATTACTCTTGAGCTGAAAAAAAGTTCATATCATGCTTTGTAGGACCAGAAAAAGTTCTATGAGCAACAAACCACAGATCAAGATTCTGTATTTGGTTTGAGACCTAGCCCTGCAAGGCCACTTGGCAACAAGAAGGTAGTTGGCCCTCGTCCAAACGGTACTCCAAATAGACGGTTATCTCTTAATGCTCATCAAAATGGAAGCAGGTCCACAACGAAGGATGGAAAAAGGGATAATACTAGACCAGTTGCACCCCTTAACTATGTATCAATATCAAAAGAAGATGCTGCTTCCCACGTTTCTGGTACTGAACCAGTCCCAACATCACCCTAGTGAAATATGTATTTTAGCCCCATAATGTTATCTTTGTATCATGTCATATACTTAAATCTGTAAGATGTACCACGTAATTGATGAGTAATAGGAGAGGAACTCTTTTGAGATATGTATCTTATATGTGCCATTTAGAGGTTTTCTGAATACATGTTGCTTTATCCTTTGAAGCACTTTCAAATGAAAGGAATGCATGCATGCATGCATGCATGGTGGTAGGTAGTCTTTTGCCGTTTGCATCACAAGGTTCCTATCTTCCTGGCTTGTTTCAACTTGAATCCAATGTGTGGCCATGCTTCAGGTCTCATTCAAGCTTTAATTTCCTTTTCTTTTCAAAAGGTTAGTAACTGAGAGAGTTGCATGACATGCATTTTACATATTCTGCTTATGCGCCATTACTCTATGCTTCTGGATTTAGAAAATACAACAAAAGTGACAAAGAGAAGTAGAGAATGATGGAATGCTTATAATTTTGTTATTGTATGACTTTTTGAAAAAATTTTAGAGGTCTTTATATTTCTTTATATTTTATTAATTTTTATTGCATACCACCAACATTGGACCCTTCACATGATTTGAAAGAGAAAACTATCTATTAAATGGAGCTTCCAACAAGAGGAGAGACTGCCAGGAAATCACTGTTAGCAAGATAGAATTGCCATACATTTTATTTCTCCCATTTGTGATTTCTGTTTTATTCAATGAGATCTCATATATAGGTGTTATAATCTTTGCAAGACTTAAGTTATTCTTACTATATATGGTAAATCTGGAAATATTGATTGTTGGCAGAAAATTTATTTAGTCCGTGATGTGTGTAGATCATGACTTCTTCAAATGAAGCCCATTGAGAACACAGGCAAATTCTTCTTCCACCATAGATTTCTTTTCATGAATGTAAGAATTTCTATTTTACCCTTTTGGATTGTATACTTGGGAAGATATTTTTATCTTAAAAGAAAAACTTTTACCTTACATAAACTAAGTTATTTTTTATTTTTAAATTGAACATTTTAAAAGTCTTTATTTTATAAAAAAAGACTTTTGAATTGTATAATTTAGAAGTCATTTTTTTTAATTACATCATTTTGAATTGTGCAATGACAAAAATAACTTGAGGATTGTACACTTCAAAAGTCTTTTTTATAGATAAAAATTGACTTTTAAATTCTGCAATTTAAAAGTTAAAATTGACTACTAAATTATATAATCTATGTGCAATTTGAAAGTTAAAATTGACTACAGAATTATAAAAACCTGGAAGTCAAAATGAATTTTGAATTAGGCAGCCACCATCTGTAAGGCTTTTGAATTATTTAATTCAAAATAGAAAATGAAATTTTTTATGTTTATGGAGGTGAATAACAGATTTATGGAAATGGAAGAAGAATTGACCTACATTGTATTTACCTAATTTTTGGGCCTAGCAGTCTGTTCAGTGGGCTAACCGTGTACCTGGACCATTGTATTTGTATTTTTTTAATAAAAAGTGACTTATTTACTATTTTATTGAAATTTGTAACATTTAATTCATGTGCTAAATGTGTTTGCCATTATTAGTTATTGGTATATGTTGATGCTCCCCCTTATTCCTCTTGTTTATTTTAATTATTTAAACCTTTTATTATGGACAAAACTAACTTACAATATAATCAGTACTGTTAATTAAATCTGGAGATTTATTTTTATAATTTACATTTCATTTCATTAGATGAGATATATATTACTAAAAAAAAATATAGATATGATATATTGCAGGTAATTTTTCTCCTTTTATAAATGACTTAGTGTTTGTTTTATTAATATATTTACGGTAATATTAACAAGCAACAGGTCACAAAAAAATAATAAATTATTAGCACAAATGGTTTGATATTTGAATTTTTTTAACAATGAGATTTGATTCTATCTCAGTTATCCCCTCATAGTCATAGATTTCTGCAACATGTCATCTATTGTTATTATCATTATTATTATTTTTAAAAATTGGCTTTTGGGAAAGTAAACTATTTGGTGGAAGCTCTTAAAAATTTTAACACTTGGAAAAGCTTTATTCCAAAATATGTTAAATTTTAACACTTTTAAAAACTCTTTTTTAAAAATGATATTTAAAAACTAAATAAAAATAGATTGTATATTAGTAAATTAAGAAGTATGAATAAAACTTACCACTAGTTTATTTCACAAGTAGAGTCACACATAAGCATTAAAAAGTAGGCATTTGCTTCATGTAACTCCTCATTTGCTTCATGTACCCATCATATTTTAAAATACTAGAACTATTCTTGGAAATGTAAAAGTAATTTTCGGAATTGATATTTCATAATGAATATTGGAGAGTGTAGAAATTATTTTTAAATTTAGTTTTTCAGAATAAATTTTGAGTGTAAAAAGCAGTTTCAAAAAATATTTTCTAGAATTCAAAAATAACTTTTAGAAAATATTTTGTAGATGTAAAATTGATTTTCGAAAAACGTTTTTCAAAAGTTAAATTTACATTCTGAAAAATATTTTCCAAAAGCCAAATTTAACTTTTGAAAAATCATTTCTCGCATCTCCAACCAATTCCGGATTTTGCTTTTCAGAAGTCATTTCTAGAAAACGATTTCCAGAAAAACAACTTTAAAGTAAGCTACATCCCTACATCAAAACGTTCAAAACAAAAAGTCACTCACCTCCACTCACCAGGACGCTAGCCAGAGAAGTCTGCACATCACCTAATGACGATGCCACCACAGAACTCCCAACAGCCACCCACAATACCACTCCCCCTTTCAATATTCTGTGAAGGATAACAGTGATATTATAAAAAAACTAATGGAGTGCAGGAAGCAAATGTGGACTGCAGGAAGCAATTGCCTAAAAAGGATGGCCCAATATATATGGTCCTTAAATACAGGAAGAACAGTCTCCTTTTACACCTATATGATTTCTTGTTGTACCTCGATCATTTCTTTTTGTTTTTCCATGAGATATATTAAGACTTAAAAATGTCCTTAAAACATCTTCTAATTGTATGATTTAAGTATGACCATTGCATGAAAATACTCTTACCTTAATATATAGTTTTTTAGATTATATTATTTGTAAATATATTATAGATTAAAAAATCTAAAATATATTTTTAATTATATAATTAAAATGAATTTAGAATGCATAAACGTTTTATATTGTGGTAAGGGGAAAGTACAAAAGTTTGACAGTGACTATAATCTCAAACTTCTTAAACATAAAATAATTTGAAGGCAGTCTCGGATTCCTCGTCAAACAGTGACGATACTTCCTTAATTCTTTCTTGTCTCCCAAAAACCTATGCCGACAAAGTGATTCCATGTGGGTCCCTGTCGAGGAAAAGAATTTGAAGGTCTTGCTGTTCTCTTAATTTGTCGTTGTCCTCAATTTATACAATTTTATTTTTGAATTTTTAATTTATAATTTGAAAATATTATTTGATTTTTTAAATTGTACTATTTTGAACTTATTTATTATAATTAGGGACAATATTGTTTAAAAGATTATATTTAATCTTTCAAAATATATAATCCATCCTATTAAAACTTGAGTGTGTTGGATTTGTTACATTATGTATTCTTTGGATTCTTGGAATCACACTTTGTTTCCTCCAAATATTTATTATTTTGAAATTTCACAATATTTTTGTAAATGTGAGAGTAAAACCTGTTTAAAAAATAATGAAAACTAAATTTAAGTACATTTTTTGTGTTGGATACACTATTTGATTAGATGACATTTTACAGTTACACCTCAAATTTGTTGTGAAGTACCACTTGATAGACATGTTTTTTTTTTTTTTTAATTTTTGATTGATATAAAGAAAACACTATGCTTCACCATAATGCTGTTTGAGAAAAGAGCAAAGAGGCAAAATACTGTCTTTTCTAATGTCCTAAATTGGATGGACATAGAGAGTCTATTTAATAAGTCAATTTCAACCATTTTACCATTATCCATATGCATAGAAGGGATCCAAATTTAAATAATATACTTTCATTTCTTACATAATTAATCACTCTCCTAAACCTAAACATTGTACTATCTTTATTTGATGATGTATACCTTGGGCTTTGGAAATCCAAACTATTGTTGTGTTATTTTCTCTAGCCATTGCAAAGAACTTTATACATGCAACATATCAAAATAGACAGTTAGCAATGATTGAGGGATGAGGAAAATAGACCAAAAGTGTCAATTGCAGTAGACTACTGAGAAATCACTTGAGTTGCTGAATAATCATTCATCTGATCAATAAGATTTTATTTAAACCTAATGAGCTTTTTCATGGACTTTCACTTTCTTATAGTTTTCTTTAAATAGTTATTAATTAATTCAGCGTGTGAAAAGAGTGAAAAATTCAGTAAAACATGACTTTGAATTTAGGTATTTACGTCAAATACTGTGCTAATCTCATCTATATATCCTGAGTGAATCATATATATAACTCTACTGATAGTGAGAAATCCAATCAAAACTTCCCTTTCACCACATCATAAGTTACACCATGTTTAAGCTAAACTTTTACAAATTTATATATCTTATCACCACATCATAATAATGGATAGAATAGTCTGATAAAATTGTATACTGCCCAACCAGATTGTCAGCTACTGTCTTAATCCCTTTGTAAACAAAGTACAGTGTAAGTGTAAAGATATTTTGATAAACTGAAATAATTTCCTTTAGATTTTAAGATTCATATTTTGGCAACCTTTGAGAGAAAATTATGATTCTGTTATGTCTGCGTCTGCACTTTTCATGATTTTGTCTGGATAATGCAGCAACTCATGTTGTAGCTTTTAGGACATGGTGACAGTGGTTGCATATTTTGGCTCCTGAAAGAGTAGGCAAAGATCAACTATCCTCCAAAATTCTGATACCAATGTAACCTCAGGTGTTTACTTATCTCATTGAATCAATCAAAACCATGCAGAGTCTTTCCAATTAGAAAGGTTTTCTGATATGCATCTTGGTGACTTCTTTCCCTGGACAGTTTTGTTGAGGGGACCTTTCTTTTAACAAAGCTGTTGCACCTTCCACTGGTGGCCATGATATAATCATCCCTTCTATAGTTCAGATGCATATTTAGGATTGCATGTGGATTATTTTGCATTTATGCTAAGATCCTTTTGTTTAAAGACAACAAACAAAGTGATACTACATTTCTATCACCTTTCCTATTTTTATCCTTTAATCCCTTACCCTTTTTAACAACTTTATTATTTGCAAGTTGATGTTTTAAGTTCATCTCTGCATTGTTTTAACATCAAATACTAATTAGTTCAGTCAAATCATTTGGTGAGGTTTAAAGAATAAGAATTACTAAAGAAAAAGTAAAGGTTTGTATACTCTAGTGATATTTATTATTTAATGTGTTAATCTTTTGATTCCATAACAAATGTGTTGGTTGATTATATAATAGTTAACCAATGATTGTATTGGTTATTGTTCCTGAATATTTCTGGATACTTAATTAGACAACATAATAAAATATTCTTTACATGATAAAGAGTGAGTATTTCAACAAAATCTCCCTTAATACACACACTCAATAGAATGAGACAAACTTTAATATTAGTTGCAAATTGTTGAAAAACATAGTTATATGGGTTTACTACTTATTTATTGAATCATTGAATCTTACAATTTTGTATCTTTCAATGCACTTCCACCAATAATTGTGTGGGGGTTGTTACTGTTAGAATATGTATGGTGTATCTGTTTACCTTATTTATTGAATCTTACAATTTTGTGTCTTTCAATACACTACCACCAAGAATTGTATGTATGGGTTTATTACTGTTAGAATAGGGTGCATGTATATATGCATGTATGTATTTGAATAATTAATTAGAATAAATATTGTCTTTTTTCTATAAGGGGTCAGTGTTTAAACAAAATCTCCTTTAACACATACACTTGTAAAGAATGAGAACTACTAATGATATTCTACTTCACAAACTTTATATAGTTGTACAGAGTTAGAGTTATACGGGTTTACTATTATTTATTGAATCCTACAATTTTGTATCTTTCAATACACTCCACCAAAAGAGAATGTGTTACAAGAAATGTTTTAGAGGAAATGTCATTAACAAAGATATAAGAATGATGATAGAAAATGTATCAGGAACATTAATGCATGGTTAAAGTTATTATTTTAAACTTTGTGACGGAAAATTAGAAACATTGAATGAAAAACAATACAGTAGAACCAACAAATGACTATAGGAAATTGTGTAGTTAGATTTTGTCAAGTGATTAATGATAGATTATTGGATTACATTGCTCTTTTATGTGCTTAAATTTTAGTCTACCAGAGCTACATGCATGTTGAAACATGACTTTAATATTTTTAATTTAGAGGACCACCACTGAATTCAGGCACTTCATTCTAGAATTTAGCCCACCGATACATCACAAAAAGTCCATGAAAAGCACAGAAGACAAAAAACTTTATATCAGCCTGAAAAGGTAAGGAATCTCCACAGTCCAAGGACCACAAATAGTTGTCTACTCTTAACTTAGTATCAACATACATAATGTGCCATCTGTTTGTTTTGAAATATTGAGGTGCACACCCTTTATGTTTCAGTCTGTGCAAATTTAAAGCACCTGAGACATTGTGACACCCCATTTTTTCACCTTGCCTAGGTCAACCATTGCACTGTATACAATACTATATGCTTATGCTGGTGATAAAATCAATATTTGAAGATAAGGATTCAAATTCATGCAATCTTATCTAGTGACTGTTTGTCCAATGAGGTGTAGGTTCATCTTTTGAACAAATTCTCATACTCATGATCAACTTGATAATTTAGCACCACCATTTTGGATTTCATTTTTCTTTACCTTTGGTATGAAATTGATACAAAGATGCAAGCAAATAGGATAGTTCTGAGTGAAACGTGAAGACTTGTTTTCACAAGATAAAATTGCTAAAAGCTTGGTGTATTAGTGCAGTTAATTAAGCATATAGGGGTCTCATCTTTGGTATTCCAGGACATGTTTCATGGTTCACATGAACAAGGACCATAGCACCCTTAATACATGCATGCAGTAAGGGTGAGAAAATTGCACTATCAATTTGTGTAGTTACATATAAGAGGAGTGGTTTACAGAATGAATGAACCTGGAAAAAAGTATTATTATGGTTTTGACTTTAAGCATCAATGTTCATCCCTGAGTACCTATTTGTTTTACTCATTAATCCATCAGTGTTTATAGAAAGTGTAAGTGTTTTTCTGACTTTGAGGAATAGGCAATGATTACGGAGCTTCTGTTTTGAGCTTGTAAAAAGCAAGTTCGGTCTAAGCATTTTGTAATTTTTTAATATCAGATTTAACTCTTATGAAAATAAAATTTCATCGTAAGAGCAAAAGTTACAAGAAAAACTTGGATTAATGATTTATTATTTAATATAAATAAGTAAAGAAACATAATATGAAAAAATGTAAAAGTGAACCATAAGCCATGTTGATCCTATACTACCTCTCTACAGTGAAATATAAAATTGTAGTTTCTAGAAGTTATAATTTCAAAGCATCTCAAGGTGTGTCATAAAAATATACGCATTAAATATGGTGAGTGAAAGTTACAATACATTAAGTGAGTCACTTGTGTATCTATAAATACTCTTGTACATGTGTCAGGCTTAAACCAAGTCAAAAGATCAAATTTAAAGTGGGTTCACTTGTGTGTTTTTCCTGCTCCACCAAATCTCCTTTCTTTTCTTGAGATTATGGGAACTAAAGTTTCTCTTTGGATAAGCCTTTGAAAGTTGAAAAGATTGATTACTAAAGTAAATGAAACGGGGTTTATTTTATTGACAAGATATTAGATGTCAAGTCAGGAGAAGAAAATAGTAAATTTTATATACTAATGGGTAAAATATTATCATTTTGTATATACTCCAGAGGTGAATTTTGAGGAGTGATATGTAGCACAGTAGTTTCTTTCTTCTGATTCAATATGATCGTGAATTCAGTATACAAATGTCTGAATGTCTCTGCAAGTGCTCCTTATCTGTAGCATATAAAATGTCAAAGTTTTTAAGATCCAGTTAGAGGTTTTGAGTAGAGTGCAAGGTGCCTTGAAGTTGTGCCCTTTTGATGCATTGTGGTGCCATTAGATAGATATCTTTTCCTGCACCTCATTTAATGGACATGATAATGTGGGATTTTAGTAAAGAGACTTTACTCTATCAGATGCGTGGAGGGAATGAAAAGTCAGCTGATGCTTAATTTGTTTTCTTTTTGATAATTTTTTCTTTCTTCCCTGATATTTTCTGTTTGTTTCAAGAGGATTTTTAGTCATGCTGTTCTGTTTTCACATCTCTTCTTTTACTGAGGTTATCATTTGTTTTTTCTATCTGTTAGATTTTGCACTTCTCAGCATTGCTCAATACCTGGTTGATATGATTTGATATAATCAGGATGGTAAAGGTAGGCACCTAACTACCTAAGAGATGAGAAAGCAAGGAATAATTCAAAGGCTTTTGAAAAGAGAACCAAGTTTCCACGTTTCAATAATAACATCACTAAACAATCCAATACATATGTCTAATTGTTAGTTTAGAAAGCAAGGTTATACTTACAACCATTCATATAATAATTTGTGCAATAATATCTTTTTTGTATATTCTTCCTGTGTATAATTTATTATATGTCATAAGGATAGCATATCTTTGTGTATGAGGGCTTGTGTAGCATATCTTGTGAGTGTGGCATGTGTTAATGTTAATCATGCAATCTTACATGGATAATTGTTTGAGTTAAATCTGATCTTAACTTCACTTTTGTTACATGTAAATATCAGCTCCTTTTGTGCTCTCATCTGATATACTTTTTATACACATATTATCATATATGACAGAATGAGAAGAGCTAATTTTGACCAATACCATTCTTTTGCATGATAAGATTAACTTTTATCACTTCTTGCAATCTCATATGATTTGGTATGCGTCCTATGTAATAGACATAGTGTTAATGGATAAACACAAAGAAGAAAGGAAGAGGTGACTCATTATTCAACAATGACATATTCCATACTCCAGTTTGTTAGTACAGAATTCCATTCTTGATGCTTTCACAGAATATGGACATGTACATCCACACTTTGATAAGCTGTTATTTTACACAACATGAAGAAAGCTTTATTGCAGATCCAAGGGGACAAAAGTCAGAAAGCACATGATGTGTAGAAAGTAGCTACTGTCTGCAATAACACAGAAAAACACTCATAAGAGGGAAAAAAATAGAGGTAGCAAGTGCTGAACCCTCATTTTTGTCTCTCTCATGTGTGTTTTGACTCGTCCTATGAAATAAAAAGTGCAAAAACAACACACAAAAGGAAAGAGAGGGATAATAACAGAACTAGATCAGCCCTTGTCCTTGTCCTCTTGTTACGTCCAAAGGGCCTTTTTCTTCTTTGTCTCTTATTATCATTGAGCAAAAGAAAGGGATGCAACTATGTGAAAGAACTGTAGTTGCTCTAACAACTCTTTGCCGTGGCTTGCGGCTCTACGTTCCACTCTAAGAAACAGTTCCTCACTAAGCTTGTCACCAATGTGAGCTTCAACAAGGACACCAGACACACTCCTGCAGGTGTTGGCAAAGGCCTTTCCTACTTCCCTATCATCAGCTGGCTGGTTCACCACAAGAGGGCTTCCTCCTTTGAACACCTCAAGCTTGTTTACAGCAAATGAACCATCTGATTCAACCACCTCCTTGACGTCTTGAAGGCTTGGTGCATAAACTGGAATGTTGAAACTGTCTCTTTTCTCACTGCTAATCAATCCCTGTGATTAAGAATATGATTTAGTCCACGTATCATACACACATGTCACATATACTATATACTTTAATTGGTTGAAAAAGGTTTGAAAACAAAACACTTATGACCTCATATCCTCTCAACCAAAGTTTTGGTTCAGCTATAAGAGTGCCACTTATTGAGAAACCCAACAAATAAAAAAGAATTTAATATAAAGTACAGCATTTAATGTAATGAAAACAAAAGAATAAAGTTTTTTTGTACAATCCTAACAATAATGTTGAATTGCTAACATATTGTTGTAGAGGTTATATATAATATACATAATGTACATGAGTTTATTGGTCTTTGGGTATGTTGAAGGTACACATACAAATCATTAGGTAAAAATAGATGAGATGAATGGAAACATATCCTTGTTGTCTTGCTTTAAGCTACGATGATGATTTTGTGTGTTCTAAACATCCAAAACCGAATTGTTGGCTAATATTATGGTAGCCAGCATCTAATTATTATTTCTGCCGACATGATGATGAATACAAGGATGGCTAGCTTGATCAACTTGGGGTGGCCATCAAACGGTTGAGATAAACTTGTTTGAATCATGACACAAGTGAAGTGAAAATATGACAATAATAAGCTATTACATTATTGTGACGCCTACAACAATTGATTGTTTATGTTTTTGACTTTTTTCCTTTTCATCTCCCCTAATGTGTCTAAAAGTCCTTTTTGGTCTGCCAATGACAGATGTGTAAGACTGTGTGGTGCTGATGTGCATTGTGCACTATTTGGCCACACAAGCACGCATAAAAATGTTGTTAATATGATAATTACCTCTCGGACAAGATCATCCCAAGCATCCTGAAAGTGGGTCCCAAATAGGAGGCCTGCCCCACCTTGGTCCGTGGGGTCCACAGAAGTTCTGCCTAAGCAAACCAAGAACATGGACCCCCCTCTCTTCAATTCCACAGACCTTGAGCTCAAGAACCCTGCCAAGTCTGCTCGGAATTGTTTCCTGTAAGCATTTGCTGTGATCTCACCAGCACCATGGATGAACACCCTCCCCTTGTTGTATGCACTTGAATTCTTGTCCATCACAGATTCTGGTACCTAGGTTCCATGACATAGTAAAACATTTAGTCTTTCATGTTGGATCAATCATAAATACCATCTGACACGTTGTTTATGTCTTTGGATTCACTTTTGGAGATTCGATCCACCAGTGGAAAAAACGAAACCTAGTCAGAATCATTTCATCTAGAAACGAAACATGCAATAAATTCATGTTTGAAATACCATTGACACAATTTTAAGAAAATATTCAATTATGTTTGTTTCTATATGAATTGATTTAGATCCAAACTTGTTTTCAATGTTGAAGCAACTTTTGTAAGAAAAACGTTAAACAAATCCACCTGCCACGAATGCATGGAGTTGAATTAAGTATGAGCTTAATCACTATCCATGCATCGAAAATAGTCCAAATACGTCATTATGTTCCTGAAAAATAATAATAAGTCTATAAATACAATGGTTCTGTTGCACCAACTTTGGACCATAAGTTAGGACTTGGCCTTCAAATTAGTGCATTACACATGTAACGGTTTGGTTACGTTATCCTCGGGAAGTGGCAAATATTTTTGTTTTGTCGTAGAAATTACTGCATAGACTACACGGATTCTTTGATGGTTAGTGGGGTGTGAGTGAATGAGACCTTCAAAGTCATTAAAGGGAGAAAATGGTTAAAAGTTGTTTAGAAAACTAACTAAATCCTTGTTCACTAAAAGTTTTCAAGAAATTTATGGTACCTTTAAGTTTGAATTCTAATCAAAAGCTTTGCAAAAAGCAAGAAAAGTAACAGCATGATCTGAAATCTACTACTATTAATTTGTGTGATTTAACTGGTTCAGGTGGAATAAAGGGTTCAAAAAAACAAAATGATCAATTTAATGAAAGATATCAGGATTAAAAATGAAAGCATTTTGCTACCTTTTTTTCTTTTAAAACAAACATAACAAAAACAAAACAGGAGTCTGACATGATTACTTTTCCCTGCTATGAACTTTCAAATGAAAATATCAAGAGAAGTAAAAACAGAAATGGAGAGAGAGAGAGAGAGAAGGAAAAGTGATATACTACCAATTGACAAAAAGTTTTAATCCTACAATTCTATTATATAATTAGAAGAAAAACAGATAAAAGTGAACAAAAAATATAGATAAAGATTTAGGAGTTTAATTTATACATATGATGAACACAAAGCATCTTTACTTTAGTTTATAACTTAGATGTAAAAAGTATTATAATTATAAAAAGTGTTACAACTTTTAATTAACAAGAGTTGTTATAATTACCTGAGATAACCAATGCAGGGAAAAGGCTGAGTGGAAAACATCAATGAACCTTGCCGGAAAAAGCCTCCGGTAGAAGGAACCGGGGACACCGGCGGCGAAGTAGCCACGGTGGTTGCTGGCGGCAAGGCACTCCTCCATGCTACCTCCGTAGTTGGCTAAGGGAGGAAGCAGCTGGAAGAGGGTGTTGAAGTCATTGGCAGGAAGGTCTGAGAAGAAAGCAGAAAACTCAGGAGGCTCCAATCCTAAGGCCTCATAGCGTTTGATGATGTGCTTGATGATAACATCCACCACATTGATGGTGTTGCTTCCACATGAACACCCCAAATCCACAACCACAAAAGGGATGGTAGGGTCTTCAAGTTGAACTGCATCTAGGGCTTCCTTCAGAAGATGGTGCATGGACTTGGCATGGATGGCCTGCATAAAAAACACATTCCAAATGTTTAAATAACAAGTTCTAATGATTATATATCAAACTGCACATATCAGTGAAGATTAAAACACCATTTTTAAAAGTTTCATTTTTGTGGTGATTGAAGAACATTGGTGTGTAAGTTTTGTCCAAAAACTACTCATGACTATTCACGTATAACTGTAATGTTTAATACTTTTGTGAAAGAATACTAAGTTGGTACATTTCTTATACATACATATAAATGTATGTATATGCATATATGTATGAAAATCTTAGTTTGAGGGTGGTAAAATGGAAGAAAATGTAGAGAAGAGAGAACCTGAGCTTGGGAATTGTTGGCATAGCTTCCTTCACCTTTGCCTCCTTTCATGCTAAGCAATCTCTCCATGTTGTTGGACACAACAACATTGTCTCCCATGGCAGCAAAGAAAGTGTGAAGTGGAGTTTGGTTTGAGAAGAAAAGATGAAGAAAAAGGAGGAAGAGAGTGAGGTATATATAGTGTGAGTGTGTGTAAATGGTGGTGGGCGATTGTGTCTGTGTGATAGCTAAAATGAGAGACAAGAGAGTTAATATATATAGACAAAGGAAGAATATATTATTATATGTCTGCTAATTCTATATTCTATTATCTGTAGCCTCCTTTTTACTGCTGTATAGATTACAAAGAAGGAGTTACAAGTAGTAAAAGATGCAATTATTATGCACAATATTTCAGAAAAAAAAAAAGTATAATAATAATAATAAATAAATAAATAAAAATAAAAGATAAAATACAGAAAAAGTGGAAAGCATAGAGTATGGGCCTCACATTCAAAATAAGGAAGGCCCAAGATTGGCGCGGATTTTGATTTTTATGCTCAACAACCAACTCCTTGCAAAATGCTTAGATTAATCAATGAATAATTCAAAGTTAAATTTGATTTTACTTATGCGAAATGAGTATTTTTATTATTATTTAATAATATATTAATTAATTTTTATTGTTGCATTATATTGTTTAACTGTTTTATGAAGGTTAAATGAGTATTTTAAACCACGTCTATTAGTGTTAATGCTATCGTGTTAATATATAAACTTTTAAAAACTTGAATGTCATTTATCTATATCAAAAAAAATGATAAGAATAATTTCAGAATATATAAATGTCAAAATATTTTACAGAATCTAAAATTGAAATTCGATTGAAAATAGAAATTTTAAGAGGATAACAAAATAATTTTGCATAAAAACTCACATTAAGATTAACATATTTTATATAAAAATAAATAAAATATTTTTCTTCTAAAATATTTTTAAACAAATGGTCCTGGGGAGAGTTCCTCCTCTGACCCATTTTATAACCCAAGCAGATCAGCATCGTAATTCCAAAAAATAAATTGAAAAGATCCAAGTTGATTCATGTTTTGTTTTCTTATATTGGATTTTGATTCAATCAGACAAAATCAACTTTCTTGACCTTTTACCAATTAGATTAATTTAATAAACTCAATTTAAAAATAAAAAAAAAACTAATGGGAGATTTGTTCCCTGTTTTGTTAGTGTGGATGTATGTATTTGGGGCGTAAATTATTTTCAATTTCTTAGAGATAGAATTTGATTATATTATTTATGTTTTTTAATTAAAAAATTGTATTTTTTTTCCTCTACTCCTAAAGTAGAAATTAGTTTATGTTTCAATCTTTATTCTTATCAATGAAACTTGTGTTTCATTCTCATGGTTGGATATTTGTTATATTCTATTTATATATTTGTCTTTGTATCGTTTTAAATATTAATTAGATAAAGTTTATGTATTTACAAAATCGTAATAGAAGAAATATAGTAATGTTAACTACAACGTTTATTATTTTTTGTAAATGTGATTTCTTGTATAAAGAGAAAGAATAATATATGCATATTTATTTCTTTTTTCATATTTGACAAGTTATAAAATAAATTAAAATATGTACACAAAATAAATAAATATCTAATTATAAAATGAAAGTGATTGTTTAAAATCTAGTGTTCTTACAAGACCACATTAATTAATGTGATCACCACAATTTTGATTTCTCTCTTCTCAGACTTTGGTGTTTTGCTCTTGGTCTTCCGATTGTCTCAATCTTGATCTCAGTCTCAAGTTGAATATCTACTATTATACTTCAATGCTCAAGATATTGAAGAGAAACAATAATTTAGTAAGTTCTCAAATGATTATTATTAATTATCTTATAACATACATTTATTTATAATACCCGAGTTAGATTATTTTCTATTGAATGATTAATTTAAATTCAAGTAAGTGTAACATCTCTTTAATTATGGTCTCATATTTTATTAATGAAATGGTTAAGTTATAATCTTAAAAACTGGTTGATTGATTAGGTAGTTCTTCAAGAAATTGAGATGCTATTGTCATTAATGTTAGTGTATCGACATATAAAGATAAAGAGAAAAAAAACGTCACCTTGTCAAATAATTTATTCCTCAAATTTGAATGATAATGACGAGTCTTTAAAATAAAAATTTATCTCCTTTGTATTTAGTAATCCAATGCCTAGTCATCCCTTAATGTACATGTGATATATAAAAGACTAAAACTTTTAAAAAAAATCTAATTATGTTGAATCTTGGATAGCAAGATAGTGTATATATCATTTGACTTATGAGCATGGGTTTTAATTTTAGTTACAAGAAAAATACTAATAGAACTTGTATGTTATGATAAAAATATGATTAGAAACATATGCTGTAACAAAGACATAGCTGTGAAAGAAAGGAGGGAGCAATGATGTGAATGGACGAAACGCTTTAACAAAAATAGGGATAGAGACCTAGAGTGGAGTTCAATTAAAAAATTCGACATCTTTATTACACCTATGTTTCTAGACTTTTGAATTAACAACTCAACTATAAAATTCTTTGTCCAAATTACTGTTCTCTAATTGTCACCATTTAATAATTTAATGTCTATTTTATTTTAGAGTAGTGATTGTTTGAGAATGTTTTCTAGAAAGTAGCTTCAAAAGTAGCTGTGCACACAGAGAAAAGAAAGCATGCATCACAGTTTTCATTTGTATTTGTAAATAAGTTTTCTAAGTAAAAAAAGAAAATATATTTGATGGCGTGTGAGGAATAATTATGGTAAGAATATTTGCACTCTGAAAATAATTTTTCTATATAAAATTTTTATATTCTAAAATGGAGGGATGGCTAAAGATTTTTAGATGTAGAAATGAATACCTTTAATTGAATAATCTATTAATGGGATGTACTATAACAAGTATTTACATAATGTTGTAATTTTAAATTAAAAAAATGTTCTTATAATCATGTATAAAAAAATGCTAATTATAATCATTTCAAATTGTATTATAGTTGCATATTAAAATATCTCACTTACCTTCATACTTTGAAGTGAAATAAAATGCCAAAACACACCAGTTGCATTAAAATACCAAGCTAAATATATAAAACATTTTCACATGTGTAATAATGCAAATAAATATTATTTGTGCAGCAACATATATCTCTCCCTAATAATATTTTACATTTTAGTTTGTGTGGTGTACTGAGGCAGTAAAGTAAAAGGATTTTGAAAAGGTCTTAAATTTATCCAAAGGTAATAATATGTAGGTCCAAAGTAAATTATCTTGTTTTGTGTATATAATAAGTAGTGTGCTGGGTCCAAATGGTCTAAATCAACACATATTAACCATTTATCATCATTATGAATAACATTAATTAGCATTGGCTTGCTTTTCACATGAAAACTCAATTTTTAATTTAATTTTTCCACCAAAATTTTTCAAAATAACTTGATTTTTTAAATCTTAAAAATAGTTTTTTTTATTAAAGTAAACTAATTTACCACTTGAATTAATATATTGTATGACATATATCATAAGATTAAGTAGGAGACACTGATTCACATTTGGCACATTTTGAAAAATAAGAAAATATATTTGTTTATATCACAAGGCCAATATATATATAGTGTACTTTGTATAATGTAGCATTGATTCCCATATAATACAATCTGAGCATATTGTATTAATTATATAATCTGCAAAAACAAGTACAAAATCATAATAAGTGTCATACATGGATTTTTATATCATACACAACTATATATATGTTATACATAGCCTTTTTGCCCTATATAAAAGAAGTTTATTAGCACAATATGATGATGATACAAGTATAATTAATTAACGAGGCTGCAATTAAAAATCTTATGGTAGATAACTTTATTTTAACGTAATAGAAAAAATTATTGAGTAATGATATATAAAGGAATCACTTGGCCTAATTGTTCATTCTTTGGAAAGTGGTCTCTTATTACCTCCTTCTATTTGAGTTTTTCTTTTTAGAAAAAAGAAAAAACAAAATGGATTTTCACTAATATTATTTTATGTCAATACTATTCAATTTTTAATTAAGATTTATTTTTTTTCTTCTGTAGAATTAAAACTTTTACATTTTCTCTTATTTATTGGGCATATCTTTTAATCTTGGAAGATAATAAAACTTTGAAATATTATGTAGATAAAGTGATTAGTCATCTTCATAACATAGTGCTCTTGTTATACAAGAGATGCATGGAATAAAGTAAAACACAATTGACATAATTGAGTTTCATAATTATGTTAATTAGGATTTAGTTAGTTGATTGTATATATATATATTTTTTTTTTGTAATAGATGGATGGCATAAAGTTAACACATTTGACATGATTGAGTTTCATAAGTATGTTAATATGTTAATTAGGATTCCAATTAGTTGATTGTATATATGAAAAATCAAAATATTTTTATTATGAAAAGTTACACCCACGCCCAGCTTTATATTTTCTTAGAAAGAATTATTAATTACTGACTATCCACTAAGAAATACTTTTGGTATATATAAACATTTATAGCCATTAATATTCTATAAATCAAGAAAAAAATTATAACTTATGTGAGTTAATATGGAATGAATGTTACATTTATTTTTAAATGAAAATGTATAATAATAATAACAATAATAAACCAACTAAATTTGAGTAAAAAAAAAAAAAAGAAACTAACTATTATAAAGGTGTAATGTAACACCCTAATTGAAATATATAACTATAATTTTAATAAAACATACAAACTTCATATATATTATCATATGCATATTTAGTAAATAAACACGATAACAAAATAACATGTATAAATAAAACTTTTTAAAACTCTTCCTACCCTTTGCTCTCATATTAAAACATAATTATGACAATATAACAAAATATAATATAAAATTAAAATATAAGGCAAAAAAAGATAAACTAATTATTTGACTCATATAAAAAATAACAATAATATGTATGTAATCACATATAAAATCTATTAAAGGTCATTCATTTTATCAATAATATATATATATATATATATATATATATATATATATATGTATTAATTGATTTTTCTCAAAATTCTAGTATTAAACTCAGATTTACAAATCAATACTGTCACAATATTTGATTAGTCCAATAATTTATTCATCGCAGTATTAATATTATTTAATAACCTCTTTTGATAAAATAATTTTTATATATTTTATTGACTATGAATAACTTTTCTTTCCGGATTTGATGTCAGAAATTCTCATAAGATTCTCATTGACTGCTACTTTGTTGGTTAACTTGATGTATAAATAGTGTTATGTACCAGTGTCAAATTTTACCCAATAACAATAATTTTTTTCCATTTCTTTAATCGAATCACATTTGTTAGAGACAAAGACATTAGGCATTGTGTGCTTATTTTCATTTTGTAGTCAAGGTATTTTTGCAGAATGGAAAATATTAGAAGAAGTCTGAAAAGTAAAATTAATTTGAAATCCATTCAAAGTGTGAAACAAGTTTGAGGACGTGAGGATCTTTGTTCCTAGTAATATACATATATATATTAGTAAGTATATTGCCAATAAACAGCTCAAAAGAAAGTTCAGTTTGTGAGAAGAATCTGTTATTAAGTAGTGATCAGAGTGTCGTGATAAATGGTCTGATCTTCAAATCGGAACCTTAGTTACTTGATGAAAACAGTGTGGATACATACAAATTCTGTTTTCTCTTCTTTTGAGATCTCTCTTTTCCATTCATCAGTGTTCAGAAATTCAATAGGTATCTGATCCAAGCAAACCTTAGTTCAATCACTTCTGTAGTTACCATATCTTTGATAGATTGTAGGATCAGACAAAATGTCCCATACCTATAAAATAATTGGTCAGGACGTTGGCTTTAAAGAATAGATTATCAAGAATACATTATCAAGAATACAAAAATAGAAAAGCAGAGAGCACCCAAGGAACATTAGGTCACTACCAAAACAACAGTGCGATCAAAGGTACCACTAATAAGAAACCGTGGTTGATGGTGATTCCAAGCAACAGCTTGAACCTGTGAGAGGATAGATGAACATGAGATAAATATGAGAGAGATCAAGAAAAGTAATTGATTCAAATATTTAGAACAGTGGATGATGGGAAAAAAATTAAATACAACAATTGTTACATCTTGGTTCATGATTGTTTAATGTAGATTGTTGTCTAAATCTGTAAAAGGTAGAAATTACATTTCCAAAGTTCTAAGTTTCTTACCGTTCCAAAATAAGGTGGACATCAAGAGAAAAAAAGTTCTATAAATCAATAAAATGATCTCAAACTGAAAACTATTTCCTCTTACCTTGTCTGAGTGATGTTTCAGTGTACTTACACACTTCTCAGTGTCAACATCCCAAATCTTTACTTGCTTGTCAGCACTGGCACTTGCAATATTCCTATATATTTTAAAAAGAGATGTCTGGAAGGAGAGTTAAAAAGAAATTACTAAATGAAAACTTCATGTTCTAGAAATCATCCAACAGAAAAAATAACAGTAGAACACAAGTTTAAATTAACAAACCTGTTGCCTTTGTTCCATGCAAGATCAAGTACTGAGTCACTGTGGCCGCATTTGGTTGATTTCTACCACAACAATTTGGAACATAATAAAAACAAGTTCGTGTAAAAGCTTTAAATCAAACTTTAACTGAAAGAAATGGCTAAAAACATATCTTTAAAATACTAAGGAATAAACACATTATTTGAGAATGAAAGAGGTAATCGTACAATTCTAAATGAACAAAAATGAACAAAATGTAGAACAAACCTTTCCTCCATTCCTTTCTTTATCATCAGTGTCACCTAACTTCACACACGCATCTGGCACTCCATCCACCGCCACCTATAAGGGATCCTTCAAGAAGAACTCTAACTAAAGTTACAAACAATTGATGAGATTTATGCACTAAATTCACTTACAACATCAAGGACCCAAATTTTTCAATTTGAGATTCCATTGAACCAACAGCTAAGAAGTTCCCTGTGATCATAATGAAAATACACAAGTTAAAGAGATAATGCAAAGGCATCAAGCGAGTATCAACAGAAATTTTAAACATACATATAGTGCAAGTTGCAAGTAATTAATGCCGGTGATTTAACATATCTTTTTATGATCTACACAATTTGAATAATGGAGGTTTCAACCTTTTGCTTCACCTTTAGATGAAACATGAATTGTTTACATTTTTAGCATATAATAAAGTTAGACAGAAGACCATATGAAAAGGAAAAACCTCATTGCACTAAACAAACAGCAAATACATGTAAGAGATATCATGCAAAGAAACCATAGGTTTTTTACCTCTCTCTCCTCCTTTAAGAGGCCAATCAAGCCATGCTGTGCAAAGAGGGGGTGCTGAAATATTGATCTCATGGTGACTATACATGTTTTCTTCTCTATCCTCATCAAGTATCCAAATGTGCCAGAGCATAAACAAATTACTCATAAGTCTACTAGTGTCTAATCAGATTGACAAGAAAAGCATAGTGTACTTTATCAGAATAAACAATTCTGTTACCTCAACCTGACCGACACCATATTCTTAGAACTGTGCACAAACAATGACAGAATGGGTTGGATCAATGATCATGTCTTCAAGATCTTCTTCAGAATCATAATCCTGACAAACAATGTGATAGAATCAAAAGGGAAAAGACGGGAAACAAAAGAATAGAACTGTTGAAACTAACATTATCTTTTAGATATGGATCCTTGTCGTTGCTTCAATAGTATAGATTCCTAGTCCCCAAACTAAATAAATCAACTCCTACTTAATCATATGATGAGTATAAGCTGCAAGAGAAAAATGACATAACAGAGAAAAAAATGAGGTGAAAGATGGATAGTGTTAAAGATTTTATTCGCGTAATATAAATTTATAAAATAAGGATGTCGATCTTACATATTTATAAAATAAAGATGTCGATCTTACAGAAAATAATTTTATTTTAAATTTTAGCGTCTTTGTTCATTAAGTAAACAAAAATTTCAAGATGATTTAATAATAATTTGAGTCAATAAAATAATTAAAATAAGTAACAATTATAAAAAGGAGTTTATAAGATCTAGAAGAACTTTGGGATTGAACTTTATCTATCTCCCTCATTCATATTTTGGATTTGATAATAAAATACAATATTCGTAACTACTCACAATTGATACACATATAAAAATCATTTACAATTGATGCACATATAAAAATCATTCACACCATTTACAATTGATGCACATATAAAAATCATTCAGACAGATTCTTCTAATATGAAATTCATAGTTATTTAGTAAATTATCTAGCATTAAAAACATCGAAACCTATTCCTAGTATTCCAATATATTGAGTATTTTCATCTACGTCGGAAATTAAAAAATACTTCCCTTGAGTAAATCGGTTTTTTTCACAAAGAAATCTAGTTATATAGCAACGGTATTGAATTCTGAAAATTTGCTGGGTAGCTAACCCTCTTAATCCATTCTTACAAAATTCATCAAAATTCATTAAGGACATACTTTATTTATAATTGAATATAGTATTTTCTCCGCTTAACGGGTAACTTTTTTTTGTTACCGACGGGAAAATTAAGTTTAAGAATCAAAATCAAGACTCTATTGATCAAATAAAATATAACATTAAACACAAGATGAAAATACCAATGGAGTAGAAACTAAATATTATATTTAAAATCACTAAAATAAAAATGAGTTCAAGAGATTACATTCAATTCCAAAGATGCGGAATTAGCTACCCATGGTAGCCATTACAACCCAATGAAAAGAAGATTGCAAGAGGAGAAGAAAATCTTGATTCTAGCTTCCGTCCTCTAAGTCTTGCCTCCGTCCTCTAAGTCTTGATCCCTTCTAAAACCCTAAAAATCTTCTTTTAAACTTGGTTTTGGGTCTAGGTTAACTGGCTTTTTCTTTTGGGTCTTTCTCTATTTTTAAACTTTTCATTTTTTTTTTCTTTATAAATCTTCCAATCTATCATTTTCTTCATTCTTTTATATACCTGAAATTTCTTTTAACTCAAGACTCAAAACATAAATTTAAATCCAAAAACTCTAAAATTGGAAATAATTACTATTTTTAAATAACACTTTAAACCTACAAGTACTCAATATTTCTCATATATAAAAACACTCAAATATGTTAGTTATGAATAAATCCATATATAGCTCCCTTCATCGTCATCATCATAACGTTCCATGTGAAGATCCTTGAAGGCAAGTATGTCGTTATATGTTCCATTAGTTTTATCTTCATCTTTATTCTTATCCTCACTTGATTGACGAGTGATAAATTCTTGAAGATCTTTGAGAGGAGGATCAACTCCAAGAGTACTGATTTTAATACTCCTTTAGGTATCCATGAAATTGCTGAAATCATTGTTCTCTACTACTTTTTTATTGCTCCACCAAAAAATGAGTACTTCAAGTGCTCTACCATTAATCAAAAGAAACGACTCTTCAAAAATATTAAAAACCAGGTTCAAGGCATAGGAACTTCACAGTTCTAAAACCACTAAGATTTTCCGTTTTGAAAAACGTCATCTAAAACTAATAGGCTTTGCATTATACAAAAAGATGCCATGCTGAAAAGATGCCATCTAAAACTATTTTAGTTATTTACATATCTATAATTTAGTTTGTAATCATATTATTATTATTATTAATATATTATTATCATCAATAGTAATAATAATATAATAGTGTTAATATAAATAGTAATGATATTAATAACAATATAAATAATTTTAATAATAATATTAATAAAAAATTAATAATAATAATAATATTAAATTTATTTACATGTTTATAGTGTTAGTATTATTATTAGTATTAGTATTATTATTAATAGTAATAATAATATTAATAATTTTAATATTAATAATATTAACAATAATATTAATAATAATATGAATAATAATTAAATTTATCTATGCATTTGTATTTGTATTAATACTAATGTGTCAGTATATAATACTGTTACATTTATTTATAGATTTGTTTTTATAGATTTACATGTTATAGTATTAAATTTATCTACGAATTTGATTTATATTCATATGTAATAATTAATAGATAAATTAAAATTCTTTTGTAATATATATATATATATATATATATATATATATATATATATATATAT
>Ga0209700_100411_pt1 | contig 78086 bp, 34 predicted proteins | sample SiratroredBW_FD_187528 | JGI IMG/M metagenome (GOLD analysis project Ga0209700, IMG submission 187528) | Root nodule microbial communities of legume samples collected from California, USA - Siratro red BW (SPAdes) (version 2) | ecosystem: Host-associated > Plants > Roots > Nodule | place: USA... | reverse complement strand
AAAAAATAAAAAAAAAAAAAAAAACATTAATATGTTCACTATGTGAGAAATGAAAAGTTACTTAAAATGAATTTAATTTGAAAGTATGAATTCACATTTAATTTTACTAAATATATATTATATTCTGCGAAACTAAATATGTTTTACATTATGCAAAACAAAACATGTTTTATTTGACACAAAAATAAAAAAGCTATTTGGTCGAATAAGAAAAAAAAATATTTTTAGCAACTAGTTTTTTGTGAAAACTTAATTTTAATTTTTATATTTTCAAACCGATGAATTAGTCTTTTAATATTTTTGGAAAGCGTGTTTAGTATTTTATGGGGTTCTAATTTTAACATTTAATAACGATTTTTACTGTCACGAAAGATAGATTAAATTTTCATTTTTTTTAAATTGAGAGCTAATTATCAAATTTAAAAGTTTAGATATCAAAATCAAATTAAAAAAAAAATACAAAAACCGAAAGTACCATTTTTTTTCCCATTAACTAATTCTTCCCATTCCATGATAAAGTGATAATTTTTTTTTTTTGAAAATTTCAATTTTTATTTATTAGTCATTTTAAAAGTTCTCGAACATAGTTTTTTTAAAAGTTTAAGATAATACTAGTTATTTCATGATATTTTTATTTTTATTTTAACTTTAATTAATTTATATATACATATTTACTTTGATATCAAATGAAAAAAAAATGCAAAATGTCAAACCTATTTTATTACAACTCGTGATATAATAAGAGTTGTCGCTCCATATGTTAATATTTATCTATGTCAGTAAAAATAATGAATATAATTAATTTTTTAATATAACTATTATCACAATAAAAATTATCAAAATATTAAAATTAAAATTATAATGAAATATGAAAACAAAAGATTTATACATATAATTTCTTTTACTGACTGATATAATTAAAAACTTTAAAAATATATATAAGAAAACAATTATAAAAATTATTTTATATATATATATATATATATATATATATAAAAAAACAATTATAAAAATTATTTTATATATATATATATATATATATATATATGAAAAATAAACATTTCTTTTATATTGAAAGATAAGCATTTCCAATGGAGAATTGAATATTTGTAATGCTCCAATAAAAGCTCAATAATAAATTATACAAGATTCCATTGGAATCATCTTCAAGAGATATATATCTAATGTTTTGGCATGATTGGAATAACTAACACAGGTTGAGCCTTCTCCAAGGTTAGTCCAAAGCTTTCATCCATATTCATATCCTGTGCTTGAATCCCACCTTCAAGCTCCCAATCAAAGCAATTGATGAACAATCCCAACATCAAGAACAACAATCTTATGGCCAATGGCAAGCCAGGGCATATTCTCCTCCCACCTCCAAAAGGGGTTAGCTCAAAACTCCTTCCTCTAAAGTCAATTTCTGATTCCAAAAACCTCTCAGGCCAAAACAAACTAGCCTTGTCCCACAACTTAGGGTCCCTCCCTATGGCCCACACATTCACCAACACTTGTGCACCCTTTGGAATTGTGTATCCATGCATCTCCAACTCCTCCTCAGCTTTTCTAGGTAGCAAAAGTGGCACTGGAGGGTGCAGCCTGAAAGTCTCTTTAACTATTGCCTGCAAATAAGGGAGTTTTGCTATGTCTGACTCTTCCACAAGGTTACCTCTTCCAACACACCTCTCTAACTCTTCTTTTGCCTTTGACATAACATTGGGGTTGTGAAGTAACTCAGCCATGGCCCATTCCACTGTAGATGTCACTGTATCAGTTCCTGCCACAAACAAGTCCTGACAAAACACACGTTTTCTTATCAGTTATTTTGCATTACAAAACATCATATCTTTCAGGCCATCTACAGTAGTACAAAATTTGTCACTTGGCTATCATGTATCATTTTCACATGCAATTTGGTCCACCATCTTTTTCACCCTTTCCTCTTATGTCAATTCACTATCATTTCCAGCCCAAGTTGAAGGCTAGCCAATCAGAAAAATCTTCACTATGCATGATTTTTTTATAATGATATGATTTGACAAATTTCTTTATAATAAAGAAAACATAAAAAATCAAATAAAATAAACTAGAACTAATTTCTGTACAAATTAATTAATTCATAAGAAATCTCTCAAATATTTTTTTAATTCTTAAATTTTTATAACTTGTCAACAAGTTAATTATAGTTTACTAAAAAAAATTTTATAATTTTTCTTGTATTCATCTTAAACTTGTATAAACATATCTTTTCTCTCCCAATAAGGAAACTTTTCGTACAATATAATAAATGCAAATGGTATGACTTTTCAATCAAGTTTAAAGTTTATTTTAATAATGTGCATTTTATTAAATGCATCACTTGTTACAAAAATAAAACATTAAATATGATGGGAGAGTATCTCTCTTTATATATTATGTTAAAATATATACATAATATCTGCACGTGAAAAGGTAACATGGGAGAAGAGATAAGAAAAATAAGAATTATTGAACATATTAGGAAAGCTTAATTAGAGAAGAAAAAGGAAATACCAGTGACAAACGTTGAATCTTAGCTATGTCCGTCTCTTGACAAGTATGTTGAACATCGTTGAGCATGGCATCCAACATGTCATTTTTGGTGCAGTAACCAGCTTCATCTTTTCTCAGTTCCAACCTTTGGTGAATCAACCCAGTGAACATGTTCAAAAGCTTCCGAAGGTAGCTTCCTGTGCGTCTTCTGATGCCATGAGGGTCAACCACCTTCAAAACTGGGAAACAATCAGCCAAATTTGGCTTTCCAATCTCTTTCAAGATGTTGGCCACCAACTCCTTAAACTCCCCAGCTTTTTCAGCAGACTGAATGAAATCCTCTGAGTAGATTGTGTTCGACAACAAATTTATCGTCGTCTTGAAAGCCAACCTTCCAATTTATGATGTCAGAAAACACGGCTCAAAGACAGAAATAAAAGAGAAAAATATACAACATCAAAACCTCGGAAAAAGTAAAAGTGAGACACTTGAAAAGGAAACATTTTTACCTAACTAAAAATAACTAATTGTACAAACCTTCCTATATCCACAGGTTGACCCTTCAAGCTGCTATGGTGAATGTCACTGTAAAGCTCTCGAACCTTCTTGCTTCTGAGTTCCTGAGTGGCGTCCAAGTTCTTGTTGGAGAACAAGAGGCCATTGCAGAGCTTCCTCAGCTCTCTCCAGTGGTGTGAAACTGGGATGAAGGCCAAGCTGAATTGGTCATGGTTGGCACCTCTCATTGCATCAGGGATCTTCCTGTTTGAGAGGAAGTTATCATGGATTTGGAGCACCCCTTTGGCTGTCTCTGCTGAGGACATCACGATGGTGGTGACTTGGCCCAGTTTGAGGCTCATTATGGAGCCATGAGCCTTGGCCATGGTGGCCAGGCTTTGGTGGGGCTTGGCACCCAGTTGGAGGAGGTTTCCCACGATGGGAAGACCCTTAGGACCTGGTGGAAGATTTGGTTTTGTTTTGTTTGGACTGAGAGCTTTGAGAAAGGTGAAGATGGTGAAGAGAAAGAGTGTGAAAGTGAAGAACAATGTTGAGTTTGTGTCCATCTCTTGTGAGCAGATCCAGTGAAGATGGAAGGGGAAGGGTAGCAGAGTAGTTTGGTGTATAACTCAGATCTGATTTTTTTTTTTTTTCAGTATATATAATTCAGATTAGGAATAAGTGAAGTAGATAGATATGTTATGGTGTCTTAGATAAGGGATGGGGAAGAGGAAAAGTATGGGAAAAAAAAAATGGGATTTAAGAAGTATAGTTTCACATTGGACTGATTAATAAATCACTTCTATTTTGATACTAACTTTTCTTAATAAAATATTATATAATAATTTATTTTATATTTTAGTGTGTGGTCCTAAAGTATCACAGCTCTTTAGGTTTCCTCCCTATAATGGTTTTGGAGAGAGGAAAGGATAAGAGAAAGTGGATAGGAAAAAGTGCAAAAATTAATACAAACAATTAATTAAAAATTGAGAACCGCCCCACAATTTCTTACTAATATTAGGAGGACAATGGTGATTTTTATTATACTTTTATATAATTAATTTATTCATATTTATATTAAAATAAGATAAATATAATTAATTATATAGGATAACATAATATATTTATATAATATAACATAATAAAAACAATAACTATAATAATAACTAAAATAATAGTAAATTTAATAAAATTAAAAAATAATAATAAAATATTAATAATAAAATAAAAATAAGATAATTATAAAAATAAAAAATTAATGTTATTAATATAAAAATTAAAAATAATAATAAAATCATAAATAATAATTATAATAATAAAATAATAAATTAAATAAAATAATAATCAATGATCAATATGTTAATATCATAAAACTGAAAAATTACTTGATTTGTATGATATTTTAATCAATAACTAATATTACTTTAAAATCAGTCTACCATTTCAATTGGTTCTTCTCGGTCATCACATCATAATGATGATAAGTTTCCTTAAAAAATTGAGATTGAATGCAATGACCAATAGTCTTAACAACATATAGGTGTCCAACTAAAATACATGTAAGTAGATTGTTAAACTTTAATTTTAAATACATGTATAATATAATATAAATGCATTATGACTTATCATTTATTAAGAGGTCGGATGATGACCCTTCCACTATAGAATCACACGCACCTCCTCAGCATGAAGGTCGTAGTCTGGAGCAGCTGCTAAGGTATGAGCTAGATCGGTATCATGGGGCTGCTCTAATAGACCAGGAGCGGTGTGGACAGAGAGAGAAAGTGGGGGTTAGACAGTGGAGCATAAATAAGTTGGACTGAGGGACTTGCTTTAGTCTGGTGCGAAAAATCTATAGGGATGGGATGAACAAAAGAGGAAGGGGTGGGTTGTACTGGTGCATTCCAAGTTTGGTGGAGTGGTGCATTCATATTATGGTGGACAAATGGATCACATGACGACTGAACCACGTGACCAAATGTGTGTTGAAGTGGTGGATAAGATGTATCAACATAGAAGTGGGGCTCGGGTATAAGAGAAGGGTGTGATAGTGGAGAGGGTGATAAAGTGGAGGGAGTGTAGGCATAGCGAAATGTTGGTGACTCGAGAATGAGGGGGTGGACGGAAACGGTCTGGATGGGAGGGTGGAAGAAGATGGGATAAAGGAAGATGGACTGGAGGAATGAGGCGAAGCATGGGAAATCCCACCATGAGACCTTGCTGATAGACCAAAATAAGGAATGTTTCCTAGGTTTACGACAAGTTGACCATGCATAGACATGGGAACTCCACACATAGGCAGCCACGTCTCACAGATGGAACCATCTCTCCCTTTAATCCTAACCAATTTTTTTTTTTAAACAAAAATTAACATGGGATGTGTAAATAATTTGTATTAATAATATGTTGATTGAAACATACTATATAATAATATACTTAATCATCATTATTATCAGACTCTGAACCTTCTTGATCATTGTTGTCATTTTCTTTGTCATCTTCATTTGAGAGGTCTTGATCACTCTCATTAAGTGGTTTAATATCATGATGATCAAGTACTTTAACAACAAAGGTGTTAGATAAACCTTGTAAATGTTCAATTATTGTAAATGATAATACATTAGGGATCTCGTCAGCTTGATATAGTAATTCAACTTCAATTTTCTTAACTTGAACATGTCCTTTGGGTTTTGTTCTGATTGCGACACACCAACCACGAAGGTTCTTACATATGGTTATATGACCTTTTGTGGAAGCATGAATGGATCATAAGGAGTATATCTTCCACTTAACTTGATTTCAAAAATATTATACTGCGAATGAAATCTGGTCCCAACATCAAAAGTAGGATCAAACCATTCACAATAAAAGAGCATAATCTTCTTAGTGAGGCCAAAATATTCGAATTCATAAATATGATGAATAATGTCATAAAAGTCATCTTCTCTTCCATCAGTGACACCTTTGTCATACAAGTCAATGTTGGTTGTTTTCTTTTCATCACTCCATGCCTTTGTATGAAACTTATATCCATTAACGAAGTAGATGTTCCATGATGTTGTTTTCGAATTTGGTCCACAAGTTAGCGTCATCAAGTTTGGATCCCTTATCCCATGTTTTTTTATCATGAACGTGATAGAAAAACATTAGAACCATTTTTCGGGTTTAGGGTTTAATTAAAAGCAAGTACGGCAACTTCTGAGGGCGGAGGCGGTGAGAGAAATGAGTGAACCTAACTTCAACAACCATAGTGAGGGAAAAGACGAAACGAAACTGAAGGAAGAAATGGAGATGCGGAAGAGAGGAAAGTCAGTTGCTGAAGAAGAAAGGAATGGACAACGAGCTGTGTGATGGAGACGATAGGATGAAGAAAACAAACTCGGAGAAAAAAGGAAGGGATAACGACTACACGAGAAAATGAAAAAAGAAAGTGATTTAACCTAAACGCTTAACATTTTTACCTAAAAATTTTAAATTTAAATTAAAAGTTTAATTCAAAATTAATCTAAATTAAAAGTTTAAATATTTTTCCCTTTCTTTAAACGTAGGTATTTATTTATTTAAATATTATTATATTATTTTTTATTTTAGATAAAAAAAATTCCTTACAAAAGTAAAATAAAAAGTTAATTTTATAACTATCACATAAAAAAGCGTATGTTTATAGTTAATTTTTGTGTAATATGAGATATAGTCTAAAAGTTTATATCATTGAGTACTGCATATAATAAAAGAAAAGTAACAACAAACAAAACATTACCCTTCATATTATCTTTTATGTTTTCTATTTGATCTCCTAAATTTGTTTTCAAACATTATAACTTTAAAACTTATTTATTCATTTTAAAAACTAAAACTTCACATTAAATAAATATAAAATTATTAATTCATATTTTATGAATTTAAAATAAATCTATCATACAAAAGAAAATTGTTATGTAAATATGTACCACATCATTAAATCATGTCAAATGACATTTTATGAAATGCCAAATTACATAAAGATAAGTATATTATTTATTCAACCACATTTTATAAGATATCTAATGACACATACCATTAATAATATGTTATCATTTATTTATTTATTATTTTAGTCGTTTTAATGATAATTTTTATTTTTTAAGTTCGTCATTTAAGTGATTTTTTTTTTTTAAGAAGTAGTAACTTAAATAATGGCTCTGTTTCTTTTAATGAAGTAGTTACATTTTTTTTAATTACTGTATGTTTTAATTTATATATGTATATATATAATATTTATTGTATTGATTATAAAAGTGTAATTGATATTTTAGAATGCAAAGTAGTGTATAAAATAATTATTAATATAAATAAATGAAAATTATTGATTTACTTAATTAAAATTTATTGATTTGTATTTATTAATTACAGTTTAAAAGATTATTTACATGTCTAAGTAAAAAAATGTAATTAGTTGTTTTTAAGATGATAAATTTTCAATTATTTTTTTTTTAGTTTAGGCATTATGTGATTGAAGTGAAGTTCTATTGTGTAATTTAAAGAATAAAATATAATAACAATAAAGTATGTTAAATATTTTTTAAGAAAATATTATGTTTTTTAACTAATAGTAAAATATACATAGTATTTTAAACATACTTTGACTGAAAATAGTGTATAAGTAATTATTAATATATAAAATTAAAATTTAACTGATGTATAAAACAATAATTAATTAAGTACATAATATAATTTTATTTATATATTAATAATTATCTTATATATTATTTTTTTTTTGTTTTGAAGCATTAATTATACTTTTACGGTTATTGTATAAAAATTAAAATCATCAGTTAAATAACCATTTCATTCAAATAAAAAAAAAGTTATCTTTTAAGTAATAACTTAAATTAAAAGTGACCATACTTATCCTAATACATTATTTTTTAAGAAATTATCCATTTGATACAAAAGCCAATGTGACCCTTCTTTCTATTCTCTTTCTCCTTTCTCATCTCTTTCTATTCACTTTCCCATAAATGCAATTTTGACTTCTCTGTTAATTCTAGCTATCAATATAATCCCTTATTTTGTTTTATTACATTTTGTATATTATTCTAAATTATTATTCGCTAATCTAAATTTTCAGAATTTAAAATTATTACTAATTATACTGTTAAAAGTATATAAATAAAAGCTAATACCAAATGAACACGTAATAACTACCAAAGATTTTAACGTCCAAAAATCTCCATTCTAATTTTACATGTTTTTTTTTTTTCTTCAAAAACTTGTTTCTCTCATTTAATATTAATTGGAATATTTATTATTTATAAAAAAAAAAAATTTAACAAACCGAATCTACGGAAAAGAGAGAGATAGAAATCAATTTTCCTTCGTTTTCCGAGAAAAAGGAAGAAAACGCCGAGAAACGCAGAAACAAACACAGATCCGCGAATTCGAACGTAACGGCCTTCGTTCGTTCTTCGTTCATTGATCAATCGATTGATCGATTCGAATTGATACGAGAATGGATTTGCGATGTTGAAGCGGGGGTTGAAAATTCGCGATGGAAAGGGAAAAGTGGAAAGAGAATTGCAATAGCAATAGCAATAGCAACGTGAATGGATACCATTACGATAGGTTTGTGTGTGATTATAACGACGGAGAGGTAGCGAGCGAAGAACGTAGTCCGGCGAAGCCTTCTTCGCTGTCTTCTTCGCCTCCGAGACTTGGATACATTGAACACTATGTTTCCAAATTCGATACCTTGGCTGGTGTCGCTATCAAGTATGGTGTTGAGGTACTTTATTATTATTATTATTGTTTTAATTCAATTTTGTCTTTTATTTATTTTTTTGTTTTATAGTTTCTGCTCTGTATCAGCTTGATTCTGATTGTTTAGGAACTATTAGAAATTCTGTGGCGGATGGTTTAAGGGAACGCGCGTGTGTTTTCCCTCTTCGGGAAGTTGACGATTAGAGGTTAGGGTATGAGTCAAATTCATGCAAGGGGGAGTTTGATGATCAAAGGGGGTCGTACATCAGTCAAATTCATGCAAGAGGGAGTTTGATGATTAAAAGGTTCCGTGAGTCAGATTCATGAAAAGGGGAATTTATTGATGAGTGAAATTTATGCTAGCTGGAATTTGATGATGAAATTGTACCATGAGTTAAATTCACGCAAGAGGGAATCGGACGATGAAAGGGTGTCATAAATGAGTCAAATTCACGTAAATTTCTTCTGTTGCATGTGATGTGGGTGCAGCCTTGTTTGATATGATATGAGAAAAGTTAGATATAGTTTTTATGATCTCCTTTTGAGATGTTTCAATCCGAATCATCATTTGTGTATGGAAGAAAATAAATGACAGGAAATTTGGGGCGCAACTAAGAGGAAGAGATATTATTAATAATGGTGCAAACTCAAACTGTTTTCTGTTTTTAAATGGTTATGGTATTTTTTTATTGTATTGATAGGTTTAGTTGGTTCCAAGTGTTTGCTGAACTGTTTATAGTTTTCGCTGGTCTTTCTCCAGCACCACTTTTGGTGGGAGCACTGTGCTTTTTATTTTCTGAAGTTTTTTCTTTTATCAGTTTGAGTTGTGCAATAAAGTGTAATTTGTTCAGCTCTATTTTGTTTGGAAAATTGTAGGTTGCAGATGTCAAAAAGTTGAATAACCTTGTTACAGACCATCAAATGTTTGCTCTTAAAACTCTCCACATTCCGCTACCTGGAAGGCACCCTCCATCTCCTTGTTTATCAAATGGTTCCACTACTCCTGGGTATGTTTATCTTTGTTGGATCAAGGAAAAGCATTAAATACGAGAAACTAGGTCTTAGGGAGCATTTGGTGAACAGGTTAGGCATGGACAGGGTATAACATGTAGACCATGTTCTATGTTTGGTGTATTTTAAAAAGAGTACAGTATAGGACATAAGTTTAAGTCATTTAGTATATTTTCGTTCCACTAAAAGGGTGGAGCCAAGGTGAATGTAACAAAATGTTCCATTATGTTTTATTTGTGTGTCAAATGCTGCCTTATACTTTTTGGTTTTGCTGAAATATTTGAGAAACTAGCTTGTATACAACAAAAGGGAGGGGGTGGGGGAGGAATTTCGAATTTCTTACCTTATATGAGCTTTCACAGGGGAGTTTGATATTTTGGGCAGGCTTCATGTTAAAATAGCCTGCAAAGTAGTTTGTTGTGTTTCAGTTAAGTGCATGTGTTGGTCATACTTGTACAGACTGACAAGAAAATGAAGGTGAAGGTGAGAAACTGAGAATGCATATAGAATGAAGTTCAATGCTTTAGTTTTTAGATTGTATTCATTGTCATTGTGAAACCATTTTTATGCTGTCGTCGAGCAAAATTAAATCCTTAGCTTGTTCCATCACTGGGTCAGTTTGTTTAGTTTCTTGTATCTATAATATCATTGAGATTGCTGTTATTCCTTTAGTCTGCTCTGTTATCATATCAACACTATTTATCATGTTTTTCTCTTCCTTTATGTATGGCTCCTTTGTTTTTAAAGATTCTGTGATTTTGATAACTGTGAATTCACCTGTATGAGTATAATTTGTTGTTATACATTTGAAGTGCCAGGTTTTTATTTGTTCAACAGGCTTAATATTGGATTTAGGTACAGAATCTTGATGCTTAAGAATAAATTATGGCAATGGTTGTGGCAATCACGGTTGCTTATAAGGCAGTGCAAAACGGGTTTGTAATGTTAATGGGTCTTAGGAAATTGACATGCTGGGTAATATTGTTCATCACAGTGTTGAAGTTGGTTCTGGTAGATGAATATGCTCCTCTGTTTCTTAAATGCTTTTTTTCTTTTTTTTTTCTGACTTGCTGTTTAAGAATTGCATTGTAACTTAATTATACTGTAATTGGGTATCCTCTGGGCCTTGCTATGAATTTCTCCTGTCATTTGTATTAATTTCTTATCATATGAACGAAATTCTGTGAACAAGAATTGGGCTTATGTGGAAATTTCAGAAGAATTTTTGATTAAAGAAAATAGATCTATAATATGCACTATTTATGTTGGTTTCAATATTCTTTTTTATATTATTACTACGTGTCCCATTAGCATTTGAATCACTTAAGGCCGTGAATGTTGTGTCTTCAGATATGGCAATTCAGATCACAGTTCTCCTACTCAGGCACATCATGATCTGTTTGATTCATTTCAATCCCTGAAAATAAAGTCATCTGACCGGAAGGTCTCACCAGCCATGAGCTCATTACAGGGTTACTATGGACTAAAAGGGTCCTCATGTCCCTCAGAAGATGGTTACCCAAGAAACTTACCTATGTCTGACAAACCTCTCAGTCGTCACCGGAAATCTAAAAGCTTGGTCAATGTAATTTTGGAAGAGCTTATGGAAAAATCAAATGATGCATCAGCTGCAATACCTGGGGAAGTTGACTGGAATAACAAACCTGTCCAGAGACGTGAGAAATCTGTAGCTGACTTTAGCAGGATACCAGAGTTGCTTCTAAGGGAGGATAATAGCAGCACTGGTGTTCTTCCATCAAGAACTGGAAAGGGCTTAGCTCTGAGACAGAAAGCAGGTAGCCGAACCACATTGGCAACTGATTCTGAACAAAATGGTTTGAATCCTGTGGCAATGGGTATGGGGGATGCTCCACTAAATGAAGGTTCATCTAGGGTGAGGAAATCATCAAGTACTTCCTGTTTACAAGATCAAGATAACAGTGGCTCCTCATCCATTTGGCCAGCCTCAATGTGGAATCTGAAACCAGATTTGCAGGCCCTCTCAACTGTAGCCATTGGGAAACCAATCTTTGATGGCTTGCCCAAGCCAATAACTGGTCGAAAAAATAAAGCTGCCCTTGATTAATGTATAGTATCCATATCAAACACAATTTTGACCCCGTTTGAGAGGTTATGGAATCATTAGCTGCTACACCAGTGGGTAGATTGGAGGAAGTGAAACAATGTAGAAAGAACATAAAAAAAATCAAACATCACATTTTATTTCTTTGAATAGGGGCATTATTTTTATGCCAGAAAATACGTCAATTTATTTATTTTTTAAAATGTCTTGGCTGCCCATTGTCCATCTTAAAAGGAAATACAGGACTGAAAGGATCAGATTTCCCAACCTTAGGCTTCATAGTTATAGTGATTCTTTTGTGGGTTTCGGCCGCACATATTGGCAAATGTACAAGTTTGGAAAGGGTCTTTCTTCCTACACAGTAAGAATCTCGTACTGCACCTCCCTAAAAATGAAATGATCGAGTTGTTCCTAAGTGGTTTTTAAATTTAGACTGCTGTTTCCTACAAAAATTTTATCTGTTCCCTGACAATCAATTCCAAAATGAATTCAACAACCCTTCCAGGAAAGCCTATTCGAGAGAGAATCCAACACCTTTTCAGAAAACTTATCCGGTCGGGAAAAATCATTTCAGATGCAGGAGCATTCCGGAAGCCAGTAAAGCGTCTAAAGCAGTTCCAAAACATAAAATCTGAAACCTATTTGAATATTGTATAAGGGATTATCCTTGAGAATGGACAGAGTACGCGTTTTGAAGTTACATAATGAAAATTCTAGAGTATACAAGAATTCATTATGAAATTCTTAGCCTGGAAGATTGTTGAGTTCATTGTGGCCCAGAGTTCTGTACTTGGACATTGAAGACGTTGATGTTCGCTTAAAGGATGTTTATGAAGATGGGAAATGGAAGCTAAATAATGAGGCTATGGTGTTGAATGTTGAAGGGGGGTGGAGGCTGTGGTTGTGTGTTGGATTTGTCTTGCAAGTTGTTCTTCTTTGCTTCTGCCATTAGAGCAAGATCAAGGAAAAGCTGTGGTGACAAAAATGTACAAAGAGTATATATCAAGGAGAATTGTCATTGGCCTGAGGTTTCTCTGCATGCAAGAAGAATTTGAATCGGTAAATCCCCACCATTAGACTTCTGTTAACAATCTCATTTGGGAAAGACTAAAATGTCAGTCCAAAATTTTTCCAAAGTTCATTCTAAGGTGGACAATTGTTTTTTATACTTTCATAATTTTTTCCTCTACCTCACTTTTAGTTTTCCAAGGCATTATCTGAGATGTATTAATAAGCTTCGAATTACAGGTATATTCTAGAATGATTTTTCTTTAAAAGCATTCACTTTCATTTCAAAATGCATAAATTGATTTTTAACATTTATGATTTTTCATGTTAAAACATTTTTTAGTAAGATGTGTTTTTCTAGAATGTATATGGAGTCTCTAATCTAAATTTTTTAATATAATTTGGATAACACTTTTTGAAATTATAAATATTTTAAGATATTGTTTTTATTACTGACTTAAATGATGAGGTGGTAGAGGTGAAAAATCAATTTAGAACATATTTTAAATTATATAATTCAAAATGCATTTTCAAATTATTTAACACGGAATACATATTTGGACTATGTAACTTGGAAGTATATTTTGAGTATACCATTCAAGTTATATTATTAAATTATGTGATTTGAAAATACATTCTATACCGTATAATCTAGAAATATTTCTGAATTGTGTAAGATTATATAATGGATTGTATAAATCTGTAGAATTTAATAACCTAAAATACATTTTTGAATTTTGAATTAACATAATTTAAAATAATTTTTGAATTTTGGATTGCTAATCAGAATTACATTTCTAAATTCTAAATTACCTAATTCAAAATAAATTAGATAATTTGAACATTTTACACAAGATGAGAAGAAAATTCAAACTCATTAAAATTACTTTTTCCACTCCATGGTTTCTTAGGAAATGTCCGATTGCCCATGCTTTGATTGTGGAATTATTCTGAATTATAAAATTTATAATATATTTTCAATTTGAAATGTATTTCAAATTATATAATTTAAAAATATATTTAGATTATTTAATTTAGAATATATTTTTGGATTTTCACATTGAGTGATGTGAAAGTATATTCTACATTATATAATTTAAAATATATTTCTATATTTTGGATTAGATAATTTAAAATATATTTTCAAATTTTTAAATTGCGTAACTCAGAAATATGCTAAATATAATTAGTCCCTAAAGAGACCGTGAGATGTAAAATATCTAGTGAAATTAGTCCCTAAAGAGACTGTGAAATGTAAAATATCTAGGTCCTTGAAGATACCAATTATCAGGATTTCTTTTGATACTTAGAGATCGGATTCTTCGTTATTAAACAAAAAAGAAAAACAGAAATCGGATTCTTCAAATAAGAGAAGCCCTCTTCTCTCCTATCTTCCTTAACAATGAACTATGGTAATAAAGCATAAGCTAAGGTACTTAAAAGTAGTAAATTGATCAGTTGATACAGGCCACAATATTGTGTTAGATCTGATGGCAGGAGACTGTAAGTAAATCATTATCAACCATTGATGGGGAAGGCAGAATGCCAGGCATCAGAAATGATTTCTACAGTGAAATACAAAAAGATCTTTGTTCAAGATTCTTCCGTATGTATACAAAATAATTAGAACTGTACGAAGATGTGCATGCATCAGTGCAACACAGTACAACTATCTAAACATCGTAACGTGCAATAAAACGTCATCTTATCAGAAATATTTTACTAAATTTTTTGAGCCCTTCATAAGAACTTTCCTTATAAATGTCGTCGCATAAAAATTGTATGTATAATACAAAACAAGAAATACTGTCCCTCCATGTCAGCTATCTAGTTCGAAGATCTACAGTTTCGGATGCAATGTGCGTCTGAATGTCTGACCTTGTTCATTGTTCAGTAAGCACATTGTAAACATGAGAAAGGTAATACCAATCTCCATCTCCGCTTACGAAAAAACCTGAAATATTCAAGTTAATCAAAATTCCTCTTCAGCAACATAGAAAGGTTAACAGGCGACTCAAGCATTATAACGTGCTTGAACCCAAAAATAGTATTATATATTTTACTAAAGAGTATGACATGCCATCAAGATAAAGTGTCCATGATTGTGTTGCAATCCAAAGCCATGGCATGACCGTCTTATCTACAATCATTCACAATTTCAAGGAACAATCCATGCAATGCAATCAATACGGCTATGCTTGAATTTGAAATGTTACGATAGAAAAACACAACAGAAAAAGTTCAACCTGTTTTTCAGCAATGGTGATAAGAGCTCTTGTATTAAAGCAAAACTTCAAGTACCTGCTCTTCTCAATAACTCTGTAAAATCCATGAATAAGCAGCAATAAATTAAGATGTCTACAGAATTTGTTAATTTTGTAAAAATTCTCAACATAATAATGTTTATAAACATACATTTATATTGCATTTATGTTTTTCATATATGCATGTCAAAGTCACTTGTGCTTTAATTGCTAAAAACACAAACATGCACACATCTTCATAATTTGAAGGCTTATCTGGAGAAATTATTCCATAAACATCTCCAAGAATACAAAATTAAAATAAACCTATAAACTAAAACTAACTTATACAGAAATTAAAAACTAGATTTCAAAAAGCCTAATATAAGATCACTTTTGCAAATTAATTATGTTTAAACTAATTTTATCTTTATAAAGAAGTTATTTAATTTTACCTTCTTATTTTCTTATTCTATAAGTGTTCTCCTAACAAACCCTTAATATAATCATTATCATTAGCGTGTTCATACCTTTAATCCTCAACTTTAAGAAGCAGAATATGAAACGCGCATTAAAATACCATTTCTGAGATCAGCTAATCAATAGAAAATCGGCGTGTTGGAATTATACAGCAATGTACTTTGATGACAACTTCCCACAATTGTTTTTATATGATTCTCTCCTTTCAACATCATGTAGATCTGAAGGATATCTGATGTATCAGATTTGTCTTGTTTTAATTGTCAAATGATGCTTTTTGTAATTTATTACCGATATGGCAAAAAATCAAATCATATTTTCTCTATTTCTGCACAAAATCCTTGAAACATGAAACAAGAGAAAGGTATCAACATAGAAACAAAATATGAACATATAAAACAAACCAAACACCATCCTAACCCGAGAAATTAATATTTTATACACAAAACCAAGTAACCCTAGCTCAAGCAACATGAAATTCATAAACATAACAGGGTCATATTTCATATATTTTAGAAATCGTCAAATTAGAGTTTTTTAACATAATCCATACTTCCGCAAGACATCAACTCCACAACCTACCAGCTTTCTTCTACTCCAAAACCTTTTAAAAAGCAGGGAAAAAATTATTGTAGAAAAGGATATTTCAAAAGGATAAAAAAAGAGAGAAAAAGAAAGTAAACAGTTAAGCTCAAGAAGCTCAAACTTGAAAAACGAAAGCTGTGCAACCTCTCTATATCTGAAAGAACTCAACCTTAATAGAACACTTATAGGCAAATAACAACCCAGTCTCATGCATTAGTAAAGGGAGAGATCGGTCATCATCACTGATAGTAGCCACCTAACACAAAAATAGTAATTCGACACCTCTTTCTAAACTAGTCTTATACAAAACATAATGGGAAATATCTGTTGATTGTAGTTTGACCAATCTTCAACATGTTATTGCTGTTAATTCTATATCACTTGTCAATGAAGTTATGACTTCAGAAGAAATATTAAGTTACTGAATGAGCTAAATCACGAAGGAATTCTAATTGTGCCAAACAGCAATATCTCTAACTTTATGCTCAAGAACATATCCTAGTTAAAATCCCATCTCTTCTAAAGGAACGATGATCATGCTTATGCTCAGTGTGTCTACCGCCGCCGCTACTGGCTCAATCTTAAGAAAATCAGTGATTTAGCTAACAGAACTCTTGGCACCACCCTATGAAGGGCCCTTATCTCCTAAAGAACCAATCTGAGGAAACTGTGATTTTATTAAGCATGTAATCCAAATAACACTAAGTTGGGACATGGTAAATTTCTTCAAATGGGTTCCCAAAAAGAAATGATCGCAAACTGTAATAATGTGCCAGTATTTTACATTGAATCCACATGCAGATGCATGCATGATGCAGAAGAGTTATAATTGTACAGCATGATCACAAAAAGTGATACTTAAAACAGTAAATTTTAAAAATGCAAATAAAAAAAATAAGGCCAACAACTGACAAAATCCCTAAATATAAAGGACAACTTTCAGGTAACCCAGTGTCCAAAGACTAATCCAAATATAATTTCAAAAAACAATGAACAGTTCATATCAATATAAATATAAATAGTCCTTGAACAAGAGGAACATCACCATTACAGATTGGATAGCTCAAGGAAATATAATGAGCGACTAAGCAGCTCTCTAATTCACCGAAGTAAGTCGATTTAAAATTTAGAGACGTGCCAGCAATTGTGCCATCATTTAGTCAATCAAATTTTCAGAGTACTGACACATTAATAAGAGCTAAATGCAACATTTAAACAATGATAGAATAACTATTAATGATATAATCACAACTAAAATCTAGAAAATCTTGAATACAGAGATGTCAATTTAACTTCCACAAGAACACGGATAACAATCATCAAATCCTAAATATAATCACAGTACAAGTCGCTCCATGCCTAGATAATACTCCAAACATTAGTTTGATAATCAACTATATAAATTTTAAATATTTTAAAAATATGAACAGTCTTTAAATAAGAACATTGACAGAATAGATTGCAATACTAAAGGAAATAGGGATCCATCATAAGTACCACCCTAATTTTATTATTGTTGCAAGGTCACTAAAAAAATAGTGACATGAAGAGAAATATGTAATTGTGCAGGCACTCAAACTTTCAAAGGACAAACACATTCCTACAGCCAAAAACAACATTATTAATAAGGATTAAGAAAATAAAAGGAACATTAAAAAGTTGATGTTAAGGTAAACCCACCCAATACAACCTGTACAATGTAACAAATATAAAAGAGTACGAGAGCTCCCCATAGTACTGGAAGGTTCCCAAACTTCCACAATCCCAACCAAAATCAGAAACAGAACAGATTATCTCCAAACTCCAAAAAACTGGTAATACATATGTAACAAATGATGTGCTTATAAGTCTCTCTGGCACATTAAGGTAGACAGCATGTGAGAACAAAAAAGACTCAAAACTCCATGCATCACCAAATCTCTGCCTATGGCTAGCCAAGTTTCAACGTTTAGTTTCTAAAGAGGATGGAAATCACAATGCTTTAAAGATGGCAAGGAGTGGGTTTAACAATATTGGATATCCCATATTGACTATGTAAGTGGGTGCAAATATCTTCTTACTAAGCCTATTTTGTGACATTTTGATAGGCTTAAAGTCTTTCAAAGTCAATCCCAACAAGGTTTGTCGGACCCATTGTGTCACCCTATTCCCACACTTGCAATGTCCAGTTCTCGGTGTAAGGTGTAACATCCAAAATTGTCGTTTAGGGTATTAGATAGCAAAGTAACTTAGCCTCTTTTAAACTCAGCTTCAATTTCACTTAGAGATATGACTAAATTATTGCACATAAATCAGTATAAACCTCACCTTTAATTTTATAAGACCGAGTTAGGCTTAAATTCTATTTTCTGGTTGCACTTATTTTGTCCATGATCTCATTCTATGTAAAGAAACTCTCCACCAAGTCCTTCAAGTGTCTCTTCCTTGGTTACTATCGCATTCAAAAAGGTTATCATTACTTTCACTAGTTGTTCTAGTCATTGTTCTAATTTCCAATAATTGCCTCTACTCCACCTCCACTACTCACCTACGACATACAAACACAAACCTTCTTTGACGGTTGCATCTACGTTCCAAATGCCCATTTGACTATGGTTCCTACATTGAACCTTCTTATTGCTTCGCAAATCAGTATTTGATCCTCTTCAAACCTTAACCCTTTAAGTGTTTTTACTCTTAATTAAGATTGTTTATTTCCATACTATTTCTCGTTTATCCCTTCTTTGGATTCTGCAACTATTCCTATCTCTAAAGTGAAGCCATTGCTAATCCCTACACACAACAGTCAATGTTGGAGGAAATTGATGTTTTACACACCAATATAACTTATGAACTTTGTTCCTTTACTCCCTAATAGGTTGAGTTGTCACTAGTTTATACAGTGAAGATTGGTCTCAACGGAAACATTAGTAAAGCTCACTTGGTGGCTAAAAGACGCACTCATATTTTGGTCTTGACTATGGGGACATTGTCAAAATCACCTTTGTTCATCTTCTATATGAAATGGAAATCATCCTCCCTTGGCCTTTTTCCATTTGGACATTCAAAATGTCTTGCATTGTGCATTTCAAGAATAGGTCCATATGAATCATCGACAAGGTTTTGACGCACCCTACCCTTGTTTATTAACTTTGTTGTACTCTATATGGTTGAAGTTGTCTCCTTGTGCTTGATGCCACTGCTTTAGCTTTGCCTTGCTTCAAGTCAGCATGATTTGTTGAGGCTAATCACTTGATGTTTTCCTTATAGGCCCATTTGGTGGTCTTCGTTGATGAGGTCGAGTTAAGATACTCTATTGAGGTAGAGTTGATAAGACTCTGGCCAAGGTTGAGTTTAAGATATTCTAGCAATGCCTAAGTTATAAATACTCTAGTTGAGGCCAAGCTAAAGATATTTTTTCCAAAGATGAGTTGAAGATACGATGGCCAATACCAAGTTAAATGTACTCTAACAATGTGAAAGTAGGCCTAATAGGCTAATAGTTTTCGTGCCTCTATTTTCTAGACACGGTCTGGCCTAGTGTGCTTTGAGGCTAAATTTTACCAACTATGCTTCGGCCAATTTTCGAAGCTATGTCTTTACAAGTGTGTTATTAATCACAGCTTCAATTAAAATGTTAAAATAAAACAAACCAAGGGCTGCCTCTGACAAAACTGACTTTTCACCTGATTTACATGTTGAACACCAATAACTGATAATATGCTTCCAACTTTATTCTAGATACCATCACCTATTTAATTCACGAAAACAGATCAAAGTGGGGAACAGATTTATAATTCCACGTCAAAATAAAAAATCAAACTTTAGGCCCTTATCCACTTAGGTGCTCTCCTACTGCTTCAATCACAAAACCAATGGGCTCTATCAAAACCAAAAAACTATCACGACTTCCGCATACCCTGGTTAAATTTTCCTTTCAGCAACTTTCATGGAAAATAGCACACACATTCAACCTTATATTATTTATTGTTTCCCAGTATAGGCATTTTGGACAATATTCTAAAACAAATTTTGAATATCGTGAGCACAGTAGGTGAAATAGGTAGTATGCATGAATGAATATGAATTAACTAAATTTTTACACGGAGCAAATACTCAGCAATATAAAAAAAATTCCACTAAAACAAAGTTAACACCTGACATCAGTTAGCGGACTTTTCTTTCAATTGATTAAAAGATTGGTATCATTTAAGTGCTTCATAACTCAATTAATACATACCGACAGGTCAGACACTGAAGTCAATAAAACACACTAAACATTTCAAAATTGCAAGACACTGAAAAGAATCAAGAAAATAAAATTTGAGAAGAGAAAACAATGGCGAATTAGCATTCCACTATTGTAGTTTAAATTGAGTGTGTGAAACTGATTTCAATATAAAGAGAGCGATCTTATGTAATAATTACAAGGGATGAGAACAGACAAACTAACCAAGTCAGAAACAAGGACCTAAACTTTGAAGCAAATGTTCTTGGGATAAATTGTCAGGAAAAATTATAATATACACAGTCCTGCCAAAAGCCTCCACAAGTTTTCAAAACTTTCTTTGGGGTAGGTGTGCGTGCGTTCTACACAAGTGAATCTAACTTCAAACCACAATGTGTAACCTTAATAGTTGATCCACCAGCATCGGCACTGAAAGGTAGCATGACAATCGTCATTCAGTATGGCAACTCAGAACCAAGAAATGAGATTTTTCTTCAAATTGACCAAAAACTTGGAAAAAGCATAGTACATATATAATGATCATTAATTCAAAATAATTTTCCTCTTGACGTGAGCAATTAAGTCATGTAAACATTTCAAACAAGCCACAAATATGAATCCAATAGCCAATACTTACCCATCAATTGTACAGATTAATTTTACAATATTTCTATCAGCATCAGGTAGGCCTCCAAAAATTAAGTGCAGGTATATCTGGTCTACAGGACAACATCTGAGGAACACCATGTCCTGAAGAAGGAATTACTGATCATGATGCATAAATGAGTTTATTAACAAGTGGAAGCTCTAAGGGGGAAACCAAGAACTAGGAAACAGTGAAGAAATGCAAAATAACAAAAAATACCTGTCATGGGATGAGCAGGTATGTTGCTAGGATTTGCATGCTGAAAACCCACATTGTTTATTGGTGGTCTTTCTAGTGGTGGCCGAAAAAAACCTATCAATATCATGTTTAAAACAGCATTTATATCATTCAAGTGTATCTCAGCACAAAAATACTAAAAAAATAGGTGAATGCAAGCCTTCATCAAAAGCTGAAACTGATGACAAACATTCAGGAATAAAAAATACAAACTAACTAAACAGCATAAAACATCAATAATATTTTGCTTTGATAATCAGTTGGATTCAGTAAGCTGAACATACCTTCCTGGCCAAAGGGAGGACCAGGACATGAAGGATTTCTCCCCATCCATAGACCCTGCTGATTGTTTGTTATAAATTCACTTGATGGCATCCTCCATTGCTCATTAGCACCAAATTGCCTCTGGCCATCTGGAACTGATGGCAATGAGAAGGGGGGGTGGAAAGAATGTGGAAGGTGCTGTGGAATTGTAGGCTTTGGATATGAATATTGATTGGATGAATTTTGGGGTAGGGCAGGATGCATGGGTCTTGGAGCAAATGGTGGGTTAGCTGGCTGAAATTGCATATTAGGTTCAGGGCCTTGCGAATTTAGATACATATCATTTTGTCCATACTCTAACTGCCTCGGAGGGTTAAAACCAGAAGGTTCTTGAGAGTTGCAGCCTGCCATTGGAGGAAAGCCAGAATATGGCTGTTGCAATATTTCATTCTTGACAACTGAACTATTGTGACTTCCAGGTATCGAATTTCCAGGCACTTGAACTATTTGGTTGCCCTGTAGGGAGGACGACTCCGTTTGTCAAAACCATCAAAGCAAACAAATCCAAAACAAACCAGTGATATTTGAAAGCCAAAACATCTTACATTGGTTAAGCCACTAAAATCATGAGGTACACTATGCTGACACCCTGACAATGGTGATGACTGTTGCAATGATTGAGGTGGCACTGTTGTCTGGGAGAAAAGTGGAGGCTGAGCAGGCCCAGATGGTTGAGAAATCAGTGAAGGAGGAGGGCTTGGGGGTGGCAAAGGAGGTGGAGGTGAAGAAGGCAAAGGTGGGGGAGAAGGGGGTGAATCAAATGGCAAAGGAGGAGAACCCTCAAGAATGTCAGGTATCTCCGCAGAAATGTTTGAAGCTGGATCCAAAATCTGCTCGGAGCCCTGAAGTTGAGAATTCTTTTCAGATGGACTATTCAGTAATAAAGGTCTTTCCTCCTTAAGGTGACCTGAAACATCTTCCATTTCCAGCTCACCATCCACATCCTCCAAGACACAATGGCGCTTGTCACTTGGGGTAACCGTAGAAGTTTCTGAATCCACAATAATGCGAGTGGCATCTGCTGGAGATGCATTACTAGGAAAATCATTGTCTTCATCTTCTTCAAACACACAAGAAGATAAAAAGCCAGGCAGCTGAAATGTATTACTGGTACACATCCAGATATATAATAAATTAGAATTAGAAAGCTTTATCCATAGAATAGAAAACAACCAAGACAGTTGTATTTCATAAAACGAAGAAAGTAAATCTTAATATCATTATTGCAAGTTTAGTGATATAAAATAGGAAAATGCAAATAGAAACAAATATAAAATATGTTCCATGTGCAGTTTCTTGTTTTCTATAACGGTAATTGAAGTGGTGTGTAAATATAAATAAAAAGAGAATGTTAGTTGGTTAGTTGGGCAGCTGTTGTTAGTTAGGGTTTTATAATGGTAAGCTGCAGGATAGCCACCAATAAATAAAGCAGGGCTTCTGTACATTTTAGACACCGAAATGATAATGAAGTGCAGTTCACAGTTTCTCGGATCTTTTATTCTTCTCTCTCCCCCTTTTGTGTTCTACTTTCCACCTAAATTATTCCTATATCAGTGGGGTCTAGAGTTTGTTGTCCACTGCCACTAGACCAGACTCTTTCCACTACATTTTGACAATCACCATGTAATTCAAGAATATACAGTTAGTTTTCAGTCAAAGTAGGTCAGAAGAGAAAATCCTGCAGGATTTTTTTTCCAAAACGATTTTGACCAAATGCAATTTGAAACCAATTTAAATTCATACAGATTAATGACACTATTTTCAACCCACTCCCTTCTTTTGATTACAAACTATATTGTAAAGCTCATTGATATGCAATAATTCCAAATGGATATATTGCATTTTGTGCTTTATCTGTTTTCTTGCTTTAAGGATCCAACATTTGCAATAGCTTCTTGCTTTAAGATAGACTAATAGTCTAGAAATAACAAGAGACTCTTAGAAAGAAAACATTACATAATAATGAGATCAGACACAAAACATGAGCGGCCAACCTAATAAGAACAATGAAACAAAAAAATTCACACCTTCCATACTCATCAACAAACATGTCCTCCAATTCTCGAATTGGGTCATCCAGAGACCGTTCGGCTCGAGAAGGACGCCTAAAAGAACAACTAACTGTCATTTCATCCATGTAACGACGAAGAACTGATTCAGGAAAAATTTTCCTCTCAAGCCACAGCCTTAAAACCTGCATTCCACACACACATGTAAAAACAAACAAATTAATATCCCTCGTGCACAGAGTATACCCACTTACCAAAAACTGACACAAAAACACTCCTATAGAAAACTACCTTTGACTATATCCTAATAAAGAAAGTTGTAATCAACTAATAGATAATCCTACAAAATATCCTCTCTTCATTCTACAGATGATAAGAAACCAGATTGGGATATTCAATCTACACTGTAGCTTACTTCGGGATATTTTGAAACAGATGTTCTCAATAATTGTTGATAGAGGATCATCAAGGGGATCAGAGTTAGTTCACAGCAAATTATCGTGTCTAACCCCAGTATGTGTATAAGACATTTGTCTTTTGAGAAAAACTGAGGTAGGTATGTAAACATTCTTGTATTCTCTCTATGACTGAAATTAGTAGAGAGTCTCAATTGCCACAAGTTGAATTGTGTGCACAAATGAGGACAATAATTTCCGTTCCCTCCTTTATTAATTGTGGTGCCTTCTCACTAATTAGGAAATTTTGGTGGTGATCCTCCGTGTCATTTCTTCTAAAGATCCAGCGACTTAAAACAGCTCTATGCATCTAGATAATGGTCTTCCTAAAGCCAAGGGAAAAGGATGCTATTTTTGTAGTGGTTGATTGATTCTCTCTAACTATGCAAATTTCTTCACGTTGATGCACCCTTTTCCAGCCAACGATGTCTCACATTTTTTTATCAAAGTTTTCAAATTACAATAGTTTCTCAGAAATTGGGATTAAAACTTAACCTAACTCAATAAAACTAGCTTATAAGGTGAGAACTATCCAAGCTACATAAGCTTTACTTAAGCTATATCTTTCTAGTTGATGAGTGCATGGGTATAGAAGAAAAGGAGTGATGACATTTAGAGGAATCACAAGCATGACTAGAAATCTTGCTGCTCACAAAAAAAATGTCTTTACATTCTTACTTTTGTATTTCTTGGCCTCTTGAGCCTTGAGGCTTGTATGAGTTCTTTGTAATTGTAGAATAGGATTTTTAATTGGGTTTTAATTGAGCACACACATAGATACCTTGTGGATGCATCATGAAGGGAAAGGATCATGGAAAGAAAGAACACAAATGAGCATGGCTGGTATCAAGCACAATTTTAGAACAGGATTTTTAATTTTTGTCTCAATTGAGCACATAGATACCTTGTGGACCTTAATTGCCCACATCAATTGAAGGTCCAACAAAGTATCCAAGTGATGCATCATGAAGGCAAAGGAACATGGAAAGAACGAACACAAAGGAGCATGGGAAGCATGGCATCAAGCACTCCCAATCATGGATGCTTCTAGATAATATTTTGAACATTCAAACCAAACAAAGGAACATGTGCATGTGGCGCCAAAGAAGAACATTCTAGGACTTTTAGGCACCAAGTTAGCACATGTGTAGTGCACATTAGCTTAGGAATATTCTAAAACCTGTCATAGGCAAGCATCATGCCCATATAAGGCACTCTTGTATCATTCATTTACAACTTTGAATAAAATAGAATTCTTTTGAGAATTGTGAAACTTACAAAATTTCTTGAGTGTGACCTTCTCTCTTAAGTAGTCTTACCTTTAGTTCAAGTGGTTATTCTTCCTCTCACTTATCTTGAGTCGCTCAAGTGGTGCCATTCTCCATTTCTTTTATTTCATTTACTTTACTTGCTTTATTATTTTAGTTGCATTCTTGTTCTTAAGTCAATGATTCAAAGCTTGAAGAGATATGGGTTCCATACACATCTTTGAACTTAATTCAAACTTGAACAAGCAAAGATAAGCTTGTCCATGGTTTCTATGCTTTCTATAATTTATTCCAAAATTGAATTCACAATCACAATTACCTTGGATTAAATGCATTGCATCACAGGTGCCACCTAGTGGAAGATCCCACTTCAATACCCATTTTTGGGGTTCCATCATTAGTTGATGTGGGACTAAACACCACCCTTGAGGCTACAATTAAAGCAGTCCTCAAAGAAACCACAACTCAGAAAAGCTAGGGGAACTACAATTAACGTGGCTTTCTAACAATTTACCTCTATGATGTCATGAATAAGGATTAACTCTTCCTTAGCTTTGATCTGAACTATTTAGGTACACAGACAACAAGCTTAAGTACAGAACTTCTTTCCATCCACAAATGGATGGCAATATAGAAGTTATCCTCGCAAACGGGAGCCATACAGACTACAAAATAATTAGCAAGAGGAATTTGAAGTTATCCCCACATTATCATGGCCCCTATTGGATCATCCAAAACAGCAGCATGAAATCTGGAGCTACCTGATCAAGCAAGAATTTATCCCGTTTTCCACAAGGACATATGTAGGTTGAAAAGAGTGCTAGCAAAATCAACAGGGACCCAGCCCTTGCACCAGCTTTAATCAAGGAGTTCGAGTTGTAATCTCTGCCAGCAACGTGTTAGATATCAAGTAGGGATCAACAGATGTCCTTATAAGATGGGAACAAATTCCTCCTTGTGAGGACTAAGAACAGTTTTCTGATATTCAGAACAGTTCTCCTTCATTTCCCTTGCAGGACAAGTTGAAAGCTTTGGGAGGAAATATTAATGGCGGGCCTGTGATCAAGCTGGTTTATGTCAGAAAGAAGGGAGATGGGCCTACAAGGGGGATTCAGTAATCTTTATGATGTCTGGGGACTTTTGGATAATTAGAAAGGTTGTGAGGAGTTGATCCAGATCTCTTGAAATCCCAAGATTATTGTATATATCTCTTAGGAAAATCTTACCCTGTTATTCTCTATTAATTTCAATTTTCCCCATGTTTTGACACCAGTTCTATCACTTTATTTCAACTTATTGAGCTTACCAAACACTAGGTAGTGTTCGCCCTGGTCATTTTAGGCTTCTCTTTTCCTTAGAAGGAGAAGCTCGACAAACAAAAAGGACATCCAAAACAGTAGTTTTTTAATGAAATAAGCTTCTAAAAGTAATGAATTTTAGGAACTTTTGCCATCTCCCTCCCTCTTTATTCCAAATTTTCAGGTCTGCAATCGCACTACACGAAAAGGTTTGACTAAAAAGTAACTTCCAAGCTTAAAAAGAATAAAATTACCAAACAACTTCAACATTAAATTTCAAGCTCTTACTTTTAAATTTAACTTTAAAGTAGTCTATAAGAGATAAAAAAAAGGTCTGGCAAAATAGATCGTAATAGTATTTATGGCTTTACTAGAGCATTCAGGCTGTTTCAAGGCAATTCACATCATTGATATGCTGATATATAAAGTGTGGCCGTTGCATTCTTGATTTTATTGCTCTGCTATGGAGTATAATTATATTCCTCTTCATACTGCCATTTTTCCTCTCAAATAAAATTTCATTTTGCAAAAAGAAAGAGCTTACCTTGAGACATTGACGACGATTTTCAGAAGCACTAGACCCAGGGGGAGCAGCAGCACTAAGAAGACGTGGCAACCCTTCTTGAACTGTTGGGATGTAAGAGGCTCCTGCAATGCCTGAAAAGTATATCTATTATTACAGTTCATGTTTTCATTAAAGACACTACCTGAGACTTGAAAATTTGTAGGTAATAGGGAAAAGAGTAAGATACAGCCACATCCATAATAAATGCAACTAAACAGTGTGCTACGAAGTACACACTCCCACCTTTTTGATTATGTGAGCACTGGGTGATGGAATCAACAAGAAAAAACAAATCCACTTTACGATGAAAACTAGTTTCATTTTCCAGCTTTCGGATAAGAAGTTGAACAACCTGAACATCAATTTCGAAGTAAGTCCACCACAAGCAAAATAACAATCAAATTGATGTTACAATGCACTTCAATTTGCTTCACATGTCTATTTTGATATGTATTTGATATCAATACTTTTATGAAAATCATGTATCTATTATGAAAATCAAAAACTACATGAGACGTATAAACATGTATAATATAGAAACATGAAAGCATTGTCTATTGTATTGATTAACCAATAATGAAAATTGTTCTCATTATGGATGATGTCAAGAAAAGAATTAGATTGATAGTGTTATTATATATTTTTAAATAATAGGAAGTAACTTAAGATGACAATGATTTACATTTTTTGTGATATGATTGTTCTTGATTTAGATTTGTAGAATTGCAATCATGTATCTATTATTATTATGTTCTATAAATTTCCATACATACCTAGATATGTATCTTACACGTATTGTATCTTATATGTTTTTAGAATATTGTATCACCATTTAAGATGCATACTATATCCAATATGCATATTGTATCTGCGCATCATAGGTAAAAGGTAGTTGTACAAGCCTAACATTATTAAAGAAAATATATTCACATCACAACTCTTAAAATGTATAAAAACCTGCATTGCCATATTCTACAAGTACAAATTGAACACAGAAACACACAAGCAAACTAACAATTTAATTTTAAATATATATACACACACATAATAGTACAATGTTCAAAAGCACTTCATTTTTCAAAAACTTAAGGGTCAGCTTTCTATAAGAGCTGAGATTACCCATTCACCTATGTTACAATACCGACTTAAGGTATACCAACTGATAAAAAAGCATTCGAACAGAGCTAGCTATAACTAATGTTGACACAGTGTCTTTGCACACTAAAAGCAATTTTATACTCATACTTGATGTGGAAGATAAGGAATAAAGTTTTTAGTTGTTATCTGATTTGTTGTTTTAGAAATAGAAAGGATATGAAAAAGCATACCTCATTGGCAATGCCATACTTCGCACAATCAATGGCTAAACGTGTTGCACGCCCAATACTTTCCTTGGTTCTAGACAAAGTCTCTATCATTCCTTCAAAGGCATCACGAGCAATAGCGGCATCAGTACCACCACTAAGAGAGCCCCTTACATCCTTTTGCACTGGGCTAACTATTTTCTCCTCATTTTCTTCAGCATCAGGTTGATTTTGAGAAATGGATTGATACCCATTAGTTGATGGAGAAGCCAATGTTGGGTGTTCAAGAACTCCCTGCCAATCAGCCTGGTCAATATTATTTGAGACAGACAGAAATGGTTGAATTGTAGAGGGGCTAGGTGTTCCCCCTTGAGTATAGTAAATGGAAAGAGGATAGCATTGAGCTTGAGCTACTTGTCTCCGTTTTGCCTGTGCAGCAGCAATAAGATTCTTCATAGTCTTACCAGTTTCTGGAGTCCTAGAAACAGTTAACAGACTACTTTTTTCTTCCATGCCCACCTCAATTCTGTAGTAATATAAATAAAGAAGTTGAAATGAAAAGAAAATCCAAAGAATAAAATATAGAAACAAAAGAAAATTCAAAATATATGTACCTATCAACACAAAAAGCATCAAATTCCTTTAGATTTTCTGTTGTAACAGGAACTTCAACTGCCTGTGGCAATGTCTTCAGAGTAGTTTTAGAATTTTCCGCTGAAGATGCAGGCTTCTTTTTATGAGTAGTGACCTGACTCGGTGAAGAGCTGATGCTATTTAAATTCTTTGAAGTCCCCTTATCAATCTTCTTTTGAGTAGAATTACTAGAAACATGAAGCATACGTTTAGAAGATTTATGTGGCTCAGCATTTGACTTTGTTGTATGAAGAGAATGAGGTGAATTTACAGGAGAGATGGAGCTCAATTTATCCACCACCTTGGGAGGCAGTTGCTTTGAACCTAGCCTCCCAGGACTATGAGGTAATTGAACAGGAATAACTTCATCAGTCTCTTTTTGAGGATGCCCAGCTGACAAATTGTCATTATGTAATTCAGAAGTAGATTCTTTAAAATGGATATCCTCAAGTGCACTAGGTTTTTTGATAGCCAGCTGAGCAACATCAGTGTTCTCTGGCAATGTATCACTGCTCTTCATAACCTCTGAAACAGAAGGTGATTTAATATCTTTAGCAGCTCCTCCATGAACAGGAGTCTTGGGTTCATCATCATCATCATCATCAAAAACGCAAACAGCTCTTCTTCTCCTCTTCACTTGCTTAATTGTAAGATTATTTGTGTCACCTTTCAATCTAAGAGAACTCATCTCTGTATGTCCACCAGATGCAACGCTAGCAGAATCAGGCATAGCTTGCTGGACTTGGGTATGATGTTTTGTCTCTGGCGGCAATTCACCAACAGAATAATCAGAACGTACAATGCTGATCTGACCCCTCGATGGCAAATTTTTTTCTGTTTTCAAACGTGATGTAGACCTTCTGAACTCTGTTTGTTTGAATTCTTTGTCATCAACAACAGGAGAGCTAGGCAAAACACTATTCCCATCTTCCAAGAGAGATTTTGAAGTTTTATTGTCTTTGTTATCCGTACACTTCAACTTCTTGGTGGTATGTGAGGTTTCATTGGTTCCCAAATTACGTTTTCCATGAACTTGGGTTTTGTTTTGCTTAAAAGATTTTTTTCTCTCAGCCTCTAAACATACAAAGCTGTCCTGTAACTCATTTTTAACCTTAAGACTTGTTTTAACTTTCAGCAAGTTATTATTTTTACTTCCACTGTTAATATCAGAGTCTGATTTTGGAGCATCTAGAGAATCTGATTTAACAGAAAATGAATCTTTCCCCTTTTTTTTATCTTTCAATTTCTCTCCAGACCTGGAAAGATCAGCATAACCTGCACAACTTTCATCCTTCAAAAATGCTCTACTAATTTCACCACTTCTTTTTCTATCATCTGCAACTTTGCTTCTCCTTGAGCCAGTAACAATCTTTCTTGACTTGTTCCCATTTGTAGAAACACTCTGTACATAATCAGCTTGCTTTAAGTCATGAACATTGCACTCATCCTCAATATTAGACACTTCAACTTTAAGACATGATCTTTCATCAAGGTCAGATTTGCTACTGTCCTTAATTAGTTCTTCACTGATTGATGGCTTACTTTCAAGCACAGGAGACAACACTGGAGAAGCACTGTCAACTGGAAGCCCAGACAGAGAAGGTTTTGCATCTTGACTACCACTTTCTTCACATCTCTGTGTGCATTGCTCCAAATTTGAGCCATCATCTCCCACATATGTGTTAGTTTTTTCTACGCTTAGTACCACAGCATCAGGGGCATCCTTTAGGGGAGCCACTACCCCAACAACAGGAGTTCCTGAACCAATATGTGAATCATCAGTGTCCTCTTTCAAACCACTAGCTTTCTGTTTCTCCAACTCCTCAAATGCTGCACAGATTTCCTTCACAGCTTTGGTGAAGTATTTTGTCTTTCCTTGACACCGAGCAGACAACTTAGTTTTAGTCTCACTGGTGAATGCCTGAATATCCGCAGGGGCAACAAAAGCTCTACGAAAAAAAAGGCACAATGTAAGAAGATAAAAGCAAGATGGTCAGTCTAATTAAACAATAAACAGTAAGGTGAAATTAAGTGGCATATAGAAACCATAAAAACAAATTACTCAGGTATTCAGAAAAAGGTCAACAAATTACTTGAACTTGTATATACATGATTACTGTCAAAGAGTTAAGCTGGGAGGGTTGCCAAATTTCTAAAATGAGTCACATATGCTGTGTGACAGAAAATAACTCCAAAAGGAAATAGAAGATGGAAAAATAAGAGCTCTTAAATGAAAAAAACAATTTAATTTAAAATACAAAATAAAAGCTAAAGTGCTGCTCACACATGCACATGGTAGCACATCAAAAAGCCTAAAGCATTACAATGAAAATTTAAACTTTAATTGTGTTGAAGATCTCATATTGAGTAGAGATTTGACCATAATAGTGCATGCAAGTGAGGAGCAACCCTCGTCTCAAGAGCTAAATTTAGAGGTTGTGTTAGGATCAAACCCAAATTCTAAAAATAATTGAGATTGAAGCTCACAATTCTATTATATATAGGCCGTATGCCTTGTCTCTTCTACCATCTCACCCTGCCCAACTAACCTAACTAGCAGACATCTAACTATTAGTAGTATCTATCAGTTTCTTTCCCCCTCTCTTACAAGATGCTACTGCTTGGAACAACACTTCGGGTACATGTTTATTGAACAAATAATATGTTTTGATATGGGTAGGGGTAAAATATGTGCTAATGCTTTTTTTTAATGATCACAATCATCCTTTTGTAGATTGTGATTATCATCTACTGATATGGTTGTTCATTAATGAGAAATGATCGATGTTTCTTTACAGGCATTGTCCATGTATGGAAAATATATAGTTTTCTAATAAACTTGTGTTAACATATCTAAGCCATACAAGATCTTGTGTCTTATTCTAGCTTTCTAGTGCCGTATTATTGTGTACTTGGGCTTCATCCAGCAATAATCATAACCAAAAGGGATTAGAATAGACAGCCAGACAAACTGCAAGCCAACAAGTGTCAGGATGTTAATTCCAAACTCCAGTAGTCATTTGTATTACTTTTCCAGCTCTGAGTAACATCAGTGTCCACTAATATCTATTATTACTCTTGAGCTAATACACATGATAACCAATTTTCTCTTTTTCATCATAAGGGGAGCCTTCATGCAACCTTTGAAATGACCTCTATGTGACCCAGAGACCACAAGTTCAGGTCATGGAATCAGGTAAGGTTGCCTACTATACTATAGACCCACATAGTGGACCTGACCCGATGTGGGTGGGGAATCCATTGCATAGCCTGACCTTTTCATTGATTACTACAGAATATGTCAACATTCATTCAATTACTTGAAAACCTAGTCATTATCAGCTACTGAAGAGTTTATAAACATCAATTAATAACTTCACAACCTATCTGCTCACACGTTGCTAAGGGAATGTTTAAAATTGCGAAAATTAGGATTACATTGCACGATGTGGCTGCAATGTCTCGGCTACGGTGGTAGCCACAACAGCTTTAGGGTGTTATTGCCAACCACATTGACCACAATGGGCCGCAACTAGAATTTAAAACCATGTGGTAAACTATAAATGCTTGAATTGAAATGAGAGAGAGACTCACATTTCTTTGGTCCCAAAAAATTGAACAAAAAATTTCTTTGGATCAGGGGGTTTCTCCCAATCTTCAGGCCTGCTTATCTGGACATACAGAATAAACAAAATCAGTAATCTCGGCATTAACTAACAAGCCAAAATTCAACCTCAACGGCAAGTTAGTTAACAATTTAACAATGCAGAAAAATCACCAAAAACAGATAGATGAATCATAATTATAACACTCCAACATATTATATAACGAAAAAACAAAAACCAGATATCAATCGAAGTACCAAGAAGGCCAAACGATGTTCGGCATGAAAGTACGCGCACCCATTCAACGAAAAGAAAATCCCTACCAAGAATGCAAAAACCCAATTTCTCGAAACTACACCCATCCAAGCGGAATCGAATTACAAAGATTTGAAAAACATACACAAATCCGAAAAAGAAAATCCCGAAATAAAGTTCGATAAACGAAAGCGCACCATGGCAGGCCAATACGGGAATCCCTTAACCTTAGCGAGCACGAGATCGCCCAACCTCAAGTGACCATTGGCCTTCGCCTTGTTCGCTCCGCGTCGGCGCGGCGGAGGCATGAAGGCGTCGATGCCTCGGAGCGCGAACCGAACGATCAGCAAACCCTAGAGAAATCCGACAGCACCGCCGCGGAATCTCCGGCGCAGAATCTCCGGCTAGAGCAGCGGCGCCCACGGAGATGCCGCCGGCATTGACAATGGCGGCGAGAGAAATAGAGAGAGAATCTGAGACAGTAAAAGAATCGTCGAAGAGATTCAGAGAGAGAGAGAAAAAATGGTGAATTGGTTCCAAAGAGTGTTTTTTTTGCTTTGGATGGAAGGAGTATAGTATTTGGAAGCAAATGGGAAGGTTTTTATGATCCTTCTTCTTTTGTTTTTGTTTTTGTGCAACTTTCTCTCTCTCTCTATTTTCAATCCTAATTTTGCTTTTCAATTTCTCTACCCTTTCTGTTGCACCTCCATTCTATTGCATGACAACAATTTTAATCCATAAATGCAATAATTATTATTATTATTATTATTATTATTATTATCTAATTTGCTTTTCTTCAACACACAACAATTACAAAAAATAACAATAATAATTTCCATGCAATGCAAGATTTTATTTTTAATGTGGCATTGTTTATTTGTTTGGCCTTACCTACTATTGTCTATCCCTAAATTAGGGTTTCAACAAATATTTTAAAAATTACACTATTTTTTGAAGTAATGATTGATACCATAAAAGATGTATTCTCTTTTCAACTGAAAAAAAAAATATGGTTTATTGATTTAGCTGAAAGTAGTCACAGCATTAATTAATAAGGATGATTAAACTTGTCTTACCAATGCTAAATGCAATTACTAAAGATAATAAATAGTTTAAGGAGTATTTATACATTAAATGATTAATTATTTATTTACTTTTGTTGACAAAATGGAAGTGGTGATGAAGTATTTGTATCACCATTTAATTGAAGCCAATTTTTTTTTTTGCAGAGAAAACAATATTATTTTTGCAATTTTCTTGAGATAAATATATAGGAGTTATTGTGATAGCAAAACTCGAATTTAACCTAATTGTATAGACAAGATTCAAATTTCAACAATTGAAAAATTCTATCACATGAGTGCCCATAATTTGAAATCATTTTATTTACATATAAATTAAGTTGCTAATTTAGTTTTAATATTATATATATTTAAAATTTGATTTTTATTTAAGAATTTATATTTCAATAAATATTCATAAATACGTACAATATATTGGTAAATCTTTTTATAAACAGTTGTAGATATTACATAGCTATGCACGTGTGAACCAAAGCTTCATCCATGAAGGTGAGTGATAGGATACTATTACGTTACGTGTCCGCTTTGCTTCAAAGTCATCTCAAAAAAATGTTAAGTAATTTATATTTGGTGGCATGTTTTGATATGTTACATATATATTTTAGTAAAAAATATTTTGCATGAGTTAAATAATTTACTATGGATGATAATATTCTTTCTCTGATATTTAATATAATTATACATTTAGAGCATAAAATAAAACAGAAACTAGACAATGGGCATAAGACAATACACGTGTTAAATGTTACACGATTTTAATTTTGATTTATAGCAATGTTATTATATTATATAATAATTAGGATAAATTGTTTTTTAAAAAAATCTCGATTATCTTTAATGGCATCCAATATATTTCCTTACTTAATAAATATATATATATATATATATATATATATATATATATATATATATATATATATATATATTCTTTTATTAATGTTAGATCGAAGTTAATATTCGTCTTATTACGATTTTATCAATACAAACAATAATTAACATTTATTTAATTAAGATAGAGAAAGTTGTTGAAAATATTTTAAAAAAATTTTGGCCAAAATTTAATATTTAAATTAGACTTTAACACATTAAATATTTTTTCTATTAATCATAATAAATAAAATTAATAGGAGTATTTAAGGATTGCTTCAACCCTTTACAAAATAAAGGATTCAAATACATAAATTATAATTTATTTATTTTAAACACATAGAACATGAATGACATTTCTGATCTATCTTCAATTATAAATTCTATTACAGCCAGTATTAAAGAAAAACAAAACTCAACTGAAGACTCCTATGCCTATCATACAACTTGAATAAAACCCGTAGGAATCGTTTTCATAATTTACTAAAAAAAGTTACAAAATGAAAAAAAAAAATATATCTTCAAATAAAAGTTGATTGCATACAATGTCCGCCCTAAACAATTACAAGTTAATATATTTTTTTAAATATTTATTTTCCTTTTAAAATCAAATATATATATATATATATATATGAACTACATAAAATTACTTATTTTTTAGAATCATAAAATTATTTATCTGAGTCCGACAATAATTTCTCTTACTCATATATATTTCTATTGATGCATACGTATAACAAAACAACTCATTAATACATAGTTATTTTAAAAACTCGGTATAAAAAAGACATGATTTATGTGACCACATTCCTCATTAATCATAACTTTAACATGCGAAAATAAAGTGCTAGATTCCTAGATTAAGATGAGTGTACATATATATTACTTTAGGCCCTGGAAGAAGGAAAATATTATTCTCTTGCCTGATAGAAGATTATTATAATTGCACATGTGTGTTTGGCTAATGTAACATCCATTTAGTCATTTATTAGCATGCATTTGTTATGAATGATTTTGACTCGATAGGAATGTATAGAATCACATAACATAAAGCAGACCTACTTATAGTATCATCAATCAGAAATAAATACAAACTCTTAGCTTCACAATACTTAAAAAACCAAAACCCTTAATAATTTATGCATGGTCATGGCCATCCTCATGCTTTCACGCAAGCCCAACTCCTTGTTTCTTTTAAAGGCTGCATGATGTTGAATGGTCTCACCAGAAACAAGAGTCTTGGTTCTCATGCGTCCTACTTATATGAATTGGATAGAGAAAGAAGAAAAAGTGAAAAGAGAATAAAAAAGAAAAAATTGTAATTAAGGATCAAATTGGTTACGTGAAGATTTTATGCATTTATTTGAAAATAATTATTTTAAATTACAGATTTTATTTTATTATATATTTTTTTTACTTTCAAATATATTTATATTATGTAGATGAGAGGGGGGTTTGAGCTTCTCATCACATGTGGTTTGATTTTTATCTGTAGATGAGAGGATTCTGTAATAGTGAAACTAATTGATGACAATGGAACATTAGGAAGATTCTCAAATATTAGAATGCCCAAAATAAATGGGGTGTGAATTTGGAAGAAGTGCATTTTAGCAAATTTTTTTATGAGGATAATGATATGCTTTGTAGTAAGTTTGGGAAGGAGGAAAATTTAGGGACAGTCAGGGGTGCTCAAAAGGGTTGGGCCTAATGGGTTTAATTTCAACTTTATCAAAAGTAATTGGGAAATCTTAGGGATGGAATTCACAAAGGTTGTACTTTGGTTATGTGAAACTGGTTTTATACCTAAAGGGTGTAATGCTTCTTTCATTACACTAATACCTAAGTGTGACAAACCTTCTAAGCTAGATGACTTTAGACCAATCTCCTTGGTAGGTGTATGTATAAGATTCTTGCTAAAATTTTAGCAAATAGACTCAAAAGAGTGTCGAGTAAGGTTATAGATAGAAACCAAACTCTATTTCTTAGTGGTAGTGGCTGATGGATAGTGTTTTAATTGGCAATGAGACGGTTGACTATATTAGAAAGGAAAAATTGAAGGGGGTGATTGTTAAGGCGGATTTTAGAAAGCCTATGATTTAGTGGAGTGGGATTTTCTAGAATATATGATGAAGAGGTGAGGGTTCAATAGCAAGTGGATTAATACCTGTCTAAAATCAGTCACTGTGTCACTTTTAGTTAATGGCAACCTTACTAAAGAATTTAGGTCGACAATAAGGCTTAGACAAGGAGATCCTTTAGCTCCGTTCTTATTCCTTATTGTAGCAGAAGGATTGGCAGGTTTGGTTAGGGAAGCTTCCAGAGTTGAGATCTTAGAATGGGTAATTGTAGGAAAAAAGGAAGTGGAGGTTAAGCTTCTTCAATTTGCTGATGACACGATCCTTTTTTGTCAACCTAAATACAAGTATTTGGTTGCTATTAAGACTGTATTACACAGTTTTAAAATTGTGTCAAGGTTGAAGGTGAATTTTCATAAGAGTCAGGTAGGAGCAGTAGGGGTTTCCGATATGGATTTGAATATCTTTTCAAATTGTTTGAACTGTAGTAAAAATGATCTTCTATTCATGTATTTGGAGATTAGAATTAGAGAGAACCCAAGAAAGATTGAGTTCTGGATTCCTATCATTCATAAGATTCAGTCTAGGCTCTGTATTTGGAAGGGTAAATTGTTGTCTATGGCGAGAAGACTTTGTTTGATCAAGTATGTTATTAGTGCCTCACTATTATTCTACTTTCCATTTTTCAAGGCTCCAAAACAAGTGTGTAAGGCTATTAGGTCTATCCAACTTAACTTTTTATGGGGTTGGGGATCAGAGGAAGAAAATCCCTTGGGTTGCTTGGGATAAAGTTTGTTTGCCGGTAGAACAGGGCGGTTGGGGTATTAGGGATATTCAAGCTTTCAATTATGCCCTTGTGGCTAAGTGGAAATAGAGGTTGGTCACAGAAGATAAAGGAGTTTGGAAATACATTATTGCTTATAGATATAGAGATTGTAGGGATATGAAGAATTCATTGGAGTGTAGAAAGAATTCGTATTAGTGGAATGATCTAGGCTCAATTTGCGATGTTAATAGGGAGGCAAATTGATTTGATAGAAGAATCAGGTGGAAGTGTGGCAATGGAAGCAAGATTAGGTTTTGGAAAGATTGGTGGGTAGGAGATAGATCATTAACGAATAAATTATCTAGATTATATTTGGTATCAAGTGCAAAAGACAAGGTGATCAAGGATTTAGGTATGTGGACTAGGATTGACTCTTCGGATGGATTCATTTGGCACATCCCGTGGAGAAGACATCTCTTTGAATGGGACAAATGATTGGAAAAACAATTAGTGGAGATTGTTTTGTCTGCTAAGTGGAACAGGAATATTTTTTATGTGTGTTGCTAGTTAGGGGAAAAGAAAGTAGGATACACTGTTCAATCAGGTTATAGAGCTTTGAGGGAGGATCATCACAGTCCACTTAGGGAGAGCTTCATATATTTATAGGACTTGAAGGTGCCAAGGACGATTAAGGTCTTTGGATGGAAAGCCTTATCAGATAGGCTTCATCTAAAGCCAATCTCGAGAGGAGAGGTGTATGGGTGGAGTCAAATCGCTATCTATTATGCAATAAGGATGTTGAAACTATCCATCTGTGTATTACTTGTAAGGTGGTACAACGATTGTGGGTAAAGTGTGATATATGGTTAGGGATTTCATCAGTGAGAAGCAGTGAAGTTGATAGCCATTTTTGTAGGTTTTCCTTAAATTTCTTCAGTGTTAAAGCTAGTAATGTGTGGAAAGGATTATGGTTGGCATTAACAAAGGAAATCTAGAACCATAGAAATAGGGTGATCTTTAATAATGGAAGGGTAGACGAGGTGGAGATTTTTGTGCTAGCACAAATGAATGCTTAGACTTGGGCTAAGTTTAGTGGATTTAGAGTGCAAGGGTCGCTCTCAGAATAGTTCATGAACCCACTTCAGTTTTTAAGACATGTTTAGTAGTACGTTGGCTATAATAGTAACTATGTTTGGGTTGTAGGGTAGGATCTTAGAGGGTTAGCAGCTTATGAGTAGGAAGGATTTGGAGTTTATTTTTGTAGGTTTCCTAGTGCGTAATAGCAGACCCATCATGGGATTCTCTTTGGAGAAGGAGAAGATTACATTCTCTTCGTCCGCTTGGAGGAGGTGCAAGAGTCACATTTCTCTAGAAAGTGGAAAGTATTAAGATGCTTTGAGAACTGCTAGCTGGTTTAGCACTCTTAACAGATGTTCTATTGTGCTTATAAGGTTTGAGTGCACTTGCTGTAGTATGCGTTTTATATGGGTGAATATATTCTTGGCTATATGCCAATTTGTTTATGCATTGCTTGCTTTTAGGGATTTTTTTCACTCTGGCGGGATTTTATGCGTGTAGAATCTGGTCCTAGGTAGGGCTTTGTATTTATATTATGTTTTTGTATTAGGATTGGAACACCCCTTAAGTGCTTCTATTAATAATAATTTTATTTTTCATTTATAAAAAAATAAAGAAAGTATATTTAAGAAAATTATTTAAGTAATTAATTTATAGAATTTTCCTATGTTTTAAATCATATTATACTAAAATTGTCATTAAATTAATTGCGTAATCATTCTCAAGGTTAAGTTTGAAGTTGAATTTGATGCTTATCTTAACAAAAAATGGAGTGAGTATAGGAAACAATTATGAGAACAAAGAGATGATAGACAGTAATAGAGATTAAATTAGTGTAACATGTTTAGAAGGATTAAATAGAGACCATTAGGCTTGTTGACTACCATTTAAATTCAAGAACAAATGTAATAAAAACTTACTTTTTATTCTTTTAAGTGTTGTTTTACTTGCGAACGGTTCCTCGTATTAAAGGATTCAAGAGCATTGCATGGAAGAAAAATGAAATGATAACTTTCTTTTTCAATAATATTTTTTTATATCATATATTATTACTCATATCAATAATATTTTTTTATATCATATATTATTATTCATATGTTTTTGTTAAATTTTATAGGACCAAGACTTTGGTCGCAAAATTAGCATAAGAGAAGGATGAATAACAACACATAAACATGCTAATAGAGAATTTGTAAATGATGGGGCACAATGGATGTTAGCTTCGTTAATAACTTTTTTATTAGTTGTAAGGAAAAAAATTAAAGCATGTGAGTCAAATATATCTTCCTGTTCACAAGATATATCAAGTGAAGATTCACTAGCTCATTCCCTAGAAAGTTAAGAACATCGTGGTCGTGTTTGAGGGAATGAGATTATAACATTTTCCTTCTCATGTGTTTGGATATGTTAGAAATGTTCATTCTATGATTATTCTCTAGGTGTGTGTTTGGTTGAACCAATTTAAGTAGTTCCACTGTTCATGAAGATGGGTGTGTGTAGATTAAGTGTGTCTGGTTGAACTGATTTGCAAGGATGGACTTAAGAAGATTTGGGGGATAGGATCATCCTTCATCTGAAGAGATTTGTAAGGATATAATTGGAAATTACGAAACACCCCTTGCAAGATGTGTCATTGACATGTAATTGGGTTAATTAGTAATTTCACAAATATATCAATTAAAACAATAAAAGAAAACTATAACATCTATTAAATCATTTCCAAACTTTCACAAACCATTCCCTCAAATCCCTTCAAATCTTACCATCTATCCATTAATCCAAACAACTTTATCATCCAGACACAATCCACTCAAATTTATTCAAATCCACTTTCCCAAATCCACTCCCTCGACCAAACAAAGCTTTATAGAAAGCAAAATCAAGCTATTGAACATGCATTCTCTTATGTAGCAATTTGGTGTTGTTTACTTTGGATTGCCATAAGGTTGGAAATGTTGTTCGCACTACAATAATGTTGATAATTGTTTCAAAATTATGCTTTGGCTCTATTAATATGAGTAACAAATATATTGTTTGTGTACTTTAAAACGTGTATGTATTTTATATTTTTTTTATGATAGATGGTGTTCTAACAATGTCATTACATTATCACAATTGGATGAATACAATATAATAATAATGACAAGACAAATGATTTGAAGGATGCCACAGACAATCAGGAACTTTTCTACTCATAATTATCAAAGTTAATTGTCTCTTGAGTTGACTATGTTCAATTGATAACCTACTAATATTTAAAAAAGTTAAATACTTTAATTTATTATTCACATTTTACATTTATAATTATAATAGATATTTATATTATAGGTTTATGATAAAGGAAATAAAATACTAATATAATAAATTTTGAACATGAAAATGAATATATGTTATAGTTAAAGAATATAATATAATGTGAAAATGATTTGTACCATTTATGATTTGAAATCTATATGTTAGGTTCTCATTGTAATACTTAGTAAAAATATTATTTTCCTACTCCTTATGTTAGTTTGTTTTAACTTATATTTTGTATTTGAATTTGAATTTAAATGTGTATACTTGATATATTTTGGTATAAAATTAAATTTAGTAATAATTATATATCTATATATATATATAATTTATCAATTGATTAGTGCTATATTCATTTATTTGTTTTATTTATTTTGAAAAGAACTTCACCAAACATGGATAAATAAATAAAATAGATGTAAATGATAATGAATAAAAAAAATTAATATTAACAGTTTGAAATCTATGATAGTTTAGGAAGATTTTGAAATCTGTTCTGACCTCAAGTTTATTGGGATGACATCGTTAGGGTCAATCACCGCGTTCGACGTATTGTCCGTCTTGACTCCTAAGCGATGTGAGACTATTGAGTGTGCCGGAACAAACCCCCGAGTCAACAGCTAAGGGAAGAGATTTTTATAGACGGTGCCAATATTCCAACCTCAAGTTCGTTGAGATAACATCGTTAGGGTCAATCACCACTTCGAGGTATTGTCTACTTTGGAGCCTGCTCCGTCACGGACTCACGCTTTTGTTGTTAAAAGGCGTATCTGAAGATTAGGAAAGAAAAATGTATTTAAAGTGACCTTAGTCTAAACTCCTAAGTGATATAAAAATATTGAATGTACCGGAACAAAATCTATGATAATTTAAAAAATTCTAAAATGCATGTTATTGTATGGAAGTTCTGAAACTTCAATGGTATTTTACGAGATTTTAGCGAAACTCAAATATGTTAGCGTGCGGTTTTGAAAGCTCTCTTAGATACCAAAAGATACAAATCTCCACCCAAAGTTAATTTTTCTTGGGGTTAAAAAGAATATTTATGTCCTCAACAAATAGTTTACCTGTAGAAACTATAAACTTACGTAAATGGCTTAGGGTAATGAAAAATAAAACTTTGTTAAAACATTTTTATTGTTTGTTAAAACATTTTTGTTGTACTTATCAATTATAAATTACTAAATCTAATGATTATATAAACTTTTGAAATAGTCATTCCAAGAAGGCTTTTCTGATTTATGTAATTGATGAAATATTTCTAAATTGTTCCATTCTAAACATAAAATCTATTTTTAAACTTTCAAATTGGTCAATCGAACGAATCTAGAAATTGAAGGATCACTTGATCTAAAATCTACCACGATAAATTTAGAAACAAAAATTACACAAAATTAAACTATGAAAATGACTACCTATTATATATTGGTGGATGCATGGTGGAATACTTGTTAGAATAAGAGAAGATAAACTACAAACCTAAATCCTAAACTTAAATTCTAAAAGAACAAGAATCACGCACAATCAAGATGGTGTAAGGAAAAAATAAGTTTAATATTGAACTTGTAACACTATTAGATACATAAAGAAATAAAAATATATAAAGAAATAAAAAAAAGGTGCACAAAGTAAAAACCATATATATAGAAATCTATCAAAACTGCGAATTCTTTCGGCACCAACAAAATACTATTTATTCATCCAAACCTCCGACTTTTCCTTTTATAAATTTAAATTTCGGCATAATAAATAAATAAATAAATAATAAGTTGTGAGATTTTAGGAAGCGTTTTGGTCAATGATCAAGTATTCTCATAGGTATACTTCTCCTATCTAAAACATAAATAAAATTAAGTAATTTTTACAATAATTAAAAAGTTACTTAATATTTCCTAAAAAAAGTTAGATAATATAGTTTAAGTTAATTAAATGCATTTAAAAATAATTTTTTCATCTAAAATATCCTTCATTAGAATTTAATATAAAAAATAAGCCATAAAATTTGGAATTTTAATTACTTGAAAAGTATGTTTGAGACGACATAATTAATTTGAATAATAATAATTAAAAATTTATTTATGCATGATTACAAAATTACATTTTTTAGGCATAATTAAGTTATAAAAATCTTGTAAATTAGGATATTTTCAATTTGTCTATGGTTATTGAAATTGTTTTTATTTACTTCTATGTTGTTTGTGTTGAAATGATATTTCTTTTTACTTTTTTTTAGTTTGTTATATTTTATGTTTTCCTTTTTTATTTTTTTATAGGATGGATTGAAAATTTGTTTTTATAATTATTATTATTATTATTTATAGATTTGGTATAGTCCCTATCACCCTGTTCTTGTTTTTTTTTTAAAAATAAATTTCATATAATAATTCTATGCTTAATTTAATTAAAAAAAATACTTACGCATCTCTTTTCTTCTTAAAAAATGAGTTAACCGATAACATAGAGGAAATTAAGGAAATAAGTTGAAAATATAAAGACGAAAGAAACGACTATGTCATCTATTTTGATGACAAAAAAATGGTAAGGTATTTAAAAAAAAAACAAAAAATATTTTAAATACTTAATAAAAACAAAATTTTTTAATAGAAACTCCTAAAACTTAATTAAACCCTTTTTGGAAGTGTGTAGTTGTGAGAATAACCACAGAGCCATGACAATAACTATATGGAGTAAAAGTTGACACAATAGATCTAAAATTAACAAAAAAAAAAACAAACTTAGTCTAACAGACTTACAAAGAATGGTGCTCTTACGTAAATGGCCAATAATATCATTTGATGGTAATATAATGCTTTCTACAACGTTAAATTTGAGGGCAGAAGAACAAAATCTAAGTGATCAACTCCTAGCATTTTACAAATGGTTACTTTTCTTTCTTCACACTAATACAAAGATTTGTGCCCCATGTGAACATCCACATAATCTAATAACAAAAGAGCTGAAAAGAAAATGTGAACACATGTTATGAAACCTACCATGCCTTTTTGCTAACACAACCAATACAAATGGATGCTCACAAAACACAAGAAAAAAAAGGGAGGGGCCAGGGTGAGAAGGGGTGGATTTACAACATGATGTTGAATCAGAGAACACATTTTGAACCTCAAAAGCTAAGCTGCATCACTAGCAATAGTCATGCAGAAATTGGAAGTTTGCATTCTCAAGAAGTTCTGCAGGAGGTTTTACTTTTGGAGTGCTCTTGTCTTGAGAAGAAGCAGGGATCTCTTCAACTATAATAGGATGACTGCAGTTTGGAAACAGTGAAAGGTGAAGAGTGCAGTTTGAATTAACATGAATTTTCTTGTAACTGATCCTAATGTGTATGTGTGAGTTTACCTTGTGTTGTCCTCCAACAAGTAGGTTTTACTATCTTCATCTTCATCATCTGTCATTAGAAGCTTCAATCTAGTAGTGACCTATACAGATACATAGCAGTTATTACAAAAGTTAATATTCATAGGACAAAGTACTGGCTGGGAGGAAAAAATGTGGATAGATAGATAGATGCAACTTACATCTGTTGATACACTTTGTTTTTTGTCATCATCATCATTAGAGTAGAGTGTGCATATTCTATAAAGTTGTTGAGCACTCAGGACCTAAATTCAGCACACACACATATATATAGATGTTAGAGTGACAGAAACATTGCACCTTGTTGTTATGTATATTACAGGTTTATAAAAGTTTTTAGTTGTTTTCAATATAGTAAAATTTAGTTTTAATCATTTCAAAACTTTTTGTTGGTTTTGATCTCCATACTATTTTTTAAAGTGATTATAGTTATCACTTACTGATATCTGACATGTCACATCAATGAAATGGCACATGACATACCATGTTTTAAATTCATGCCGCATCAATATATGGTGACAGGTACCCTTTTCAAAACTTATAATTATAAAAACCAAATCAATACAAAAAATTGAATGACTAAAACATAAATTTGCCATATTTGCAGGAATCAAGAAGTAAGAACCATATTAAATCTATATTATACTTGTATGAATACAATGTGTCTTATTCATGTTGCTGATCCCACTTAGTGAGATATGGCAAGAGGGTTGTTGGTGTGATAACTAATAAGGATACTATAATAAGCTGAAGTGCACCTCTTAATCAGTAATGCAAAGTGTTGATAGAAAGACAAGCTTACTTCAAAAAATCTTTTCCATTTTTTGCTCATATAGAAAAGATTTAGTCAAGGTTAAAGTTGCAGATGTCTGATAGCTTTGTAATAAGTTAAAGTATGGATATTCAGTGTTTGGTGTTCATAGTTATTTTACTAACAAGATCATGTATTCATAGTTTTAACTTACACGTGTTATCAATCACTCATATAAGATGAAAACACTTACAGGGCATAGTTCATTCGTAAGGTCATCATAAGTTAGCTCATCTTTCTGTTCTGCAACCTGGAAATATGGTTCATGAAAAAATTAAAACGAGGGAGAGGAAAGAGTGTTTGAAGATTTAGGAAAATTCTCATGTATGTTTGCAGTCATAATATCAAAACAAGTAAGGCAGTGTCCCTTTCACATGCCATCTTACTAATTTCTGAATGGTAAAGAAAGTCTAGAGTAACATGTTAATCAACTGGGTTAATTTTATCCAACGTAGAAAGTCTTTTTACAATGCAAAAGTGTTCACATCAAAGAAGAGGTCATAGGCATACCAAGAATCTAACTGCTTGTGTTGCATGTTTGAGTTCATCCCAAGATGAGCCAATGTACTGCAACAGAGATAGTTACTAGCTTCATAAGAATTAGAGTGAACACACTCTTAAAAATCACTGAAAAAACAATGCATGTGACTTCAGTGTGCATAGGAAAGTTATGAAAGGGTGGATACAGTGTACCTCCTCCGTTGCTTCAGTACACCACAGTTCTAGTTCAGCCAACCCTGATTTTATATATTCTCCATGTTTGAATGTGCAGCATTCTCCCTGCAAAAGAATGCTGGAGAACATAGCATTCCCAATTCACAAGTCAACTCAGATGCAATGCCTATAATTAGTCCATTACTGTAAAAGGGTTGAATGAAACAAGACATGTTTACCTATTAAAGAGCTCCACATTGATGTATTGAAAAATTTGATTAAATAGCTTCTGAACTAGAACAGTAGGCACCTGGGGCAAAACATAAAATCAGTTTGCTCTATAACATTAAAATGGACTTGGAAGACAAGGGCTGTAAAGATACCAATTTACTATCAAACCTTCACATACATAGTTTTCTTTCATAATCTTGAGATATTTATTGAGGCATTCCACAATGCTGAGCCAAGAACCAGATTGTTGGCTGTTTTCATTTGATGCTCTATCAGCCTGAAGTCATATATTATCATACATAAGTGGAATAAGCATAGTGAAATTGACACTAGTTGTAGATAAACTTCTCTTTAAGTACTTCTTGGAGAGAATAAAAGAAAGTAATCTTTTTGCTGCACACAGGCACCACATGCATGTGAATACCAAGACATATTCCATAACAAAGTACACAACCTTCATACCTTAATGCAAGAAGAAAGCAGAGGTGTCAAATCTGTCTTAATATTTTCTCGAACGATTCCATATATCTTTTCCACGTAAGCTGCAAGCTGTTGCTTGAAAAGCAAAGCTGGATACTTGGCATCAACCTGATGCACTACATCAAAAGCACTGCTGGAAAGACTATTAGATGAGCGGAAACCCTGAGAAACAACATCAAATTCCATATAGTGAGTTTAATGAGTAAAATACCATTATTTATAGCTGTCTATTTAAAATGAAAAGAATAATGTATATGGATGCTACTATAGCACAAACATAACCTTTTTTTTTCCCTCTTATTTGAGACAAAAGCCAGGCCAAAAAATGAATATATTATGGCCTAGACCAAGGTGTATAATAGAAATATAATAAATTTTATTGATTTTGGGTACAAATTCTTACATATTTTCCCTTTCATTTTATTTCTCCTTCATTAACAATGAACTTTAGACACTGACATGCTACAAAGCAAAGTGTACTCATATAGCATGTTGTAGGCAACAAGGAGACAAAAACATCCTATTGACAACCTTCATTATTGGTTATACATTTGGAAGTCTAATTAATTTCATAGCAGCGTATAATATATATATAGCAGCTAAACCATCATATGCAAGTAGAATATTGATTTGCATTATGACCCAATATGGACCTTATGCTCAAGACCTTGGGTTGTTAACTTGGATAGCAATAAAAGAACTTCATACCTGGGTCATCCTCCCAAAAAATGATGTCGGAGTGGGTGGTTTCCGTGCTGTAGGTACTCTTAGACATCTATGAAGATGGAAAAACAAAGAAGATGTGTTGGATAGCCAATAAGCCATACAATCATTTTTGTCTGGATCCTGCAAATATGTCAAGTTGAATATCATGTGAGACTACATTAAAATAATCTCCCTTATCTAAACTACACATACACTTTTTTTTCAACAAAATGGTAGTGCTAAATGTTGGGAAGTTCCACATCGCTTGCCCCAATTTTTGAAGGTGGGTTATATATCTATTGGACAACTTCACTTAGTGGTAATCAATTTTAAAATGAAATCTGACATGGTATCAAGCTTACAACTCATCTTGATAATTGCCTATTTTGATAGACTTGCTTGGTTTGGCAGACATATGTCAAAGAAGGGTGCCTACCTCAAATATTGGAGTGCAGTTTATATGTGACACTAAAGAACACCAAGCACACAAAAATGCCACTCTTTTTGATATGTTTTTAATTTTTGTCCGATATGTTTGTAATTATTATTATGGAAATGCTACATTGTTTTCAATTTTTGCAAAGTAAAAGACAGAAAATGATTGTTATTTATTCCTTTTATCTAACCTTGATTATTTACCAATTTCCTTGAGAAAGAGAGAAAAAGATCCTATGTCAGGTATCTCACATCTCAATTTGTGTTTATTCAACATCAAAGTTTTATTTCACATGTTGACTCGATTAAAATCTCTATACCAATACAAGAAGCCTTAAATGATGAGAACTGGATGTTTTTAGGAATGAGATACAAGAATCAACATTTCACCTATTGACTCTACTACAATCTCTAAACCATTTATAGTTCACCTATTGATAGAATAGTTTGAGTAAATAGACATTTACCTCTATTTCAGAACCAATAATCTGAATAAGACGATCAAATATGCTTGTTTTTTCTGCTTCAAAAGATTTCCAATGTAGCAGACAATTATAAAGGGTAAATGCTGCAACAGGTTTTCCTTCAGAGAACCCAAGATCTTTTGTCACACATTTGAAAAGAATATCTATACTCTCCTATACACAGGGAAATCAAAACAAAAAGACAATCTGAATAAATTCTACAAAAGAACATAAAAGTATAAATTAAATGTATTATTAAAAAACAATTATTCTACACTAGCATACTTGATGTCTCTCCATAAGAGATCTCCTTACTTTACTATCCTCTGAACCAAATGTTTTTGCTGGAATTGAACTCTGCTGTGCCTATAGAAAATAAACTTTTCTTCAAAACCTTCATAAAAGGGTAGGTGGAAAACTTTTCTTTCTTGATACAAAGAAAATGCATAAATTACAACAAAAGTAAAAGGGATTTCAAATGTAAGCCCCTGATTACCTGATGACCATTTTCCGCAGGCTGCAGTAGCAAGAGCAGAAAAAGACATTAATATAATCTCCAGTAAGGGTAAACAAGGATAATAGTCAGTGACTGTTGCAACAAAGAATTATTAATTCATAATACTCATTAACTTGGTTTAATTGAAATTGTCCAAATTATCCTCAAGGCTCGTATAGACAACTAAGAATACAATTACATAGGAGTTAGGACCAGCATTAAACAAAAATGATTTGATTGAGGATAATTTAAAAAATATCAATTAAAAGTAAATGATGGGGAATGTATATAGACTACTAAGAGTACCACAACATCACTTAGTAAGCAATGATCTTGTATTTACCGGAACTGTAGCAGGTGAAAACTTTCCTGACATTCTTCTGGATGATGATGAACTCAACAAGGTTTGCTGCCGCAAAACTTGATTCTCAGTTTCCATATCAGATACTTTTTCTTCAAGTCTAGCACATAAGTAAGCAACATATCACACCAAGGAGAGAATCTAATATTCCTTATAATGCATATCTGCAAAAACAAAGACCAAATACTAACCTCTGCATATTTGTCTTTATCTCAATCATCTTTGATTCTGTCTCTATAATTTGATTCATGCGCTCCTCACTAATCCTGTTACTTTCTTCATATTTCCTCTCTGTTTCATCAATTTTTATTTCCAATGAATTAATTTGACCCTGCAATGCCTCAGGAGTTATTTCTCGATATTATGACAACCTTAAAACATAACTATCAAAACATTTCTTATGTAATTTATACCTTAAGCTGTTCATTTTCTGTCTTAAGTTTACTAATCAACTCATTGTCGGTAGCATTAAGAGGAGAATCCTGTACAGTTTTCATTTCCAATGAATTAGCCAGTTCCACTAAAGCATAAAAAAACCAGAACACAAAAGCATTTATTATTTAATTTATACCTTTAGATTTTCATTTTCTGAGACAAGCTTATTGATCAACTCATTTTCAGTACCATTAACAGGAAGCTCCTGTACTGTTTTCTTTTCCAATGAATTAATCCTTTGCTGTGAAACATAAAAAATAACAATAACCATGATGATATAACGTAAATTTCAAACACTCTTTTTTTTAATAGAAATGAGAGTGCTAGGGCATCACTATGTTGTTTGCATCCCAACTGTATTGGTACCACAATTTATACCTTAAGATGTTCATTTTCTGAAGTAAGTTTATTGATCACCTCATTGTCAGTAACGTTAGCTGGAAAATCCTGTACAGTTTTCTTTTCCAATGAATTAATCCGTTCCTGTAAAGCAGAAAAAATAATGATAATGATAACAATAACAATAACAATGACATTGTATAAATTTCAAACACTTATTATTTAATTTATACCTTAAGTTGTTCATTTTCTGAAGTAAGTTTATTGATCACCTCATTCTCACTAAGATTAACAGGTATCTCCTGTAGAGTTTTCTTTTCCAAAGAATTAACCCGTTCCTGTAAAGAATATAGAATATAACTCTGGATACTATGACACACCTCGCTGCATAAATTTATCAAATACTTTTTATGCAATGCTTACCTTGAGTTGATCATTTTCTGCTGTAAGCTTGCTGATCAATTCATTGTCAACATCATTAACAGAATTCTCCTGTCTACTTGGAGTTTGCTCAGCTACTTTCTTGGCAGCTTCTTGTTCCTGAATGAGCGCTGCCTTAGTTTCTTGGAACTGAAGCTCCATCTCTTTCAAAGCAAGTTCTAGTTTTTCAGTTTCCTGTATCTTAGCTTCCTTAAATTCTTGGAACTGAAGCTCCATCTCTTGCAGTTTTTCAGTTTCCTTTTCCTTGGCTTCCTTAATCTCTTGCAAAGCATGCTGTAGTTTTTCATTTTCCCGTGTCTTGGCTTCCTCAATATCACAATGAACCGAAACATTTAGAATGTTGGTGAAATAACACAATTAAAACAGTACTTTATAGGTAAAATAACCAAGTTAGCAATAGTAGGCATGAAGAAACTTTTTCATGCTTCTACATTTTCATTTACTGTAAATAACTTACCCTCATTGCCTTTTCTTCTTCTAGGCATGAAGTTAATTCTTTGACTTGCTTTTCCAGATTATTTTTTGCCTCTTCAAGCACCTTTGCTTCCTTCGCAGCCTGCAGTATATTAAAATTTAGATCTTTTTCAATTATTTAAAGAAATAACAGACATTCATATACAAAACCGTTGTAGCAATCTTATACACATGTAAAGTAGATATAACACTACATTTTTATATCGAAAGGGAGAAAATAACACTTTCCAAACAATAAAATCATTTCCCATAGATACATAGTTAAAAAAGTTGGTGCTAACTGGTTTACTGCATAGAGAGGAAAGTAAGAGAGAATGAGGAATTTGAAAGTTGCAGTGTTGTGAGTGCTTTATATTTACCTTATCTCTAATAGCACTGACTTCTTACAAAATTATATATTCTAAGAGAAAAGCAGCATATAATAGTAGACAATAGTGATTTAAAGAAATTCATGGTAACAAAACTGATCAATTTCTCAAAAAAGATAATCAAAATGTTTAAGAATGGCAGTTACTTTTAAAATGGAAAACACTTGCAGTTCGCTAATGTTTGAAGAATCAAGTAAAGTAATCAAGAGGGAAGAGGGAGCACCATTTTAAGCTTTCGAAGTTCTCTCCGTGCCATTGTTCTCCTCCAGGAACACTGTGCAAAAATTGCTGCTTTCTTTAGCTTCAGGAAATAAGTACGAGTCGAATGACATCTGTATCGACCCTATGATAAGAAAAAGAAAACACAATAAATTAATCATGTTTTATGTATAACTCACCAAATATCATACAGTATGAATATATGATTATTATTGAGAAAAAAAATTGCTCTAACACTTTTCAATGCTTTAACCTCAGGCTTGTTAGTTCATTATAAAATATTAAAAACATATTACACAAAGAAAGGATAAGTAAAAGGCACAAATTTCTGCTGAACTTCTAGTTAACAGAGAAACTGAATTTCTCAAAATTAGGAATCAATATATGATGGGGAGTCCAGTAAACAAAGTTCCTTCCATTATGGTGCTAGTGGAGGGTAAAAAGTTTGCATCTTAATAATACCATGATTGAGAGAAAACAAAGGTAATGTTTCAGATAGTAGTCCTCTTTAACTAAGAAGAAAACGCTCCACTATCCTACCTGAATAACAATTGCAGCTTGTGTCCGTCTCCTGAATCTAAGATCATTTCTAGCAGCCATCCCTCGCATACCAGTTTGAATACAAATAGCTGAGGCATATGTAGTTTTATAAGCATTTCTGGAAGTATGCATGCGAAAGTCTTTCTGAATTTTAATAGAAGCAGCTTCTCTCCTCATGCATTCATACTGATGTCGTGCAAGTTGTCCTACATTAAATTCAGAGCAAAGAAATGCACAATCAACACGTCATAGTCTTTCACTGATTGCATAGTAAAACACTGCAAACAGCCCTAAAGGATTCATATAAATGACACCTTTCGCAACCCTTTGAAGTTCTATGGCAGACAACTGCAATAAAATGTAGTGTTTCCGACAGAGAAACGTGCGGACTTTTCTCTGAATAACACTTGCAGACCTTCCCAGGACCTCAGCACGACATGCATCTAGTTCTGCCATTTGACCTGCCCTCAGAAACACTTTTGTCTTTCCAATCTGCAATGGGAATAGTTCAGTCAGAAAGAGTTTTATTTTCTTTCCTTTTGTGCTAAGATCTTAAATCCAGCAATCACACAAGCACATGGATGCAATAGCAGTTAACTTTGTTTGTACTAGCTGGAACAACTCCTATTTTCTCCATGGTGTTACATAAACCATGGAAAAGGAAAAAAGAAAGTCTCCAAAAACATTTAAATTCCAATCCATGTTATTGTAACATGTGTTGGAAGCAAGGTAGCATTAACTATTATCCATGTAACCAGCAAGCAATGTAAATTGGCACCTGATAGTCTTTAAGGTTCGCTCTATCTAGAAGCCTCTTGCAAGCAGTCATCTCATCAGGGCTGCGAATATATGGTTATTGTTATTCGGTTTCAAATGCTCCACAATCAGATTCATATAAGATGACTGGAAAAGGCAAAACAGAAAATGGAAAGGGATGAAAATACCATGCTTTCAGAACCGAAGGTTCCAGGATGGTAAACCGCTGAACAAATTCATCAAAGTTCTTTCTAGTGGGATATCCAGCACAACTTATCCGAATTGCCTCCATTACTCCCTGTGAATTGCATCCACAAAGTCTCAAGTCACTTGGCCAGAACACTTATGTTTAGACAAGAGAACACAGCCAAAATGGCATTGAACTTACTCCACATCGAAGCTGCTGCAAAACATTGTTGTTCTCGAATATCCCTGGCTTCAGAAGATTATTTGGCTTTACACAACGAATATAGTGAGGCTCGGTAGCGTTTAGTGTTTCAACCAAAGATTGAAGTTGTAGCTTCGTTAAACATGCATCAAGAATAATACCAATAAATAAAAGGCAGATAATTTGGATTATAGGCTTGGCAAAACAAAACAGACCTTAAACTGAGTGGCTATAGAAGAGAACTTTGTTGATTTTGTAGTTTCCTCGGGTAAAGGTGGAAACAACCCTGAAACAAAGGGGCACTTCGAAGCACTGAGTAGAGCAGCATGCTCCGGAACAACGTAGTCTTTATTTTTATCAAGGAACAAGTCAGTTTGATAAGTGACCTGAAATTGAAAACCATCATATATTAAGCCTTTTTTTTTCTGTCTTTAATGGTGAGTAACTATGTAGACCAAAATGTACTTCACTTACATCACCGGCATAGTGGTTAATGGTGAAGTCAGTGCGAGACAACTTTGGCTTGCTGAAGCGTTTGTTGTCTTTAAAGGTTTGGTATAGCTTTTCAGCAAATGTTTCATGCGTTGATCTTGGAAACATACTACAAAGAATAAGCAGGACAACCTCACAATCTCAAAGGATATGCACATGCAGATATCATTACATAATAAATGTATATGTATATTTATGCAAAAACGAATATGATTAGCCATTCCATAGCTAAATATACAGGTATTTGAACCATTCAGTCATTAAATACATACCAGGCCTCATCCAGGAGAGCAATAACACCACCAGGTTTCTGAAGTTATAGGATACATCAATTAGAAAGTGTAAAATCCAAACAAACAAGTATATCTCAGTAAAGGTCAAAAACATATGAAGTTATATCCACAAGCAATCAGTGCACATCCTTGCAAGATAAAAGAAATTTACTTCATCATATTATAAGAAAGTCTACTTAATTGTAACATCAATAGAATAATGGCTATTCACTATTCTAAACAAATTTAAGTTGCTGATAAGTTTTGATTTGAATGGCAAGTTTTAGAAAACAAGCATCATGAAAATTTTATACAATACATGTATTATCATCACTAATATTGTCTTATGTATAAATGGTGAAACCATCGAAATGTGAATGAAAATACATGTAAAGAAGAATGAGATGGCAAACTGATAGAACTTTCCTAAAATTGAAAAATGGATGAAAGTGTGAATTACACCTTCTCTATGAGATCAAGAACATCTTGATTATCAACGAATTCAATATAACTCCAATCAATCTCTTCCTTTGTATATTCCTCTTGCTCCATTTTGAAGACATGCTGCATAATGAAATGTTAATTGAGTCTACAGAAATTGTTTAGCAGAAAATGAATTCCAATAAGATAGAGAATATAAAAGAAACTAACCTGGTTGAAATGTTGCTGTAATTTCTCATTTGTCAAATTGATACAAAATTGCTCAAAGCTGGGCGTGACCATTAGATAGGAGAGTTCCAAAAGTTAGTAACACAGGCACATAAAAAGGTCAATCCAAAAAATTACATGATAGTCACTAATTACAAAGTCTAATATAACAAACACAATAATTCAGCATTGGTGACAGTCACACTGACAATAGAGATATACATAACATGACTATCAACACATAACTAAAGCTTTAAGTGAATAGCCAGTTTTTATACACTGTTTTTATCTTCTTTACATCAACTTTAGTTAAAGCCATGCTACATTAATTATTTTCCCATTATCTCTTCAGTGTTTTTTTGAACCATATATCCTATGTCCATCTAGCAAATCAAAGTCTATGGCAGCCAAAGAAGAACAAATCCATAGCCAAGAATATTGTCCCCTAATGCATAAAATAAAAAATTTATGGCTTTATGATCTTCTGTATCATAATTCACAGACACAAAGCACATAAGTTCCTATAGTTAATAATCCCATTTCATGTAAACCCCTGGGCAAAAAAAGGGGAAATGGCTAAGCACCTGTTGGTTTTGAAACTCTCAAATCCATATATATCAAGAACTCCAATCAATTTATTTGAATCTGGATCTTGCCCAATAGTGTTGTTTATCTTGCACACAATCCTGCATCACCAGATGTTTTGCACAAATCGAATTACAGAAACTCATACATATTGAAATGAGCTTTCATAAGGACTGTAAACATCTTGAACATCACAGATATACCAGTCAAAAAGCCTTGAGTAAACTATTTTAGCCAATGCATCTCTGCTGAGAGCTGCAGAATTTGGATCAAGTGATTTTGTTATGGTGTCACCACGAGTCACCATAACACGTTTGCAGAAAGAGTCTTCGAGGGACTTCTCATCACACCTTCAACAAACAAATAATCGTAGATGCAATAGCCTTGAAGATTAATCTTTATAAGAAACAACAAATAAATTGACGACTTCACTTACATCAAAAGCTCTGCTGCGGTTTTTAGGTGGTAAAAGGATTGTTCATCCTTCGGCTGAGAGGAATCCAACTCCTCTTCCGCCCCCTTAACAAACTCAATGTTTCCTAAATGAAGTACTGCGGCTACTATTCGAAATATAGCATCCTGAGAAGAGGGATGGCAAATTTTTCTAATGAAAACAATAAAAAGAAAAAAAAGAAGAAACATACACACACTCTCCAATGGGAATGTTACTGAGGGGTACCTGCTCATCTGCGCTGATCCCAACAACCTCCATAGCTCTCTTAGTTGCATGATACTCCTTAGAATCATCCAGCCCATCCAACTCAATGCAATTTGATTGATTAAGGTAATGGAATTTTCTTGGATCTCCCAATTTGTATTTATCAACATCCTAAAAATGGGAAAGCTCAAATAAAAACAAATTCACATCAAACAAGATCAACTAACAAGCTAAATTCAAAACCCAACTTTTGAAGCTCATATCCATATAGAGAATGATCATGAACTTTTGTAATAAAACCATGAATCCTGTAAGATCCTTGGATCAAGATAGTGATGAGGGAATTGGATAGTTTGAGTTCATAAAATTTAATCCTCTTTGTCATTATTGTACAAAAACAACCATGAACCATTTTATCACATTCTCTATTCCAACTCCAAAATTGCTGACTGTATTTTACACATAAGAAGCAACCCCACTCTACTCTCCTCCCCTATCTCTTAAAAACAAGAGCACTTCATTTATCCATAGCATTGAGAAATTCCCCAACTAATTACTACTGTAATTAGGAGAAATCAAGTCACACTGTTTGTTACCCTATGTAGTCTTACATTAGTAAACAATTTATACTGTCTTGTCTATGTAATGCGTACCTTTGCACATTTTATCATCAAGTAATTACATTCAGAAATTATCCTTCAAGTTAATATATGAATTCCAAATCTGGAGGCTTATGCGTCTGCAAAACCCTAACCATAAAGCTGACTTTATTCAATGGCTAGAGACATCAAAGCCACGATGGATCATTGCTCATGATTATTTTTTTGGAAGATCTTGATGTTCTTAAGCAAATTTTTGCATATCATGGAATTAGATCTTAAATTTTACAGACCAAAATTTATTATCCAAAAGGAAGAATCATCAAGTACCTCTTTTGGTGCAGCACAAAGCATATAAAAGCAATGATAGTTTCTCTCAGGATCAGAAACTTGACAAACACGAGATCGTTCCAGCAAATATGTTCTGATAGCAGCTCCTGAAATTCTCCCCTTTTGATCAAACTGAATCTCCACAAACTTACCAAAACGACTGAAATTATACTATGTAAGCTTAGGACAGACTTTAAAAAAATTTAGGAAAGAGGCTGCAGAAGAAATTGCAAAGGAAAAAAAAAATGTTACTGGACAACACATTTAGTACCTCGAATTATTATTCCTAACCGTCTTTGCATTGCCAAATGCTTCTAAAACTGGATTGGACTGCACAAGTGTTAATAACATGCAAAATAAGTAATAACATCCAAGATTATATTTCTCTAGAAAGTATCACAAAACTTACAATCATTGTACTATGAGCGAGATAAGAAACTAAAAAGCATAAATATTATCAGAATTTAGTTTCTTACCTCGAGAACTTGTTGCTCCACAGACCGTCCTTCAGTTGCCGCTCTCCCTCCCAAAAAAGCAAGATAATGCATAAGCATCTTTGTGCTCTCTGTTTTGCCAGCTCCACTTTCTCCACTAACCAAAATAGATTGGCTTCTTTCTTCGTTTATCATTTTGCTGTTCATATTTATCTTGGTTAGTGAATGCAAGTTCATTAGTTTATATCATTTGCAATTTCTATGAACCTTTGATACTATTGAATGGTATACGCTTCATGCAACAAATTTATTCGTTTCTTAATTATCTAGACCTGTCATCATCCTTAAACAGTAGAAACATGTTAAAGCCTCAAAAAACTGAGAGCAGCAACAAGGTACCTATATGCAGAACTTGCAATTGCAAAAGGATGCGGGCTCTGCTCACCAAAAGCCGCACCTTTATACTTTGCCATGGTACTAGTTTCACTCAAATGAGGTAACCTTTGAAAAGGGTTCACAGCTATCAATATATTTCCCGTGTATGTCTACAAACACCATCACCAAAAGTTAAAGCTTCGTTGCAGTGACTGTAAAAGCAAAGTAAAGCACATCCGGAATATGAAATTTCATTGCACAAGACAAATTTGACATCTTACATAAATTTCATTTCCGGAATATCGAATTTGCAAATTCTGAAGAACTCCTGGTTCATGCAGATATGCCAGTCTTGTCATATCTTCCACACCATTAGGTGGGAATTCCGGATCTTTGGGATACATGTTAGTTGATTTGCTCACAACCTACAATGGAGATGCACATGGTGTTGATTACTTTTAACAGTTTAATAATCTCATTGTGTAAGTGAATTTGGTTTAACTCTAAGTATAATGGAGAATCTTGCAAACAAACTTCTTGACAAGATTTAAGCTAAACTACAGAATTCCTTGCTAAAGAAGTACCCATGATGGTAATATCAGATGCACTGTGAAGGAAAAAACTCTACCACATACCGTAATATTCCTTTTCACCAATATAATAATGCATCACACACCCAAAATTGCCTCAAAATGTACAAAGCATTGGAGAAATGAACTACATATACTGGAAAGAGAACATGTTTCTTATATTTTGGTTAATATGCTGAAATTTGATTGATGTTTGGATCATCAATTACAAACCAATATGTGGAGAAGAAATAAGAAATGCCATACAGCTTCTCATGACATAGTATGTTTGTTAGTTATGAATGAGCAAATTCAGAACCATAAAGAAACACATAGTATGTTTGGATCTCTTTTTGTTTTATATACAGTACATGCATGGGTTCTTTTAAGCAACTACTTGAAGCCAAGCTAAAAAAGCGAGTGAAAGTCATCAAAGTTGAACTTTTAAACAACTTCAAATTTGCTTTTAATTGCAAAGCTATTTTTCAGGTGTAATGGTTCCACATTTGAAAATTATCCAAAAAAGGATGGATTGTTGATGAGGTATATTATATAACTTTTACGTTAAGCTTATTATTAAATTAGATATTGCACTTTTTATTTTTTTACTTTGACATAGAAACAAAGTCAGACTACCCCAAGAGAAAAAAGGGAAAAGAGGAGAAAACAAGCACGAAATTAACTATGAGGTAAATTCATTTAACATATTTTTTATTTTTTATTATTTATTAACTAATTTTGCTAATCTTATTTGGAACGTATCCTACTATGTTTTATCCAAGTATTTTGAATGATACTAACTATTATATATCTAGTAGTACATGAGAGAGAACTTTGTGGTTGTGCTACAGATACATGTATACAGATTTAATATAGGTTGAGGAGACTCACCCTGGTGCCTGATTCAAAGATAATGGTGACCTCATCTTGGTTAGATTCCTGGATTTCTCCATCTATCCAAGCTAACTCAGGGTCCTCTACCCAAACATGGGACCCCACTACATAATTGAGTTGACCAGCCTGTGCATTCAAAACAATTATCAGTGCTTTTATCATCAATAATACAATCACATTTTAATTTATATTGCAATCATTTGTCACATGCAAACCAGCTGGTGAAACTTTGCTCCCACAGTACAAACAAAAGCCAATCATATAAATGAAGCCAATGCTGCCAATTTACACAGTAAATGCCACCTAGTTAAAACTCTTTAAACTTTAAAAAAAATTGTCATTCACAATAAAAGTAAAAAAAAAAAAGCACTTCTGCATGATATTTAATAAGATGCATCTGTTTTTAACCACAGTGCCTTATCACACCTTTCTAATTATTTTTCTAAGAGAATTCAACATGTGCAAACACATCTACTTTAACCATGTCGAGAAATGATATCATACAACATCTTCAGAGAAACTAGAATCAGATATATCTAGTCATATTAAAGATTTTGTAGCCCCAAAATGAGCAAAATCACTTTAAAGCATTTGCCACAAAGAATTTCAACCATCTCCATGTTCTAGGACTAAAACAAATAAGCAAAAGCTTGTAGGGGTTGCGGACACTAAAAAAATACTCGATGAATGAAAAGTGTTTATTTGAACCATGTAACAGAATGTGAAGCCTATCTAACTGAAGGGCACCAAAGGAAAAGTAACACAATGTGAAATTGGAAAGTGTAAGAAGTTATTACCATTGCTAACAAAATGTTATGCACCCAAATGAATCCGAGGATCAGCTACTCAAACCTTGGATTGCATCACCCGAGTCTACCAAGCAATGTGGAGAAAATAACTTGAGAATATTGAATCTCCAAGGGTGCAAGGATTAGATTATCTTGCTAAGCTATCTATCTATCTATCTCTAAGTGAAACAAACTTGCTAGTGTTATATATATATAAGTTGGCCTTTTCTTGGTATGAAGCTTGAAAGATTCAAAATGGGAGTCACCCCGTTGCAGAAGAGGCTTCACAATGACGTGGCTTTTCACAAGAAGATGATCCAACCTATGCTAACCCCTCCTCTGCAACTATCTCCCTCTATTCTCTTCTCTTGCTTCTGCTTCACTCTTTTCCTTCTATGTCTCTATCCAATTTCCTTGTGCTTTTCTTCCCCAACAACGTAAACACGTTATAACATCACACATGAAACGTGATCACAAACAACAACTGTATATGTATGTATATCCCCAACAAGTATCTTAATCTTATGTAACTGGCACACCATGAAATCCAACTTCACATGTTGTCCTTATTCCTCTCACAAGATACCATATACACTTCCAACTAAAATAAAAAATCTTTGAATCCCTCGTTGTTTCTTCACACCTAGGATTCATCGTTTGCACATGAATCTCACACATGCACGTATGCACTATGCCATCATGGGATCTTCTTTGTTGAATCTAAATACACCATGCCTTGTAAATTCTTGATGCATGGGACGAGAGTTTTGACGTGATCAATCTCAGAAAGTGTCTTTAATCTTTCTCCTGCCTAGACCCTTCTTCTTCCACATCATGCATCATCATCCACAAATGATGATCCTAGCATAAATCCAAATTAATTAAGAGAAAACAAAAAATCTACATGCATTTTCTTGAATCCAAGCATCTAGCATCTACCCTCATCGTGGTTGAAGAACTCGTTGGTGCAACATCACCAGTGTGGTAGCTTTTCAACCATTAAATTGAATCTGAATGAATATCTGATAGAAAATTTGTTTTTGGCAGAATTCAATGGCTTAGAAAATATCACTTACTTGTTGTATTGGTGCAACGGTGGCATGTTAACTTTTTTCCTTAACAGATATGAATCATACCAATGTTTGTTTACCCTTATTCGAGGAAAACCGGAGATCTAACTAGCTTCTCTACGTGGTTAAATCTACTGCATTTTCTATTTTTATACTAATTTTAGCTATTATAGTATTAATATTAGTATTACATTTAAATCTTTTTTTCTTTTATCAGCATTACATTTAAACCTTATTCTAAACTCATGCTAGTTATCGTTACATTTAAGTCTTTTTTTTCTGCATACATTTACATCTTATTATAAACGTGCTAGTTATGGTTACAATTATAAATTTGAACTAGGATAATTTGTTTTCTATTTTGATAATTGAATTGTATAATAATTTTATCTTAATATACTTGCACATGTTTATTTTATAAACATTTTAAAATTTTTTTTTATGCTTTTGTTATTTACAAAACATAATAAATTATTATGTTTTAACTTTCTTATTGCACAAAGTTGTATATTGCGCCTGATACTTGGTCGTGTTTCATTGATACATGTCCATTTAAACTTCATAAATTACAATTTCCAATTTAAGCAGGAAAATACAATTTCTATATATCAAAATAAGAAAAGTAACATATACATTTATTTATTATTTTTTTCTTGCTTAGGTAAGTACCCGAGGGTCAATTGTATATGTCTGTAATACTTATTACATACATATATATACATGGTTGGAAATATGGAAAGTTTAGAGGATTTATTCTAAGGTTTTAGAATTATTTTTATTGTCTCTTCACATTTTTTTAACAATATTTCCTTCCAATAATATTTTTGTTGCTTTATTAACTTGGGAGAAAAGTACTAAACATAAAATTGTTTTTATATTATTTTAATATTTATGTGTTGAATTATGGAAAATATTGTCAAAAAATATCATTAGTTAATACAAATAAATATAAGAATAGTAAGATGTTAGATTAAGTGCACATAAATATTAAATACACTTTAGCTTTGAAAAGGTAATAGTATATATTATAAAGAGTCAATAAAAAATAATTCCAGAAGCTTAGAATAAATTGTCTAGAAAATTTTCCATATTTTTTGAACATATATAATATTTGTATGTAATATTATTATACTCATATAGTCATATACAATTGCCACTCCGGTACTTACCTAAGCAATAAAAACAAACAAATGTATATGTCATTTTTATTATTTTGATATAGAAATTATATATTTTTCTGCTTAAATTGGAAATTATAATTTGACATATCTACAGAGTTTAAATGAAACACGACCATCAATGAAATACGACTGAGTGCAATAAAAAAGTTAAAACATAATAATTTATCATGTTTCGTAAATAATATAAACACAAAAGAACTAAGACAATGTTTCTAAATAAACATGTGTAAATATATTAAGCTAAAATTATTATACATTTATCAAAATAAAAAGCAAATCATCGTAGTTCAAATGAGACAACACAACAGAAATGTGGAAATGTACACATAGTCGAGAACAGAAAATAATTAAAATTGTAACCGTAACTAGCATGAGTTTAGAATAAGATTTGAATGTAATATTAATATTAATACTATATAGTATCAAAAATTAGTATAAAAATAGAAAATTGAGTAGATTTAACCACATAGAGAAGCTAGTTAGAAACAAACATTGGTATGATTCATATATGTTAAGGAAAAAAAATTAACATTGCACCAATGCAACAAGTAAGTGATATTTTCTAAGCCATTGAATTCTGCCAAAAACAAATTTCTAGCAGATATTCAAATTCAATTTAATGGTTGAAAAACTACCACACTGCTGATGTTGCACCAATGAGTTCTTCAACGACGATGAGGGTGGATGCTAGAGGCTTAGATTCCAGAAAATGCATGTAGATTTTTGTGTTTTCTCTTAATTAATTTGGATTTATGATAGGATCATCATTTGTGGATGATGATGCATGATGTGGAAAAAGAAGGTTCATGGGAGGAGAAAGATCGAGGACACTTTGAGATTGATCATGTCAAAACTCTCATCACATGCATCAAGAATTTACAAGACATGGTGTATTTGGATTCAACCAAGGGGATCCCATGATGGCCTGGTGCATACCTGCATGTGTGAGATTCATGTGCAAACAATGAATCCAAGGTGCGAAGAAACAACAAGGGATTCAGAATTTTCTATTCTAGTTGGAAGTGTATATGGCATATTGTGAGAGGAATAAGGAAAGCATGTGAAGTTGAATTTCATGGTGTGCCAATTACATAAGATTAAGATACATATATAGTTGTTTGGGATGTACATACATGCACAGTTGTTTGTGATCACGTTTCATGTGTCATGTTACAACGTGTTTACGCTGTTGGGGAAGACATGCACAAGGCAATTGGCTAGAGACATAGAAGGAAAAGAGTGAGGCAGAAGCAAGAGAAGAGAATAGAGGGAGATAGTTGCAGAGGAGGGGTTAGCATAGGTTGGATCATCTTGTGAAAAGCCACGTGATTGTGAAGCCTCTTCTGCAACGGGGTGACTCCCATTTTGAATCTTTCAAGCTTCATACCAAGAAAAGGCCAACTTATAAATATAACACTAGCAAGTTTCTTTGAGTTAGAGATAGATAGATACATAGCTTAGTAAGATAATCTAATCCTTGCACCCTTGGAGATTCAATATTCTCAAGTTATTTTCTCCACATTGCTTGGTAGACTCGGGTGATGCAATCCAAGGTTTGAGTAGCTGATCCTCGGATTCATTTGGGTGCATAACATTTTGTTGGCAATGGTAATAACTTCTTACACTTTCCAATTTCACATTGTGTTACTTTTCCTTTCGTGCCCTTTAATTAGGTAGGTTTCACATTCTGTTACACGGTTCAAGTAAACACTTTTCATTCACCTAGTATTTTTTGTGTTAGCAACCCTAAGAAACTTTTGCTTGTTTGTTTTGGTCTTAGAGCATGGAGATGGTTGAATTTCTTTGATGGCAAGTGCTTTAAAGTGATTTTGCACATTTTGGGGCTACAGAATCTTTAACATGACTACATTATATCTGATTCTAGTTTCTCTGAAGTTGTTGTATGATATCATTTCTCGACATGGTTAAAGTAGATGTGTTTGCTCATGTTGAATTCTCTTAGAAAAATAATTAGAAAGGTGTGATAAGGCACTGTGGTTAAAAACAGATGCATCTTAATAAATATCGTGCAGAAGTGGTTTTTTTCATTTTTTTTTTTTTACTTCTGTTATGGATGGCAATGTTTTTGAAGTTTAAAGAGGCTTAACTTTTGATATAAAATTGACAGCATTGGCTTCATTTATATGATTGGCATTTATTTGTATTGTGGGAGGAAAGTCTCAGCAGCTGGTTTGCATGTGACAAATGATGGCAATATAAATTAAAATGAGATTGTATTATGATGATAAAAGCAGTGACTATTTTTTGAATGTACAGGCTGGTCAACTCAATTATGTAGCGGGGTCCCATGTTTGGTTAGAGGACCCTGAGTTAGCATGGATAGATGGAGAAATCCAGGAATCTAACAAGGATGAGGTCACCATTATCTTTGAATCTGGAACGAGGGTGAGTCTCCTGAACCATATATATGTGTCTGTAGCAGACACACAAAGAGTGCCAACAACATTTTCTCTTTCATGTGCTACTAGATATATAACAGTTAGTAACATTAAAAAAAAAAAAAAAAAGTTACTAAACCGTAGAAATGTTACTAATTTTATGTCATGAGAAGCTGTATTGCACTTCTTATTTCTTCTCCACATATTGGTTTGTAATTGATGATCCAAATATCGATGTATTAACCAAAATGTAAGAAACATATTCTCTTTCCAGTGTATGTACTTCATTTCTCCAATGCTTTGTTCATTTTGAGGCAATTTTGGATGTGTGATGCATTATTATATGGGTGAAAAGGAATATCACGGTATGTGATAGAGTTTATTCCTTCTCAGTACATCTGATATTCAAATAATAGATACTTCTTTAGCAAGGAATTGTGTAGTTTAGCTCAAATCTTGTCATGAAGTTTGTTTGCAAGATTCTCCAGTTTACTTTAGAGTTAAATCAATTCACTTACACAACGAGATTATTAAACTGTTAAAAGTACTCAACATCATGCATCTCCATTGCAGGTTGTGAGAAAATCGGCTAAAATGTATCCCAAAGATCCGGAATTCCCACTTCATGGAGTGGAAGATATGACAAGACTGGCATATCTGCATGAACCAGGAGTTCTTCAGAATTTGCAAATTCGATATTCCGGAGATGAAATTTATGTAAGATGTCAAATTTGTCTAGTGCAATGAAATTTCATATTCCGGATGTGCTTTGGTTTGCTTTTACAGTCACTGCAACGAAGCTTTAACTTTTGGTGATGGTGTTTGCAGACATACACGGGAAATATATTGATAGCTGTGAACCCCTTTAAAAGGTTACCTCATTTGAGTGAAACTAGTACCATGGGAAAATATAAAGGTGCGGCTTTTGGTGAGCAGAACCCGCATCCTTTTGCAATTGCAAGTTCTGCTTATAGGTACCTTGTTGCTGCTCTTAGATTTTTAAGCCTCGGTTTGTGGCTTTAACATGTTTCTGTGGTTTAAAGATGATGACAGGTCTAGATAATTAAGAAACATATAACTTGTATTTTTTTCTGGTTTTATAACTTTTTCTTACTGATTCTAGATTCATAACATGGTATTGAAACTCCTTGACTTTTAAGGGTCTTTGAGGGAGTGAAAAGAGGGTTGGTCCTTATTTTGTGGAGATTTACATATCTCCTTTGTGTATTGCAACAACTTTGTAATCTATCTTTTTGTAATACATTACCTACTGCATTCAGTAATAGAATGATAATTGTTTTTCTTCCTTCTTCCGTTGAGTAACTACACAAAAGACTTCTCTGTATTTCTGGTTTTATAACTCTTTCTTACTGTTTCTGGTTTCATTAGAGTATCAAAGGTTCTTGGCAATTGTCAAATGATATAAAATTATGAATAAGACGTGTCTGCATTCACTAACAAAGATAACTATCAACAGCAAGATGATAAACGAAAACAGAAGCCAATCTATTTTGGTTAGTGGAGAAAGTGGAGCTGGCAAAACTGAAACTACAAAGATGCTAATGCAGTATCTTGCTTTTTTAGGAGGGAGAGCAGCAACTGAAGGACGGTCTGTTGAGCAACAATTTCTAGAGGTAAGAAACTAAATCTTGACCTGTATTCTGCTTATGTTTCTTCCTTTTAGTTTTCTTGTCCAACCACGGGTTTTTCCTAGCTCATTGGGCCAGATATTAATCTTGCTCATAGTACTATGATTGTAAGTTTAGTGATACATTCTTGAGAAATATAATCTTGGATGTTATTACTTATTTTGCATGTTATTAACACTTGTGCAGTCCAATCCAGTTTTAGAAGCATTTGGCAATGCAAAGACAGTTAGGAATAATAATTCTAGGTACTAAATGTGTTGTCCATTAATATTTTTTCCTTTGCAATTTCCTAAGCTTCCATAGTATAATTTCAGTCGTTTTGGTAAGTTTGTGGAGATTCAGTTTGATCAAAAGGGGAGAATTTCAGGAGCTGCTATCAGAACATATTTGCTGGAAAGATCCCGTGTCTGTCAAATTTCTAATCCTGAGAGAAATTATCATTGCTTTTATATGCTTTGTGCTGCACCACAAGAGGTACGTGATTCTTCCTTTTGGATAATAAATTTTGGCCTACAAAATTAAAGATCTGCTTCCATTAAATGCAAAAGTTTTCTCAATAACATTAAGATCTTCTTGCAATAAAATAATGTATGAGCTATGATCCATAGTGGCTTTGATGCTTCTACCCGTTGAATAAAGTCCAAGTTATGGTTAGGGTTTTGCAGAAGCATAAGCCTCCAGATTTGGAATTCATATATCAACTTAAAGGATAGTTTCTGAATGTAATTAATTGATGATAAAACTGTTCAAAGGTATGAATGATAAAGACAAGACAGTATAAGTAGTTCCCTAAAGTAAGACTAAATCAGGGTAACAAACAATGTGCTTCCGATTTCTCTTAATTATAGTGTAGTAAGTGGGGGAATTTTACAATGCTTTGCATAAATGAAGTGCTCTTGTTCTTTAGAGGTAGGGATAATCTGATAAAATGATTCGTGGTTTTTTTTTTTTGTACAAAGATGACAAAGAGGTTTAAATTTTATTAACTCAAACTATCTCATTCCCTCACCACTACCTTGACCCAAGTGGGTTTACAAGATTCACTGTTTCGTTACAGAAGTTCATGAGCATTATCTACATGCATATGAGCTTCAAGAGATGGCTTTTGAAATACCCTGTTGGTTGATCTTGTTTGATGTGACATAATGAGTCTTTGATGTGAATTTGATTTTGTTTGAGTTTTCCCATGTCTAGGACGTTGATAAGTACAAAGTGGGAGATCCAAGAAAATTCCATTACCTTAATCAATCAAATTGCATTGAGCTGGATGGGGTGGATGATTCTAAGGAGTACCTTGCAACTAAGAGAGCTATGGAAGTTGTTGGGATCAGCTCTGAGGAGCAGGTACCCCTCAGTAGCATCCCCATTGGGGAGTGTGTGTATGTTTCTTCTTTTTTTCTATTTATTGTTTTCATTAGAAATATTTGTCATCCCTCTTCTCAGGATGATATATTTCGAATAGTAGCTGCAATACTTCATTTAGGAAACGTTGATTTTGTTAAGGGAGTGGTAGAGGTGTTTGATTCCTCTCAGCCTAAGGATGAAAATTCCTATTTCCACCTAAAAACCGCAGCTGAGCTTTTGATGTAAGTGATGTTATTAATTTATTTGTTGTTTCCCTTGAAGATTAATCTCCAAGTCTATTACTTCTATGGTTATTTATTTATTTATTTATTTATGGAAGGTGTGATGAGAAATCCCTTGAAGACTCTTTGTGCAAACGTATCATGGTGACTCGTGGTGATACCATAACAAAATCGCTTGATCCAAATTCTGCAGCTCTCAGCAGAGATGCATTGGCTAAAATAATTTATTCAAGGCTTTTTGACTGGTAACATCTGTGATGCTCAAGAGTTTACGTATCCTTATAAAAGCTCATCTTAGTATACCTGACTTTCTGTAATTCGATTGGTGCAAACATGTGTTGTCCAGGATTATGTGCAAGATAAACCACACTATTGGGCAAGATCCAAAGTCAAATAGTTTGATTGGAGTTCTAGATATATATGGATTTGAGAGTTTCAAGACCAACAGGTGCTTAGCCAGTACCTTTTCTTTTCAGGTGTTTACATGAAGTGGGATTATTAACTATTATTAACTCTACTCTCTACCAAGGGACAATATCTTGGTTATGGATCTGTCTTCTTTGCATGCCATAGTATTTTGTTTGCTTGGTTTAAGCATAGCATAAATGGTTAAAAAATGTTGTGGTAGCTGGTGTTAGAATTTTAGGAGAGTAGAAATAATTGCTTTGGTTGTTGATGGGTGAGAAACTTAGAAAGAGGGTATAGTTGCTGGTAGATGGTTTACTGTATAGTGTAGCTCTTAACAATGGTGGAGGAGTTTATAAAATAAGTGTCATTTCTTATTATACGCATGATCCACCACTTCCAAAAATGTTGATTGCCTAGCTAAAATATTGTAGATAATTCTAGATTTTCTTTACTTTTAGAATTTTCTAAACTTGTAGTTACAATTTCTAGATTCATCTATTACTTACATGTTTTTCTAGTAGCACAATCTCTTTGTTTCTACATTTTTCTTTTATAACTCTTAGAAATTTATATCAAATTCAACACCCCCTTAATGCAAATTTCAACAACTCCAAGCATATATTGTAATTGCTCAAACTTGACTCTTGACACATGCTTGCAACTTGATCTTCTCTCCCATTTTACTCGAGTTGAACTCGCTTATATATTTGATTTTAGTAAGATAGTCCTACAATTATAAAGATACTAACTTAATAAGAAAACAAGGCAAAATATAAAGAAAAATAAATCCTAAGAGATCTTATAAGATATTCTAAAATAATACTTTAAGACATTTCTGACAACTATCGTGTAATTTTTTGGATTGACTCTTTTTTCCTGTGTTACTAACTTTTCAAACTCTCCTGTGTAATGTATAATTGATGGCTCACAGCTTTGAGCAATTCTGTATCAATTTGGCAAATGAGAAATTACAGCAACATTTCAACGAGGTTTGATTCCTTTATTTTTGTCCATCTTGTTGGTATTCATCATCTTGTAAACAATTTCTGTTGACTCAATTAACACTTCATTTTATTCAGCATGTCTTCAAAATGGAGCAAGAGGAGTATAAAAAGGAAGAGATTGATTGGAGTTATATTGATTTCGTTGATAATCAAAATGTTATTGATCTCATAGAGAAGGTGTAGTTCACACTTCCATCCATTTTGCCATTGTAGGAAACTTCTATAATTTTCACATCTCAGTCTTGCATGAGATTTATTTTCATTTATATATATGATTTTACCATGGTTTTCAATCCCATTGGACTAAAAACTAATCCTGCTCATGGTAATTAATCTGAGTATCGTTAACCTGATGTTTTCATGATGCTTTTTCTAAACATCCATTCAAATTAAAACTTCTCGTAAGTTAATATGTCACGATTAGAGAATAGTGATTATTCTATTGATGTTACGACTACCTAGATTTTTGGACAAAGTGATGACAATGGTTCAGTTAGTTAATTCTTTTTAACCTTACAATCTATTTGTAAAGGAAGTAGATGGTTTGCTAGCTAATGCATATAACTGCATAGTGCATATGTTAGGACCAAGTCAGAGCAATAATCTTTAAGAGAAAAAGGTTAAAAGGTGAAGAGGAAAAAGGAGTAAAAGGGTGACAGTTCAGCATCAGGTTAAGAGAGTTAGTTTAGTTTGGCCAATAAACAAGACCTTCTTTAAGTAGAGTGGGAAGTTTGAGCTCCTATGAAAGGGTATTTTTATACCTTGGTTCATGGCTTGTGAAGAGTTTTCAGTAATAAAAAGAGGAAATTCAGAATTTTTTTCCCTGAGTGTACTATTGTTTCTTGTTAGGCTTTAACATTTTCTTCTTAAAAAGAGTATGTATTTGAACTTTACTGAGCTATACTTGTTTCTTAGTATTTTACACTTCTAATTGATGTACACTTATAACTGCAGAAACCCGTTGGCATTATTTCTCTCCTGGATGAGGCTTGGTATGTATTGATGACTGAGTGGTTCAAACACTTCATTATAGTTATTCAATTATATATGGAATGGCTAATATTATTCACTTTTGCAAAAATATACTTCTATATAGTATATGTAATGGCATCTGTATATGCATGTCCTTTGAGATTGTGAGGTTGTCCTGCTTATTCTTTGTAGTATGTTTCCAAGATCAACGCATGAAACATTTGCTGAAAAGCTGTATCAAACCTTCCAAGGCAACAAACGCTTCAACAAGCCAAAGTTGTCTCGCACTGACTTCACCATTAAGCACTATGCCGGTGATGTAAGTGAAGTACATTTTGGTCTACATAGTTTTCTTAAGTGCTATCTAACTTAAAGTAAGGCTTGTTATTATTTTCAACTGATTTGAATTTTATTTTTACAGATTAAGCACCACTATGAACAAAGAAAACGGGCTTAATATATGGTGATTTTCAATTTCAGGTCACTTATCGAACTGATCTTTTCCTTGATAAAAATAAAGACTACATTATTCCGGGGCATGCTACTCTACTCAGTGCCTCCAAGTGCTCCTTTGTTTCAGGGTTGTTCCCACCTTTACCTGAGGATGCTACAAAATCCAAAAAGTTCTCTTCTCTAGCCACTCGGTTTAAGGTCTGTTTTGTTTTGCCAAGTATATAAATGCAAATTATCTCTGCCTTGTATTTATCTGCATTATGCTTAATGCATGCATTACAAAGCTACAACTTCAATCTTTGGTTGAAACACTAAACGCTACCGAGCCACACTACATTCGTTGTGTAAAGCCAAATAATCTTCTGAAGCCAGGGATATTGGAGAACAATAATGTGTTGCAGCAGCTTCGATGTGGAGTAAGTTCAATGCCATTTTGGCTGTGTTCTCTTGTCTAAGCATAAGTGTTCTGGCCAAGTGACTTGAGACTTTGTGGATGCCATTCACAGGGAGTAATGGAGGCAATTCGGATAAGTTGTGCTGGATATCCCACTAGAAAGAAATTTGATGACTTTGTTCAGCGGTTTAGCATCCTGGAACCTGAGGTTCTGAAAGCAAGGTAGTTTTCAAGCCTTTCCACTTTTTGTTTTGCCTTTTCCAATCATATAGATGAATCTGATTGAGGAGTATTTGAAACTGAATAACAATAACCATACATTCTCAGCCCTGATGGGAAGACTGCTTGCAAGAGGCTTCTAGATAGAGTGGATATTAAAGATTATCAGGTGCCAATTTATCCAACTGAAATTTCTATTGATCTCAGTTGTAACATTGCATTGCATTGCATTCTGGTTTACTTCAACATGGATTGGAATAAAACATTATTTGGAGATTTTCTTTTTTCTTTCCTTTTCCATTGGTTTAAGTAACACCATGAAGAAAGCAAGAACTGTTCTAGCTAGTTACTAACAAAGTTAACTGCTATTGCATTGCATCTATGTGCTTGTGTGATTGCTGGATTTAAGACATAAAAGGGAAAGAAAATAAAACTCTTGCTGACTGAACTATTCCCATTGCAGATAGGAAAGACAAAAGTGTTTCTGAGAGCAGGTCAAATGGCAGAACTAGATGCATGTCGTGCAGAGGCCCTGGGAAGATCTGCAACTGTCATTCAGAGAAAAGTCAAAAAGTTTCTCTGTCAGAAACAGTACATCTTAATGCAGTTGTCTGCCAAAGAACTTCAAAGGGTTGCCAAAGGTGTCATTTATGTGAATCCTTTAGGACTGTTTGTAGTGTTTTACTATGTAATCAATGAAATATTTTTACATGTTGATTGTACATTTTTGCGCTCTGAATTTAATGTAGGACAACTTGCACGACATCAGTATGAATACATGAGGAGGGAAGCGGCATGTTTGAAGATTCAGAAAGATTTCCTGATGTATATTTCCAGAAATGCTTACAGAACTATTTATGCCTCAGCTATTTATATTCAAATTGGTATGAGAAGGATGGTTGCTAGAAATGAACTTAGATTCAGAAAACGATCACTGGCTGCAATTGTTATTCAGGTAGGATAGAGAAGCATTTTCTTCTTAGATAAAGAAGACCTAGATACACTATCATAGGTATTGTTGATGTTATTTTCTAATAAAATTTGGAGTTTTACTCTGATAATTTGCATCTTGTTAACTACACTGTATATATATTATACTAAATGAAACTCTAAATATGAATGAAAAACAGCACCAACAGTACCTATGGTTCTGTATGCAAGCTTTTGCCTTTATATATTTGCCAAATTACCTTTGTTCTCTTTCAATCATATCATAGGTATTAAGATGCAAACTTTCTACCCTCCACTAGCACCATAATGAAAGGAACATTGTTTACTGGAATCTCCATCTGTTATAACTACAATCCCAACTGAAATTTAAGTCTTTTACTTACCCTTTCTTTCATTGTAATGTTTTCTTTATAATGACAGAACAAGCCTGAGTTAAAGCATTGAAAGTGTTGGGCAATTGTTTATCTGAGTAGTAATCATATATTCACTTTGTGTTATATTTGGTTCATTATACATAAAACTTGATTAATTTAATGAGTTTTTTTTCTTCTTATCAGGGTCTATATAGAGGTTATACAGCTCGTACTTGTTTCCTGAGGCTAAAGAAAGCAACAACTTTTGCAGTGTGTTCGTGGAAGAGAACATTGGCACGGAGAGAACTTCGAAAGCTTAAAATGGTGTTCCCTCTTCCCTCTTGTTTACTTTTCTTGGTCTTCAAACATTAGCAAATTGCTATAGTATTTTTCATTTTAAAAGTAATCGGCATTCTTAAACATTTTTTTATAAGAAATTGATGCGTTTTGTTTCCATAAAGTCAGTTCATAGTTAATATAAAGTCCCTCGCCTTATTCGAGTTTATCACAAAAATGGTTTTGAAAGAAGCTTCAGTCACACCTCATGTTAATGTTGGATACTTGAATCTATAGCCACCAATCATACATTGTTTGATGTGAATGACATTTCTTAAAGTTGAATATTCCAGAAAAAAATTATATTAAAGAAATAATTCTTCTATTATTATATTACTTTTATTTATCACCTCTCAGTACCTGGACAGTACTTATAACCATTAGACCTGAAGAACTTTACTGTCTTATTACGCTTATTATTATACTTATTAATTCGATAAAAATTATTGTAATATTGTGGTGCGTGGGTCTCACCCACGCTACTTGCAATTAATTAATTTCAAATAATATTATGTTGTGTGGGTCTGATCCCCGCTAGATTTTATTTTTATGTTTTTAATTTTCTGTTGCGTTTTATGTGGGTCTGGCCCCGCTTGATTTTACTTTTATTTTTTTGAATTTTCTTTTGTGTTTTGCGTGGGTCTAGCCTACGCTGCTGGCCCAGCTTGATTTTAATTTCTTTCTAAATTTTCTTTTGCATTTTGTGTGGGTCTAGCCCACGCAGCTTACAATTAATTAATTACAAATAATATTGTGTTGCATGGGTCTAGCCCCGTCTAGCTTTATTTTTTTTTTTCAAATTTTTTTATTTAGATTGCATGGACTAAGACATTTTAGAGTGGGTTTGGACCACAGTTCTTGATTTTGCTTGGATCGTTAACTCACGCATATTTTTTGTAACTATTTAACTGTTTTCTTTTCTTGTAGTGTATTAAGTATCATAAATTAGTTCATACACCTAACTACTACATTACTGCGTAGACGAAGAAGAGTTGCAACTCCTAACAAAAAATGACCTTAAAATTCTTGAATCAAAATTTGACTTTTGTTGTACAGACTTGGTTAGCTTCCTAAACATTCCTTCTATTATTATAAATAGAGGGTTTCTATCTCGTATTTTTTACAAGGGAGATTTGCTTTGTTGATTTTGTGAGATTAAGTTTATGTAGAGTTTGATATTCTTAACTTTTGTTATTACTTTAAAAAAAATATATATCTAAATTTCAACTTAGTGCAGGCTGCCAAGGAAGCCAAGGCACTTGAAGCTGCAAAAAATAATCTGGAAAAGCAGGTCAAAGAATTAACTTTGTGTCTAGAAGAAGAGAAGACAATGAGGGTAATTTATTTATTTATTTAAAGTAAATTAAAATGTAGAAGCATAAAATGTAGAAGCTTGTAATTTAAAGTTTCTTCATGCCTACCAATAAATGCTAAACCTTGTTTTTTCGTTATGATATTTAAGGAAGCTAAGACACAAGAAAATGAAAAATTACAAGAAGCTTTGCAAGAGAAGGAACAAGAAACTGAAAAACTAAAACATGCTTTGCAAGAGATGAAGGTTCAGCTCCAAGAAACTATTCAGGAACAAGAGGCTGCCAAGAAAATAGTTGAACAACCTCCAACTGTGCAGGTTTTCTGTTGATGATGTTCACATTGAATTGATTGATAAAAGCTAATGACAAAAAATGATGAACTCAAAGTAAGCATTACATAAGAAGAGTTTGATGAAGTTAAGTTGTTAAGTGTGTTTCATTTCTTGTTCTCTGCAGGAACTGGTGAATTCACTGGAAAAGAAAATTGTGCAAGAGTTACCTACTAATGTTACTAACTATGAGTTGATCCATAAACTTACTTCAGAAAATAAACATATTAAGGTACAAATTAAATACCAAGCATTTGAAATTTATGGATTGTTGTAATTATTATTATTATTATTATTATTATTATTATTATTATTATTATTATTATTATTATTATTATTATTATTATTATTATTTATGTTTTACAGGAACGGATTAAATTGTTGGAAAAGAAAACCACTTTACAAAAGTTTCCTGTTAATGTTACTAACAATGAGTTTATCCATAAGCTTACTTCAGAAAATGAGCATCTTAAGGTATAATTTAAATAATAAGTGTTTGAAAATTTATGCTATTGTGTGTTGTTATTGTTAATTTTATGTTTTATAGGAACAAATTAGCTCATTGGAAAAGAAAATTATACAGGAGTTTCCTAGTAATGCTACTGACAAAGAGTTGATCAATAAATTTCCCTCCGAAAATGAACATATTAAGGTATAAATTAATTAGTGAGTGTTTCTGATTTATGCCATTATTATTGGTATCTTTTGTGCTTTTTATGATATCATTGCAAAAGAGAATCGTAGAGAATTTTCGAGAATTTTCAATTAATATTATAAAAATGTTTTGTTACTTTTATCTTTTAAGTTAATCTTTCAAATACTATAATGTAAAAAAGAAAAAGAAAAAGTTAATCTTTTAAATTATTTTATACTTTAAAAAAAGTCAACGGATCAAAGCAAATTAGCAATATTAAAATGTCAACATGTGTTACTAAAATAACGGTGACTTATCGAGTCCACCTATTTTATCACTGGTGAAACTTATTATGAAAAATAAGCATCTTAAATTATAAAACTACCAACAAAAATTATTTCAAGACAAGATTTTATATCGATATAATCAATTTGTGGAGCTGAATTTTTGTAAATGTTAGTGTTTTAGCATTGAGTATTGGATCATCAATGTAAAAACACTTTTGTGTATATTAATTAAATATTAAACAATATAGAAATGGTACTTTTATATTAGTTATTTCTTATTTAATCTAAATGCATTCTTTAAATATATTTGATTTGTGTTTATGATATTTTCGTGTTATCTAATTCAATTTTTTTTTTCTTTTGGTTGTGATTATCATTATAGTTACCCTATTCACAACTTTCTCCCTCACCCCATCAAGCTTATTCTCTCGAAATATCTCTTCGTCGTCATCGTCATTCACGTATTTCTCGATCTTCTCATTCACATTCAAGGTCACTAACTAGCAATGACCTTCACCATCATGACATTGTTCCCACCACACCACGTTTGCAAGCTTCTCGCCATCACACTTCTACTGCAAATTTTTCATCGTCATTGGGGAGTGTTATTAATTATATTTTTCTTTTCCCTGAGATGTTATTATTGGCAATACTTGCCCTAAGTTATTTGTTGATCATTGTTGAAAAAATTTGTAAATGAGATGTATTTAATTTATGTTAAAATATACTTAAAATGTATTACATATTAATTAATTTTAGAATAGGAAATATAGAACAAAGTGACCTATTTGAGAGTTTTCTTTACATCTTGATTTTAAATTATACATATTTGAAACTTGTTGTCTTGAATGGAGATGCATAAAATAATATAAGAACATCTTTGTTACGAATTTATGAAAAATTATATAACATAAATGAAAAAGTTGGTGATATTTTATCTCAAATTGGACACATTGATACTCAAATTGTTAAAACATTATATTTATATGTCAAATATGAGTCTTTTAACAAGCACATACGACACTTTAAAAAGTGATTTCATAAAATTATTGTATAGACATATAATTGTTAATCATAAAATTATTTACATGATATTTACCTATAGGTTGTCTAAGAATAATTTAAGAAGAATATTTAAATTATTAGATCATATAATTCAACAATAACACATAAATATTAAAATGGAATGAAATTATTTTGTGAAAAACTAAAAGACATACAACTTAAATGATAAAATTGATAAAGTATGAAATGTAAATGAATTAAAAAGAAACAACATAGAAAAAGTAAAAATAAAAATAGAACTTGTGGATCAATTCTCATGAACAATAATAAGTATTGAAAATCAATTCTCATAATTAATAATGAGTATGAAAATCATTGTGACTCTATCTATTCTTATCAAACAATGAAAGAAACTAAAAAAAAAAAAAAAAAAAAAAAAAAAAACATTAAAAGCTTGTATTAATAAAAAAATTAATATAGAATATAATTAATAATAAACACTCTTTAAATATAAACTCAAGATGTGGAATAGATAATCATCACTTGAATTTAAGAAATTCAAGATAATATAAGATTGATAATAAATAAAGTCATATAAATGAAAAAGAGAAGGCTCACAACAATTATCCTATAATTCCATTCCATCTTAAAGAATTACAAAATTGTTGCCTCCTATTTATAAATGGATGGCCAAAAATAGTAACTTCCAACAATAGCTAACTTTTGTTCTATATATGACATTTTATCCTACATATATTAAATCTATTAAAATGTTAAATATAATAATAATAATATAGTTATGATGAAAACAAGAAATAATAGCAATAATAATAATTTTAACTCCAATAATAACAATTATAATAATAATAATTATTATTATTATTATTATTATTATTATGATAATGATTATAAATGTATTAATATAAAGATGATAAATGAAAAGATAAAATATAATAATAATGATTATAATTAAAAAAATAACAAACTATTTTACATACTAGTTAAATGACATGATCATAAAACCATGTTTTTTCTATGCAACAAAAAATTTATCGTTGCATAATAAGATAATTATCTTATATTGACCATCAAATAATTATAATTTTCTCGTCCTAATTACGCAAAATAATTAATCCATATCCTGACATAAACAAAAAAATACTATTTTATATTTTAGGATAAAAAATATTATATTATATCTTTTTTAAATCACTGATTTTAGTGGGAAATATTTAAGCGGATAAATTAAATACAATAAGGAAAAAAATCTCGTTTATTCAAAGATAAATCTAACAAAAATACCATTTCCAAATCTTTGACTTTATTTTTATATTTATCCCGTGGGCACATATTTTCAAGAACACGTCATTCACAAAACGCCGCCGTGAAACCGGCATTCAAAGCCAAAATCAAAATCAGTGTCAAAAACAAAATAATAATATAAACTAAATTATGATTTTGATCTTTTATTATTTTTATCCGCGATGATCTTCATACCTTATTTTTCTAATATTTTATTCCTCGTATATTAAAAAAATATGTATAATTATTCGATTTAATTAATTAAATTATACTTTTATCTTATTTTAATTAATATTATATTTATATTACCTTAAATGTCTTCATTTAATTCAGAATTCAATTGCATCTATCACCGTACTAAAACCGACAAACTTAGATCTATCACCATAAATATTATGTTATTTTTCAATTATAAGAGAATCACACACACACACATATATATATATATATATATATATATATATATATATATATATATATATATATATATATATATATATATATA